>Ga0182024_10014241_pt1 | contig 15394 bp, 12 predicted proteins | sample P32metaG_FD_120480 | JGI IMG/M metagenome (GOLD analysis project Ga0182024, IMG submission 120480) | Permafrost microbial communities from Stordalen Mire, Sweden - P3-2 metaG (Illumina Assembly) | ecosystem: Environmental > Terrestrial > Soil > Wetlands > Permafrost | place: Sweden: Stordalen... | reverse complement strand
GTGGATCGTCTCGAACTGGGCGTGCGCGAGCGCGGCCTTCACGAGCACGGGGGTTGGGTTTGGGTCGTCGTGGATGAACTTCTCGAGGGCGCCCATCGCCGCGGTGACGTCCTGCCATGGTGGCGGCACGAACCGTGCGGCGGAGGGGCGCGGGCCGGTCGGCGTGTAGCCTCCGTGTGGCACCCGTACGCTTGGGGGCGTGCTCCCGCTGCTTGCGTCAGCCTCGATCGGCCACAGCCTCGACGCGTTCTTCGAAGCCGTCGGGCAGTTCTTCTCCGACCTCGCGGCGGTCCACTGGGGGCTGCTCGCGCTGGGTCTCGGCTTCTTCGGGCTCAACCTGACGCTGCGCTCGCGCGCGTTCTTCAACAGCCTGCGCGCCGCCTATCCCGCGGTCGGCTTTCGCTGGCGGCGCGTGTGGGGCGCCTACTTCGCGGCGGTCGGCTTCAACAACGTGGTGCCCGCACGCGGGGGCGACGTGATCAAGCTGTTCCTCACGCGCTCCTCGATCCCGGGGTCGAGCTATCCGACGGTCGCGGCCGCGTTCTTCGTCGAGTCGGTGTTCGACGTGAGCGTCGGCGTGTTCGTGTTGATCTTCGCCTTCACCCAGGGCGTGTTCCCCAAGCCGCCGGACTTCTCCAAGCTGAACTCGTTCGACATCTCCTATTTGGCTCAGCACTTCCGCTTTACGCTGTTCCTGCTCACTGCCCTCGCAATCCTCGCGCTGGTCGCGTTCGCGCTGCTGTCGGTGCGCGCACGCGCGTTCTGGGCGCGCGTGCGCCAGGGCGTCACGATCCTCTCAGACCGGCCCCGCTATCTGCGCGAGGTCGTCTCCCTGCAGGCGCTCGGCTGGATCTGCCGCTTCGCCGCGTTCTGGTTTCTGCTCGACGCGTTCCGCGTCGGCGGTTCGGTGAAGAACGTGCTGCTCGTGTTTGGAGTCAATCAGGTGGCGGGCGCGGTGCCGTTCACGCCGGGCGGGGCGGGCGTGCAGCAGGCGCTGCTCGTGAAGGTGTTCGCGACGAGTGCAGCAGGCACGGCGGCCGTGGCCGCCTACTCGGTCGGCCAGCAGATCGCGATCGCCACGTTCACCGCGCTCGTCGGCCTCGGCGCGGTGATCTTCATCTTCCGCTTCCGCTCCTTCAAAGAGGTGCTCCACGCCGGGCGCGCCTCGCGCGACGCCGAGCGTGCGGCCGAGCGCGCCGGGGTGCTGCTGGACGACGAGCCCCCGTTCGAGCCGCCGCCGGACGTGCGTCGGGGCGGTGCGGGACGAGCTCCCTACTGAAGCCCCTCGCGCGCCTCGCGCACGAGCGTCACGGCCTCGGGGAACACGCGGGCCATCACCGTGCGGATCTGCTCGGCCTGGGCCTCGGCGTTGCCCTGCAGGTTGATGCGCGCCACGGCGGCGACCGTCATGTCGACCGCGAGCTTGATCGCGTTGTCCGCCCACACCAAGCGCTGGTTGCCCTGCATCTGTTCGGCGAACTCCGCCAAGCGTCGCTGTAGCTCCTCGGGGTCGCCGAACATATCTCCCAGGCCGCCGCTCTCCATGCCCTCATCGTAGCGATTGTGCCTGGGCGCCCGTCGAGGTGGGGGCTCGCTCCGGAGCGAGCCCCTAGACTGCGCTGCCGATGCCCGACGCTGACGCAATCTCTGCGCAGGTAGCCCGCGAGTCCGAGCGCCGCGCCCGCCTCAGCGTGCCGGCCTTCGGCGGCGGGTTTCTGTACCTGCTGAGCGGGATCACCATCTCAGAGACACTCAAGGGCGCGCCCACCGTGGGTCTGCTGCAGGGCCTGGGGCCCGCGCTCTCGGGTGTCGCCAACCCGGCTGTGAGCCCGCGCGCGGCCGAGGTCAAATTCATCAGCCACCACGCTCTGCCGCTGATCGCCGGCAGCGCGGTCGCCACGATCGCGATCGGTGCGCTCGTCCTGATCCTGCTGTTGCTGTGCGACGCCGCCCGCTTCCGCCGGCCCGAGATGTGGTCGGCAGCGCGCCCGCTGATCCTGGTCGGGGGCGTGGCGCTGGCGCTCGCGCTCGTTGGCCACCAGGTGGTGAGCGCGATCGAAACACATAACTTTGCGGTCGGCCATGACTTTTCCTACCACGCCGTCGACCAGGTGCTCGGTCCGGCCAACATTCCTGGCTCGAAGGGCACCGCGAACGTGATCCTCGGGTATCTGAGCCTGCTGGCGGGGCTGGGGTTTGCCGCGGGGATGATCGCAACGGCGATGAATGGCTTGCGCGTGGGGCTGCTCCCGCGCTGGATGGGCATCCTCGGCATCTTCACCGCCGTGCTTATCTTCTACCCAATCGGCGGAGCGACGCTCGAGATCGTGCCGGCCTTCTGGATGGTGGCGATGGGCCTGCTGTACGGCGGACGCTGGCCGAACGGCGATCCGCCGGCGTGGGCCTCGGGCGAAGCGCGCCCGTGGCCTTCCCGGGCAGAGCTCCGCGCCGCCAAGCAGGCCGGTCAGGGTCCGGTGTTCGCGGGGGCGGGCGCGGATGTCGGGCCGGCGCCGGCGCAGCCCGCCGCAGACGGCTCCTCGCGCAAGCGCCGGCGCAAGCGCAGCGCGCGCAGCTGACGGCCCGCTTTTGCCGATAGATGATTAGGCGAGCCCGCCCCTGGGTAACAGCCGCTTACATAAGCATTGTCTATGCCGCCCTGGCATAGGGCGGCCATGAAGAGGAGGCTCTCATGGAGGCAGGAACAATCCAGCGTCGGGATCCGACGCGTGGTGAAGGTGAGCCGGCACCTACCGTCGGGTGGAAACCGGCGGACCCGGGGCCGCTGGGGCTCGGCGCGTTCGCGATGACGACGTTCGTGCTGTCGATGTTCAACTCGAATCTCGTCGACGGCAAGGGGGGGCTGCCGGTGGTGCTCGGCCTGGCCCTGGCCTATGGCGGGATCGTGCAGTTGCTCGCCGGCATGTGGGAGTTCCGTACCGGGAACACGTTCGGCGCGGTCGCGTTCTGCTCGTTCGGGGCCTTCTGGATCTCGTTCTGGGCGCTCCAGGTGTTCTACGCCAAGGGGATCACCGGCAACGTGGGCAACGCGGTCGGCGTGTACCTGTGGGCGTGGGCGATCTTCACCGCGTACATGATGATCGCTGCGCTGCGCGTCAGCGGGGCGGTGCTGCTCGTGTTTGTGCTGCTGACGGCCACCTTTATCCTGCTGGCGATCGGCTCCGACGGCGCGCAGGCAACCACCACCCACTGGGGCGGCTACCTCGGTCTGGCGACCGCCGCGGCGGCCTGGTACGCGTCGGCTGCGGCCGTCACGAACTCGACCTTCGGCCGCACGGTCCTGCCCGTGATGCCGTTGAGCGGGCGGTAGGGTCGCGTTATGGCGAGTGGATCGGAGACGTCGTCTGCCACCGGAGAGGTGCTCGACAAGCAGCTCGCGGGGTTGCTCGATGTCGAGACGTTCGACCCCCCGGCCGAGTTTCGCGAGCACGCGCTGCTGAAAGACCCCGCGGTCTATGAGCAGGCGGCGCGCGATCGGAAGGCGTGGTGGGTGCAGCAGGCCGAGCGGCTGCACTGGTTCCAGAAGTGGGACACGGTGCTCGACGACTCCGATCCGCCTTTCTACAAGTGGTTTACCGGGGGCACGCTGAACGTCTCCTATAACTGCCTCGATCGCCACGTCGAGGCGGGGAGGGGCGAGCGCGTCGCGTTTCACTGGCGCGGGGAGAACGGCTCCGAGCGCGACATCACCTACGCCGAGTTGCTCGGGGAGGTCAAGCGCTTCGCCAGTGCGCTCAAGGACCTGGGCGTGCAGCAGGGCGACGTGGTGGGGATCTATTTGCCGATGATCCCCGAGGTCGTCGTGGCGATGCTCGCCTGCGCGCGCATCGGCGCCCCGCACAACGTCGTCTTCGGCGGCTTCTCCGCCGAGGCCGTACGCGAGCGGATGGAGTTCTCCGAGGCGAAGGTGCTGATCACGGTGGACGGGGCGGCGCGTAAGGGCAAGACCGCGGCCGTGAAGGACCGGGTGGACGAGGTGATGGGCGACCTGCAGACGCTGCAGAAGATCGTGGTCGTCAACAGCAAGGACGTGCCCTGCCATATGCAGGAGGGGCGCGACGTCTTCTACGACGAAATCTGCGCGGCCGCCGATCCAGAGTGCCCGGCCGAGCCGCTCGACTCAGAGCACCCGCTGTACATCCTCTACACCTCCGGTTCGACGGCCAAGCCGAAGGGGATTCTGCACACGACCGGCGGTTATCTGACGGGGGTCGCGGCGACTCACCGCTACGTGTTCGACCTCAAGCCGGACGAGGACGTGTACTGGTGCGCCGCCGACGTCGGCTGGGTAACCGGACACTCCTACATCGTCTATGGACCGCTTTGCAACGGTGCGACCTCGGTGATGTGGGAGGGCGCGCCGGACTACCCCGACAAGGGCATCTGGTGGGAGATCGTCGAGCGCTACGGGGTGACGATCCTCTACTGCGCCCCGACCGCGATCAGGGCCTGCATCAAGTGGGGCGCGCAATGGCCGGGCGAGCACAACTTGTCCTCGCTGCGGCTGCTCGGCTCGGTCGGCGAGCCGATCAACCCGAAGGCGTGGCTGTGGTACCACAAGGTGATCGGGTCAGGGCGCTGCCCGATCGTCGACACCTGGTGGCAGACCGAGACCGGCTGCATAATGATCACCCCGCTGCCGGGCATCACTCAGACGAAGCCCGGCTCGGCCACCCACCCCTTCCCCGGGGTCGCGGCCGAGGTGCGCGACGAGTCCACCGGTGAGGTCGTGGAGGAGGGCCAGGGGTTGCTCGTGCTGACGAGCCCGTGGCCGTCGATGCTGCGCACCTTGTACAAGGAGGACGATCGCTTCGTCGAGACCTACTTCTCCCGTTTCGGCAAGGAGACCTACCTCGTCGGCGACGCCGCGCGCCGCGACAAGGACGGCTACCTGTGGGTGATCGGCCGGATCGACGACGTCGTCAACGTTTCCGGGCACCGCCTCTCGACGGCCGAGGTCGAGTCGGCGATCGTGGCGCACACCGACGTGGCCGAGGCGGCGGTGATCGGCCAGCACGACGAGGACTCCGGTCAGGCGATCGTCGCGTTCGTGACGCTCCAGGGGGATCTGGAGGGCGACGAGTCGACCGTCGAGGGCATCCGCGAGACGGTCGCCGCGAGGATCGGCAAGTTCGCGCGGCCGAAGCGCATCATCTGGGCCGACGACCTGCCGAAGACGCGCTCGGGCAAGATCATGCGCCGTCTGCTCCGCGACATCGCCGAGGGTCGCGCTCTGGGCGACGTCACGACGTTGCGCGACCCGAATGTGACGGCCCAGTTGGAGGGTCGCGTCAAGGAGTTGCAGGCTACGGAGGATTGAGCTGGGGGGCGCGGCGCAGGATGCCGGCCACTCTCATCGAATCTTTAGGTGCATCTGGGAGGCTGCGCCAACTCCGCCCGCCCGCCGTCGCCCGTCGCCGATCTTCAGAGACAGCCTTGCCGACTCCTTCCAACGACCCAGCCACGTCCGAATCGCCGCTCGCGATCGAGACGCACGGCCTGACCAAGCGCTTCGGCGAGCGCACGGCGCTCGACGGCATCGATCTGCAGGTGCCGCGGGGCAGCGCGTTCGGCTTCCTCGGCCCCAACGGCGCGGGCAAGACCACGATCATTCGCACGCTGCTCGGGCTGACCCACGCCAACGCCGGGACGATGCAGATCCTCGGCCGTCCGGTCCCCGCCGAGCGCGCGGCAGCGCTGCAGCGCGTCGGGGCGATCGTCGAGGAGCCGCGCTTCCACATGCACCTGACCGGGCTCGAGAACCTGCGGCTGATCGCGGCCGTACGCGGGCCCGACGCGTACTCGCGGATCGAACCGGCGCTCGCCCGTGTAGGGCTCTCCGAGCGAGCCAAGGAGAGGGTGAAGAGCTACTCGATGGGCATGCGCCAGCGCCTCGGCGTGGCCCGCTGCCTGCTGGCCGACCCGCTGCTGCTGATCCTCGACGAGCCCACCAACGGCCTCGATCCCGGCGGCATCCAGGAGTTTCGTGAGATGATCCGCGCGATGGTCGAGCAGGAGGGACGCACCGTGTTCATCTCCTCGCATCTGCTCGACGAGGTCGAACGGACCTGCGACGCCGCCGCGATCGTAGACCGAGGCAAGATCATCACGCAGGGCACGATCGCCGAGCTCGCCTCCGCCGGCGAGGCGCGCCACGAGCTGATCCTCGGCGTGGACAACCCCGATCTGGCGCTGAGCACGCTCGGGGGTAACGAGCTGGTGGTGGATGTACACCGCTCCGACGAGGGGCTGCGCGTCGTCCTCGCGGGCGACCCGGAGACGGCCGCCCGACTGAACGCGACGCTCGTGCGAGCGGGCGTGGGCGTCACGCGCTTGGAGCCGGTTCGCCACAGCCTCGAGCAGCGCTTCCTGGAGATCACCGCGCGTCTGGACGAGGCGCCCGGGGATGCGCCCGCGAGCGCGACGCACGAGGAGCTGCCGTCATGACCGCGATCGCGCTGCGCATGACTGGCGCGGACTTCCTCAAGCTGCGTCGTAAGCGCTGGTTGGTGCTGCTGTCGCTGTTCTTGACGCTCGGCATCCTGTTGATCATCTACGCGGTCACCGTGATCGAGCACGCCTCCAATCCGGCCAAACTAGGAGTGCAGGGTGGCTATGGGCCGGCCGGCGGCGCGAAGAACTTCAGCGACGGTATGCCCGTGCTCGCGCTGTTCTTCGGCCCGCTCGCCGCGATCCTGATCGGCATCGAGGCCGGTACTGGGGACGCCTCCGCCGGTGTCTTCCGGGATCTCGTCGTCACCGGCCGCTCGCGTGTTGCGTTGTTCGCCTCGCGCGTTCCCGCTGCGCTCGCCCTGTGCTGGGCGGTGGTTCTCTCGGGCTTCGTGCTGCTGCTCCTCGGCAGCATTGTGTTTGCCTCGAACCTGCCGACGCCCGGGACATCGCTGGTCCTCAATAGCCTGGCCTTCACACTGCTGGCGACGGGCGTGCTGTGCGTGATCTCCGTGGGCTTCGCGGCCTTCACGACCTCCAGGGCGGGCGCGATCGTCACGCTGATCGCATGGCAGATCGTGGCCAGCCCACTGATCGCCCATATCAGCTCGCTCGGCAGCGCGCGCAAGGCAATCCTCAGCCAGGCGATCACACACTTCAGTCCCGTCAGCGTCGAAGGCAGGCATGGCGCGACCGTTGCGATGTCGCAAGGCACGGCGCTGCTCGTGGTGGTTGCCTGGCTGGTCGTGTTCCTGGCGCTCGGCGCCTGGCGCACGCGCACGATTGACGCCTGACCAGGCAGCCGCTGGGCGGCGCTGGCCGATCTTCGATCGGTCCCCGGTAACCGTTGTAGCTACACCTTGCGGTGCTCCGGCACCCAGCAGCCGTCGTCCTGGCGGACGAAGTCCTGGAACAGGTTGGGGGCCTCCCCCTGCATAACGCGGGCGATCTTGTCGAACACGCTGCGCAGCTCCTCCTCGGCGCCCTCGGCCGTGCGCATCTCGATCACGTGTCTTAACGTGCGCGCGTTCGCGGTCCACACGATGTCCGTGGAGAGCCCGATCGGGGCCAAGCGGCGCAGCGCCGAGGTGACCTCCTTCTTGACGTGGAATGGCACGCCCTGCTCGTCGATCCCCAGCTCCTTCGCGGCGCTGATCTGGAACTCCTCGAGCCGCTCGACGATCGCCAGCACCTGCTCGCGCACGGGCTCCAGCGCCGGCGGCACGCGGAAGCCGATGTCGGCGAGGCGCACGTAGCGCAGGCTCTCCTGGCTGAACGCCGAGCCGGCGCGGTGCCTGACGAGCTCGTGAGTAAAAACTCTCGAACAATTCCGGATAGCAAAACTATAGTTCGCGTGCTCCAGCACGCTCCCGTGACCGCTGCGCAGGATGTTCGCGAAGTACTCGCGCCGGTCGGTGCGAATCCGCGAGACGTTCGGGTTCAGGCCGGGCTCCCAGCTGCGGTAGCAGGCGCGTCCGCCGAACTCCACGAGCAGCTCGCCGTGATTGAGTTGCCCGCCCGACCCGCCCGCGGTCTCCTCCAAGCGGCGCTCCAGCCACGACTCGCCGCCGACGTCCGCCAGGTAGGCGCGCATCCCCTCGACGTCGATCGACGGGCGGGCGATCAGGAAGACTTGCGAGACGGTCTCGTGCACGGGTCGGCGATGCTACCGTCCGTCGCGGATGAGCCCTTCCGCCGCCGCCACCAAGCTCGAGGACCCCGAGCTGGACGCGACCGCCTGGGACCTCGAGCCGCTCGTCGAGGGCGAGGGCGAGGGCGGCGTCGAGCGTCGCTTGCAGGACGCCCTCGCGCGATCGCAGGCGTTCGCCGAGCGCTACGCCGGCAAGCTCGGCGAGCTGGACGGTGCGGGTCTCGTGGAGGCGATGGCGGAGCTGGCCGTGATCTACGAGCTCGTCGGCCGCGCCGGCAACTATGCCGCCCTGCGCTTCTCGACCGACACAGCGGCGCCTGCCAACGGCGCGCTGCTGCAGCAGGTGCAGGAGCGCGAGACGCAGATCGGAACGACGCTGCTGTTCTTCGAGCTCGAGTGGGCGGCGCTGAGCGACGAGCGCGTCGAGCAGCTGCTGGCGGGCGACGGGCTGGACTTCTGCAGCCACCACCTGCGCAACGCGCGCCGCTACCGCGAGCATCTCCTTTCAGAGCCCGAGGAGAAGATCCTCGCCGAGAAGGCGCTCACGGGCGCGAGCGCGTGGTCGCGGCTGTTCGAGGAGCTGACATCGGCGATCGAGGTCGAGCTTCCAGATGAGAAACTGGCCCTCGATGTCGCGCTCAGCCGCCTCGCGCTTGCAGACCGCGAGGTTCGGCGCACGACCGCCGAGGCGGTGACGGCGGCGCTGGAGCCGGGGCTGCGCACGCGCGCGTTCCTGTTCAACACGCTGCTGGCCGACAAGGCGACCGACGACCGCCTGCGCCGCTATCCCCACTGGCTGGCGGCGCGCAACCTCTCAAACGAAGCCTCAGACGAGTCGGTGCGGGCGCTGATCGAGGCGGTCCGCGGGCGCTATGAGATCGCGCGCCGCTGGTACCGGCTGAAGGCACGGCTGCTCGGGGTGGAGCGGCTGGCCGACTATGACCGCATGGCGGCCGTCACCGCGGACGAGGTCACGTTCTCCTTCGCGCAGGGGCGCGAGATCGTGCTCGACTGCTACACGTCGTTCTCACCCGAGCTGGGCGCGCTGGCCCAGCGCTTCTTCGACGAGCGCCGGATCGACGCGCCGGTGCGCCCGGCCAAGCGGGGCGGCGCCTTCTGCGCCGCGGCCGTGCCGTCGGTGTTCCCGTATGTGCTGCTCAACTACACCGCGCGCCGGCGCGACGTGCTGACGCTCGCGCACGAGCTCGGCCACGGCGTGCACTTCGCGCTCGCCGCCCGCCAGGGCATCTTCCACCAGCAAACGCCGCTGACGCTCGCCGAGACGGCCTCCGTGTTCGCCGAGACCGTCGTCTTCGGGCGGCTGCTGGAGGAGGACTCGACGCCGGCCTCGCGCCTGGCGCTGCTCGCGGGGAACCTCGAGGACACGATCGCCACGGTCTTCCGCCAGGTCGCGATGAACCGCTTCGAGGACCTCGTCCACACCGCGCGGCGCGAGCAGGGCGAGCTGTCGGTGCAGCGCTTTGGCGAGCTGTGGGCCGAGAGCCAGTCCGAGCTGCTCGGCGACTCGGTGGCGCTGACCGACGGCTACCGCTCGTGGTGGTCCTACGTCCCGCACTTCATCGGCTCGCCCGGCTACGTCTACGCCTACGCCTACGGCCAGTTGCTCGCGCTGTCGGTCTACGAGCGCTACGAGCAGCAGGGGTCAGAGCTCGTGCCCCGCTACCTGGAGATGCTCGCCGCGGGTGGTTCGCGCAGTCCCGAGGAGCTGGGCCAGATCGTCGGTGTGGACCTGGCCGATCCCGGGTTCTGGGACGCCGGGCTGGATCTCGTCGAGCGGCAGTTGCAGGAGGCCGAAGCGGCGGCGGAGGCCTCCGGGCGGCTGTAGTCTCGTGGTGTGGCCGCGGCTCAGAGCAGCCCGAGCGCGCTGCCGACGTGGCTGACGAGGTCGAACAGCGGCTCCGGGATGACGCCAAAGAAGAGCGTCGCCGCCCCGGCGAGCACGGCGACGAAGACGACCTCCGGTTGCGGGCGCTCGAGCGCGTCGGCCTCGGGGGAGCCGCCCGCCATCACGGGCAGCGGGCCTTGGATCGAGGACCCTCCCGCCCCCGGCGCCTGCACCGCCGCGGGGCGCATCCAGATCGCCGCGATCACCGGCAGGTAGTAGCCGAGCGAGATCATCGTGCCGATCACGATCGCCACGCCCAGCCACGTGTAGCCGCCGGAGACGGCCGCGTCGATCAGGTAGAACTTGCCGATGAACCCCGCCGTCGCGGGGATCCCGGCGAGGCCGAGCAGCGAGATCGTCAGCGGCCACGCCAGCCACGGGCGCTCGCGGCCGAGCCCGGCCACCGCCTCGATCGAGTCGCCCAGCTCGGTTTCGCGCTCGCGCGCGAGGATCACGGCGAACGAGGCCATGTTCATCGCCACGTACACGGCCAGGTAGAAGACCGTCGCCTGCACGCCCAGCGCGGTCGCAACGACGACCCCGGCGAGCATGTATCCGGCCTGCGCCACGGAGGAGTAGGCGAGCATCCGCTTCAGCGAGGACTGCCCGAGCGCGCCGACGTTGCCGACGAGGATCGTGATCGTCGCGAGCACCGCCACGGCCGGTCCCCAGCTGGCCTGCGCGCCGATCAGCGCGACGTCGAACAGCCGCAGGAACACGCCCAGCGCGGCGACCTTGGTGGCGACCGCCATGAACGCCGTGATCGGCGTCGGCGCGCCCTCGTACACGTCGGGCGTCCACTGGTGGAAGGGCGCGACCGAGGCCTTGAAGCAGAGGCCGGCGACGCACAGCGCGATCCCGGTCAGCGTCAACGGGTTGGTCGCAAGGCCGCCGCTCGACAGCGCGGTTGCGATCGCGGTGAAGTCGGTCGCGCCGGTCGCGCCGTAGATCAGCGCCAGGCCATACAGCAGCGTCGCCGAGCCGACCGAGCCGATGATCAGGTACTTCAGCCCCGACTCCAACGAGCGCTCGCGTTTCATTTCGGTCGCGCACAGCACGTACAGCGGGATCGACAGCAGCTCCAGGCCGAGGAACACGAGCACCGTGTTCTGTGCGCTCGCGAGCAGCGACATGCCCCCGATCGAGCTCAGCAGCAGCGCGTGAAACTCTCCGTGGGCCGCTTCTTTCGCGGCGAGCGAGCGCCACGCGAGCAGCACCGTGGCCGCGCCGCCGGCGATCAGGATCAGGTTCAGCACGAGCGCCAGGTCGTCGATCCGCAGCGCCCCTGAGACGATCGACTTCTGTGCGTTCCACTGCCAGATCGTCAGTCCCAGCGCTGTGGCGAGCGCCACTAGGCTGAGCGCCGGCACCAGCTGGGAGCGCACCCACCGGGAGCCGAGCAGGCCCACGAGCAGCACGATCACGGCGCCGCCGAGCAGCGCGATCAGCGGCGAGAGCCCCGCGAAGTCGACGTGCGGGCCTTTCAGGGTGGCTGTGGCGAGGACGCTCACGGTTCGACGCTCGCGGTACTGGAGGAAAGCGGCGTAAGCGCTGTGTGCGCGCTGGCGACGGCCGACTTGACCGACCCTTCGCTGCGGTGCAGCGCGAACTGCGGATAGAGCGCGAGGAACAGGATCACCGCGATCAGCGGCACGAGCACGGCGCCGTCACGGATCGAGATGTCGCGGGAATCGACCTTCGACCCGACGCGGTTGTGCATCGCGCGGATGAACAGCCGCAGCGCGTAGACGCTCGCCATGATCACGCCGCTGAAGGCGATGACCGCGATCGCCAGCTTCGCTTTGAACACGCCGAGCAGGATCAGGAACTCACCCACGAAGTTCGACGAGCCGGGAATCGCGAGCGTGGCGAGCGCGACGATCAGGAACAGCGACGCGAGCACCGGCGCGCGGAACGCGATGCCGCCCATCTCGCGCACGTCCTCCGAGCCGCCGGCGCGCCGCGACAGGAGCATGATGATGAAGAACAGCGGCGCCACGACCAGCCCGTGGTTGACCATCTGCAGCAGCGCGCCCTGGGCGCCCTGAGGATTGAGCGCGAAGATCCCGAGCGTGATGAAGCCGAGCTGCGCGACCGAGGAGTACCCCGCGATCAGGCGCGCGTCGGTCTGGCTGAACGCTTGTACGGAGCCGTACAGGATCGAGGCGAGCGCGATCAGCAGCATCAGCGTTTGGAAGTGCGCCGCCGCCTGGGGATACAGCGGCAGCACGATCGCCAGGAATCCGTACGCTCCGACCTTCGACAGCACGCCCGAGAACACCATCAGCACCTCGATCGGCATCGCCTTATACCCATCCGGCATCCAGCCGTGCAGCGGGAACGCAGGCATCTTCACGAGGAACGCGGCGGCGAAGAACAGGAAGATCCACTCCTGCGAGTCCGTGCTCAGGGGAATCGCCTGCAGCGAGGACAGCACGAACGTGATGTGGCCGCCGCCCTGCTGGGCGGCGAGCACGCCGGTGGCGATCGCGGCGGCGAGCATCAGCAGCGAGCCGGTCAGCGTGTAGATCACGAGCTTGATCGTCGCTTTGACCCGGTCGGGTCCAGTGCCCCAGCCGCCTATGAGGAAATAGAACGGGATCAGCATCAGGTCGAAGAACGCGACGAACAGCGCCAGGTCCTGCGCGAGGAACGCGCCGAGGACCGCGGACTCGGCGAGCATGAAGTGGAAGTAGAACGAGCGGGGGCGCTCCCACGAGCGCAGATTGGCGGCGAGCGTCGCGGCGGCGAACAGCAGCGTGGTGAGTCCCACGAGGAACACGTTCAACCCGGTGATGGCGAGCTTGTAATGGATGCCGAGCGCGGCGATCCAGACGATGTCGGTGACGTGCTGAAGATGGGGTCCGCCGCTGTGGAAGTCGGCGATGTAGCCGATCGCGAGGCCGAGCGCCACGACCGACCCGACGAGCGCCACCGCGCCGGGGACCCGCGAAGCTCGCCCGGAGACGGACGTGAGGATCGCGCCGAGCACGCCGCAGAGCGCGGGCAGCCAGATCAGGATTGAAAGAGGGGGCATGGGGTCAGGGCGTCCGTGGGGTCACGACTGCAGGAGGAAGTAGAAGCCGACGCCCGCCACGCCGAGCACGAGCAGCGCGGCGTAGTAGCGCAGGAAGCCGCTCTGCACCGCGCGCACCGTCGCCGACCCCGCCCTCACGAGCCCGGTGGTGCCGCCGATCAGCGTGTCCTGCACGAACACCTGCTCGAACGTGCCCTTCGCGAAGCCCCCGATCGCGACCGCGGGTGCTACGACGACGAGGTCGATCAGCTCGTCGAAGTACCACTTGTGCACGAGCAGCTCATACACCGGCTTCAGTCGCTCGCGCGCGCTGACGGCGATGCTCGGCTGCTTGACCCATATGCGGTAGGCGACCGCGATCCCCGCGAGCCCGACGGTCGTGCCGAGGATCAGCCCGAACACGAGCAGCCCGTTGCGCGTGTGCGGTTCGTACAGGGGCGAGTTGGCGAACGTCGGGCGCAGGAAGTCGTCGATCACGTAGTCGAGCTTCGGGATCTGCACGAGCCCGGCGCCGACCGCCCCGAGCGCGAGGATGCTCATTGCCACGCGCATCGGCAGAGCGCGCTCGGCGATGTTGTGCGCGGGGCCGGGGAAGCCGACGTCGGTGTCCTCGACCTCGCCGTTGGCGGGGTTGGTGGGGAGCGCCGCGTGGTGGAGGTGGCCGTCTTGGAGCTCTTGCGCCTCGGGGCAGGGCTCGCCGTGGAAGGCGAGGAAGATCATCCGGAAGGTGTAGATCGCGGTCAGGAACGCGCCGAAGTAGCCGACGGCGTACAGCCCCCAGTGCCAGCCGCCGCGCTCGCCCGTGACGAGCAGGATCTCGTCCTTGGAGAAGAAGCCCGAGAAGGGGGGGATGCCCGACAGCGCGAGGCCGCCGACGATGAAGCAGCCGTACGTGAATGGCATCGCCTTGCGAAAGCCGCCCATCTTCTTCAGCGACTGCTCGCCGCCCATCGCGCCGATGATCGAGCCGGCGCCCATGAACAGCAGCGCCTTGAAGAACGCGTGGGTCATCAGGTGAAACAGCCCGGCCGCGTAGGCGCCGACGGAGACGCCCATGATCATGTAGCCGATCTGGGACATCGTCGAGTAGGCGATCACGCGCTTGATGTCGGTCTGCACGAGCGCGATCGTGCCGGCGACCAGCAGCGTAGCCGCGCCCACGACCGCGCCGACGTCCTGCGCGGCGGGGGCGCGTTCGAACAGCGGGTGCATGCGCGCGATCAGGTACACGCCGGCGGTGACCATCGTCGCGGCGTGGATCAGCGCGCTGACCGGGGTCGGGCCCTCCATCGCGTCGGGCAGCCACGTGTGCAGCGGGATCTGCGCGGACTTGGCGAACGCGCCGACGAGCAAGAGCACGCAGCCGGCGACGAGGTCGCCGTTGTTGGCGGCGTGTCCGAAGGCAGGGTGGGCGGGCACCGATTCAACGGCGTGGAAGACCTTGAGGAAGTCCAGGGAGCCGGTGTGCTTGAAGATGAAGTAAGTCCCGAGCACGAGGCCGGCGTCGCCGACGACGTTGATCACGAACGCCTTGATCCCCGCTTGCGTGGCGGTCGAGCGCCGGTACCAGAAGGAGATCAGCAGGTAGGAGGCGGCGCCGACGAACGCCCAGCCGACGATCAGCAACAGGAAGTTGCCCGCGAGCACGAGCAGCAGCATCGAGAAGACGAAGAAGTTGAGGTAGGAGAAGTAGCGCGCGTTGCCGCGGTCCTCCTCCATGTAGGAGATCGAGTACAGGTGGATCAGCGTCGACACGCCCGAGACGACCAGGATCATGAACACCGACAGCGGGTCGACGAGGATCGACAGGCGCGCGTCGATGCCGACCGTCGAGGCGTAGTTCCACAGCGAGGACTCGAGCTCGCGGTGCGCGGGGGCGTGCCCCTGCAGCGCGATCAGCGCGCCGAGCGCCGCGAGGAAGGCGAGGCCGATCGCGCCGGTGCCGATCACCCCGGCCCAGTTGCCCGGCAACTTGCGGTAGCCGAACGCGATGATCAGCGTCCCGAGCAGGGGAAACAGCAGGACCAGCCATGCGTAGGTCGTCGCGGTCATGGACAGCCATCCTGGGTTCGCAGGGCAAGCCAGACAAGGACGCAGGGAGCGACGTGTGCTACGCACACGAGCGACCGAGGACGCCGTATGGCGCCGCCATGCGGGCCCAGGATCATCCTTGGAGCTCTCTCAGCTCATCCACATCGATCGGCAGCTTGCGGCGGTAGATCGCGACGATCATGCCGAGCCCGATGCAGACCTCGCAGGCGGCGACGGTCATCACGATCAGCGCGAGGATCTGCCCGTCGCCGTTGCCCCACATGCGCGAGAACGCGACGAG
>Ga0182024_10014239_pt1 | contig 15395 bp, 11 predicted proteins | sample P32metaG_FD_120480 | JGI IMG/M metagenome (GOLD analysis project Ga0182024, IMG submission 120480) | Permafrost microbial communities from Stordalen Mire, Sweden - P3-2 metaG (Illumina Assembly) | ecosystem: Environmental > Terrestrial > Soil > Wetlands > Permafrost | place: Sweden: Stordalen... | reverse complement strand
CCGGTGATAGGGGACCCGGTGGTGGGGGACCCGGTGGTGGAGGACCCGCCGGGAGCGGGGCCCGTGGCGGGAGAGCCGGAAGCGGGGTGCCTGCCAGCGGGGTGCACAGCACCGCGCCCACGCCAGGGGACCAGTCCCGGCCCAACACGCGGGGGCCGAACAGCCAGGGGTGAGCAGTGGCGCCTGGCCGGGGGACCCGATAAGCTCACGGCCATGCGCTCCAGCAACGCCCTCCGCCAGTGGTGGCGCCGCCGTTAGGCGGTTGCTGGTTTCGCGTCCTCAGACACCCAGAAGCGACCGTCCGGCAAGGGCGGTCGTTTCGTGCGTTCGCCTGACGCCGGCGCAAACCCTCAGGAAGCAGGCGACCAGGTGGATCCGCAGGTACCACAGCGGACGGACTTTGTCACGGCCGGTGGCGTCCACGTCACCCGCACTGCCGAGCCGTTCGACCCGGCCGTCCTGGCCGGGCTCACCCGGAGCGTGGACGAGCGGCGCGGCGGGGTGCTCAGCTCCGGCATGGAGTACCCGGGCCGGTACAGCCGCTGGCACCTGGCCTACGTGGACCCGTGCGCCGAGATCGTGGCCCGGGGCCGCCGGATCTCGGTCCGGGCCCTGAACCCGCGGGGCGAGGTGCTGATGCCGGTGCTCGGCGAGGCGCTGCTGCGGGCCGGCCAGCCCGTCCCGCCGAACGGGGTGTCGCCGGGCGGGGGCGGGATCGAGGTGGTCATCCCCGAGCCGGCCGGGCTGGTCGCCGAGGAGGACCGGAGCCGGCGCCCCACCGTGTTCACCGCGCTGCGCGAGGTGATCGCCGCGTTCGCGGGCGACGATCCGCATCTGGGCCTGTACGGCTCGTTCGGCTACGACCTGGCCTTCCAGTTCGAGCCGGTCCGGCTCCGCCGCGACCGCCCTGAGGACCAGCGCGACCTGGTCCTGCACCTCCCGGATGAGCTGTACGCGCTGGACCGCAAGCGCGAATCGGCGGTGGTTTACCGCTACGAGTTCACGGCCGGGGGGGCCAGCACCGAAGGGCTGCCCCGCGAGACGGCGCCGGCGCCGGTCCGGGTGACCAGGCCCGCGGGGGGTTCCGTTGCGGAGAAGCAAGCGGATCCCGGGCCAGGCGGGACCTTCCGTGCGCGCCCGGAACCGGGCGCGTTCGCGGAGGTCGTGCGGCAGGCCAAGGAGCGGTTCGCGCGCGGGGACCTGTTCGAGGTGGTGCCCAGCCACGTGTTCCGCGGCGCGTGCGACTCCCCGGCCGCCTTCTACGAGACGCTCCGCCAGGTTAATCCGGCTCCGTATGAGTTCTTCTTCAACCTCGGGGAAGGGGAGAGCCTGGTCGGCGCCTCGCCGGAGATGTTCGTGCGGGTCAGCGGGGACCGGGTCGAGACGTGCCCGATCTCCGGCACGATCCGGCGCGGCGCCGACCCCCTGGGGGACGCCGAGAACATCCGCACCCTGCTCAACTCGGCCAAGGAAGAGTCCGAGCTGACCATGTGCACCGACGTGGACCGCAACGATAAGTCGCGGGTCTGCGTGCCGGGCAGCGTCACCGTCATCGGCCGCCGCCAGATCGAGATGTACAGCCGCCTGATCCACACCGTGGACCACATCGAGGGGCGGCTGCGGCCCGGCCTGGACGCGCTGGACGCGTTCCTGTCGCACATGTGGGCGGTCACCGTGACCGGGGCGCCCAAGACCTGGGCCATGCAGTTCATCGAGGACCACGAGGACGCCCCCCGCTGCTGGTACGGCGGCGCGGTGGGGGTCATCGGCTTCGACGGCAGCATGAACACCGGCCTCACCCTGCGCACCGCCCACATCCGTGACGGCGTGGCGGCGGTCCGGGCGGGCGCGACGCTGCTGTTCGAGTGCGACCCGGAGGCGGAAGAGGAGGAAACCCACCTCAAGTCCCGGGCCCTGCTGGAAACCCTCGCCCAGGCCCAGGCGGCGGCCCGGGCGGGGCAGCCGGACGGCCCGGCCCCGGCGGCAGACGCGGCGGCCCAGCCTGGGCCGGCCGGGCGGCCCGGCCAGGGCCTGCGGGTCCTGCTGGTGGATCACCAGGACTCGTTCGTGCACACGCTGGCCAGTTACTTCCGGCAGGAGGGCGCCGACGTCATGACGCTGCGGGCCGGTTTCCCGCAGGCCGCGCTCGACGACTACGCGCCGGACCTGGTCGTGCTGTCGCCCGGGCCCGGGCAGCCGTCCGACTTCGCCTGCGACGCCCTGCTCGCCGGGCTGGACGCGCGGCGGCTGCCGGTGTTCGGCGTCTGCCTGGGGCTGCAGGCCATGGTGGAGCACGCCGGAGGCGAGCTGGGCCTGCTGGCCGAGCCACAGCACGGCAAGCCCGGCCGGGTCCTGCGCACCACCGAAGCGGCCGGCGGGCTGCTGGCCGGCCTCCCAGACGAGTTCACCGCGGGCCGGTACCACTCCCTGCACGCGGTGCCCGAGCAGGTCAAGGGGGGGTTCGCGGTCACCGCCGTCACACCGGACGGCGTGGTCATGGCCATCGAGGATGAGCAGGCGGGCCGGTGGGGGGTCCAGTTCCACCCCGAGTCGATCCTGTCCGCCTCGGGCCGGGCGGGCCACCAGGTCATCGCCAACCTGCTCCAGCTCTGCCGGGCCCGTGCCTCGGCCGCGGGCGCGGGACGGCCGCCGGCATGACCGCGGGCCCGCCGCCGTCCGGCCCCCAGCCCCCATGCCCGCTGCCCAAGGCCGAACTCCACCTGCACATCGAGGGCACCCTCGAGCCGGGCCTGGCCTTCCGGCTGGCTGAGCGCAACGGGGTGCCGCTGCCCTACGCCGGCCCGGCGGATCTGGCCGCCGCGTACGCCTTCACCTCGCTCCAGTCGTTCCTCGACCTGTACTACGCGACCATGGCGGTGCTCCGCCGGGCGGACGACTTCGCGGACCTGGCCCGGGCGTACCTGGCCCGCGCCGCGGCGCAGGGGGTCCGGCACGCGGAGATCTTCTTCGACCCGCAGGCCCACGTGGCCCGCGGGGTGCCGCTGGCCGAGGTGATGCGCGGGCTCGGTCAGGGGCTGGCGGCGGGCGGCGAGCGGTTCGGCGTGTCGACCGGGCTGATCGCGTGCTTCCTGCGGGACCGCGGCCCCGGTGCGGCCCTGGACTGCCTGGACCAGCTGCGCGGCTACCGCGACCAGATCATCGGCGTGGGGCTCGACTCCGCGGAGGTGGGCTACCCGCCGGAGCCGTTCGCGGAGGTGTTCGCGGCGGCCGCCCGGGAAGGGCTGCACCGGGTGGCGCACGCCGGCGAGGAAGGGCCGCCGGGCTACATCTGGCAGGCTCTCGACGTGCTCGGCGCCGAGCGGATCGACCACGGCGTGCGCTGCCTGGAGGACCCGGCCCTGGTGCGCCGCCTGGCCGCCGACCAGGTGCCGCTCACCGTGTGCCCGCTGTCCAACCTCCGGCTGCGGGTCGCCGCGTCCTGGGCGGACGTGCCGGTCCGGGAGATGCTGGACGCCGGCCTCCTGGTCACGATCAACTCCGACGACCCCGCCTACTTCGGCGGGTATGTGGACGACAACTTCCAGGGGCTGGAGCGTGAGCTGGGGCTGGACGGCGAGACGCTGCGGCAGCTGGCGGCGAACTCGTTCCGCGCCTCGTTCCGGGCTAGCGCACCCCTCCGCCCGGCGGCGGTGCTTCCTGCTCCGCCTGCGCGGCCTGCTCCGCCTGCCCGGCCTGCTCCGCGGCCATCCGGCTGAGGTAGCGGCGCTCGGGCACGCTGGTGGACCGCCGGGCCGCCTCCCGGTAGGCCGCCGCGGCCGGGCCGTGCTGGCCGGCCAGGCCGAGCAGATGCGCGCGGGTGGCGTGCAGCCGGTGGTAGCCGGCCATCCGCCGGTCGGACTCCAGCGCGGCCAGCGCGTCAAGGCCGGCGGCCGGGCCGTGCACCCGGGCCACCGCGACCACGCGGCTCAGGCGGCCCGCCGGGTTCGGCGCGACCCGGTCCAGCAGGTCGTACAGGGCGAGGATCTGCGGCCAGTCGGTCGCGTCCACGTCCTCGGCCTCGTCATGCACCGCGGCGATCGCGGCCTGCAGCTGGTACGGCCCGATCGCCGGGCCCCCGGCCGCCTGGCCCGAGGCGGCCAGCGCCCCGGTGATCAGCGCCACCCCCTCGGCGATGAGGGCCCGGTCCCAGCGGCTGCGCTGCTGCTCGGCCAGGGGCACCAGCTCCCCGCCCGGGCTGGTCCGCGCCGGGCGGCGGGCCTCGGTCAGCAGCATCAGCGCGAGCAGCCCGGTCACCTCTCCGCCGCCGGGCAGCAGCCGGTGCATCCAGCGGGCCAGCCGGATCGCCTCGGCGGACAGGTCCGGCCGGGTCAGCTGGTCGCCCTGGGTGGCGGTGTATCCCTCGTTGAAGATCAGGTAGAGCACGTGCAGCACCGCGCGCAGCCGATCGCCGCGCTCCGCCTCCCCGGCGGGCACCGTCAGCGGCACACCGCTGTCCCTGATGGCCTGCTTGGCCCGGCTGACCCGCTGGGCCATCGTGGCCTCGGGGACCAGGAACGCCGCCGCGATCTCGGCGGTGGTCAGGCCGCCCACCGCCCGCAGGGTCAGCGCGATCTGGCTGGGCGCGGACAGGGACGGATGACAGCAGCCGAACAGCAGGGCCAGCGAATCGTCCCCGTCCTGCCCGGGATCCGCGTCAGCGGCCGGGCTGAGCAGCTCGGACTGCGGGGTCGCCACCGCGACCTGGTCCTCCCGCCGGCGCCGGGACGACTCGCTGCGCGCGGCGTCCATCAGCCGCCGGGCGGCCACCGTGATCAGCCAGCCCCGCGGATTGTCCGGGGTCCCATCCCGGGGCCACTGCAGCGCGGCGGCCAGCAGGGCCTCCTGGGTCGCGTCCTCGCAGAGGTCGAAGTGCCCGAACCGGCGCAGCAGCGCCCCGAGGACCTGCGGCGCCAGTTCGCGCAGCAGGTCCCCGGGGTCACGGTCCGCGGTCATTCCGGGCTCCGGCATCAGGGCTCCGGGCTGAGCGCGGTCAGGGGTTCGTGGGCGACTCGTGCAGGATCGGCCAGACCTCGGTCGGCTCCTGGTCGGCCCAGGGCATGTCCGCCGCGATCTGCTCGGCCCGCTCGGCGTTCTCGCAGTCCACCAGGTAGAAGCTCGCGATGTACTCCTTGGTCTCCAGGTACGGCCCGTCGGTGACCGCAGGCGCGCCGTCCTGCCGCCGGACCAGCCGGGCGTTCACCGCGTCGGCCAGGCCGTAGGCGCCGATCAGCTCGCCCGTGCCGGAGTACTTGCGGTTGAACGCCTCCTGCTTGGCGATCTCCGCTGGCCACGCCTCGCCCAGGATCGAATCCCACTTCTCCTGGTTCCCGTAGATCAGCATCAGGTATTTCATCGTGGACATCCTTCCGGTCCGCGCACCCCGCTGGCACGCTCTCATCGGTCAGTCGGAGCCGCCGCCGCGTCCTCTACATCGCCCCGTCCCATCATCCCCATCCTGGTGGGGGGCTGCCCCGGTGTCGGCCGGCCCCGCTAGGGTGCGGAGCCATGAGAAGTGTCGAGCCTCAGGTGTTCCTCGTCGCGCAGCCCGCCATCGACTACGACCAGCTTGCCGCGTACCTGCGTGAGGTGGGCGGTGAGCAGTGGCTGGAGCGGCTCGACCGGGGCGATCTGCCTGACGGTGAGAAGGCCAGCGACGCGCAGAACCTGGCCGAGTTCGCGGGCAAGATGTGCTACCGGGCCTGGGAGCCGGGGCTGAACCCGAACGTCCGCCGGGTCCGCAACGACCACGAGGCCTACCTGCAGAACATCCTCAAGCAGCAGCACGGGTCGGTGCTGGAGCACGCCAGTTTCACGTTCGTGCTGCACAACGTAAGCAGAGTCCTGACCCATGAGGTGGTCCGACATCGGCCGGGTACCGCGGTGTCGCAGGAGTCGCTGCGGTTCGTCAGGCTCGACGAGATCCCGTTCTGGTTCCCCGACTGGGCCCGGGAAGATCCGGAGCTGATGAAGCGGGCAACGGGGCTGCTGGACCAGATGGAGGAGTTCCAGCGCTGGATGGCGCAGCACTTCGGGCTGGACGAGGAGGGCGTGCCGTTTCACGAGAAGAAAGAGAAGACCTCGTTCATGCGGAGGTTCGCGCCGGACGGGGTGGCCACCGGCATCGTCTGGACGGCGAACATCCGGACCCTGCGGCACACGATCGAGGCCCGCACCGATCCCGGGGCGGAGGAGGAGATCCGGCTCGTGTTCGGCAAGATCGCCGAGATCATGCGGGCCGAGGCGCCCGCCCTGTTCGCTGACTACGAGGTGCGGGACGGGGCCTGGGTGCCCCAATGGCGGAAGGTCTGAATGTCGGCCGCCTGGGCGGCGGCCGCGCTGGGCCACGGCCCGCTGAGCCGCGGCCGTCTGGGCGCGGCGGTCAGGCGGGCAGCCGCGGCTCGGCCTGATCGTAGGGGTCGCAGTACAGGTGCTCGCCTGAGGCCCGGTGGGCCAGTGCCCGCAGGGTGGCCCGGACCATGCCGGGCGGCCCGCTGACGAACACGTCGCAGTCCTGCCAGCTGGCGTGCTGCCGCACCACGTCGGGTACCAGGCCGTGCGGGCCGCAGGCGGCGGGCTCGTCGGACAGGGCGGTGACCACGTCCAGCCGCGCGCACTGCGACTCCAGCCGGGCCAGGTCGGGCAGGTCGTACAGGTCAGGCCGGCGGCGGGCCCCGACGAAGAGCCGGATCCGGCGGCCGGCCCCGCCCGGCTGGGCGGCGCTGCCCGGCCCGGCAGCGCTGCCGGGCTCAGCGGCACTGCCGGGCATGGCGGCCAGCCCCTCGATGATCGCCTTGATCGGCGCAAAGCCCGTGCCGCCCGCGATGCACAGGATGTCGCGGGCCGAGCCGTGGTCCACGACCATGGTCCCCCGGGCGGGCCCGAGCAGGACCGTGTCGCCCGCGCCGGTGTCCTGCACCAGGGTGGTGCTGACCTGCCCGCCCGGAATGGCCCGGATATGCAGGTCCAGGGTCCCGTCGGCCCGGGGCGCGTTGGCGATGGAGTAGTTCCGCCAGACCCGCGGCCACCGCAGGACCTGGACGCTCAGATATTGGCCGGGCTGGTACGGAAATGGCTCGTCCGGCCGGATCGTGAGCACCGCCAGATCCGGGGCGCGGCGTTGGTGGCGGATCACCTCCCCGACCCACCACGGCGGCTCACCCGCCGCGTCCTGGGCCCCGGCCGCCATCACCGAGCAGATGTCCCTCACCGCCGCGTGCCAGGCAGCCGCGGTTTCCTGGCCCCAGGATGCCCCGTTGAGCAGGCGCAGCGCCCTGGCCAGCGTCTCGCCGAAGATCTGGTAGTGCTGTTCCTGGACGCCGTACTTCCGGTGGTCCCGGCCCAGCTGGGCCAGGTACTCGTGCAGCGACTGCGGGTTGTCCATGCTCCAGGCACACCGGGCCAGCGCCGCGCTCAGCGCCCGGCGCTGCTCGTCCATGGCCAGCGGGAACATGGCGCGCAGTTCCGGGTGGGCCGTGAAGAGAAGGCTGTAGAAATAAGCCATCTGCTTATCGGCGGCCGGCCCGGCCTCGGCCAGAGTTTCTTTCAGGATTGTGTAATCGGGCGTGGACGGGCCCCCGCTGAATTCAGGACATTTATTTCCGGTGCGGGACGGGGCCGCCGCCTGCGGGCCGGGGGTGGCGGCCGGGCGGGGGGCGGCGGCCCGCTGCCAGGCCGGCGGGTGCCCGGCAATCCGGGACTGAGCAGGCAGGACGCGCGGGGGCTGGGCGGAGGGCGGGGCCGGGCTGATCGCACCGGCCCGCAGGTCCCTGCCGGTTACGCCTGCGGCAGGCTTTTGCGCCGGTTCCTCCTCGGGAATGTCCCGGCCCGGTGTAATAGCCACGCCCTGAATTGTGGCAGCCGCGCATGCTATCGACAAGTCATTCCGGGTAAGCCCGGATCGGCCCCGGGTCTGGCTCTTAATGGGTGATGATAACTACTAAATTACGTAGTTGATAAGGAGAATCATGCGGATGGCGGGCGGGCTCCGGCACCGGGCCGCCGGGTCCGCGGATGAGGCTTCCGGGCCCCGGGCGGCGGCCAGTCGCGGGCGGCTCTTTAGCGCATGGCCGGGCGCCGGCCGTGCGCGGGCCAGCCCTACGATGATGCGATGACGTCAGCCGGGTACCTCCGCTTTCCGCATGTTCACGGTGACCTGCTCACGTTCGTGGCCGAGGACGATGTGTGGCTGGCGCCGGCGGACGGCGGGCGGGGCTGGCGGCTTTCCGCGGACCGGGCCGAGGCCGCGAACCCGCGGTTCTCGCGGGACGGGCAGTGGGTGGCCTGGAGCAGCTGGCGCGACGGCCCGGCCGAGGTCTACCTGGCCGGGGTGGACGGCGAGCGGGCCCGGCGCCTGACCTACTGGAGTGACCAGGCCGCCAAGGTCTGCGGCTGGACACCAGACGGCGAGGTCCTCGCGCTGAGCGCCAGCGGCCAGGCTTTCGAGCGGCAGGGCTGGGCCTACGCGGTCCCGGTGGACGGCGGCGCGCCGCAGCGGCTGCCGTTCGGCCCGGTCGCGGACGCCGCCCTGGAGGAGACAGCCCAGGCCCTGCTCAACGGCAGCTGGGGACGGGACCCGGCGTTCTGGAAGCGGTACCGGGGCGGCACCGCGGGCCGGCTGTGGACCTCGGCCGACGGCGCGCCGTTCCAGCGCATCCTGGCCAGCCTGACCGGCCAGTTCTCCAGCCCCATGCTGGTCGGCGACCGGCTGGCCTTCCTGTCTGACCACGAGGGCACGGGCAACGTGTACTCCTGCCGGCTCGACGGTTCCGACCTGCTCCGGCACACCGACCACGATGGCGAGTACGCCCGCCAGGCCGGCACGGACGGTACCCGGGTGATCTACCAGTGCCGCGGTGAGCCGTGGCTGCTGGACAACCTCGCGCCGGACAGCGAGCCCCGGCCGCTGAGCATCAGCCTCGGCTCGGCCTCCACCACGCTGGCCCCGCGCCTGATCTCGGCGGCCGACCATCTGGGCGACCTGTCCGTCGACTACACCGGCCTGGCCAGCGTGATCGAGGTCCGGGGCACGGTGCACTGGCTCACCCACCGCGACGGCCCGGCCCGGGCGCTGGCCGTGGAACCGGACGTGCGGGCCCGGATGCCCCGGGTGCTGGGCCGGGACGGCCTGGTCGTCTGGGTCAGCGACGCCGGGGGCGCGGACGGCCTCGAGGTCGGGCCGGCCGAGGGCCCGGACGTGTCCGCGCTCGGGACCACCGACGATCCGGCCGCCGGCGGCCAGCGCCGGCTCGCCGCCGGGGAGCTGGGCCTGGTCAACGAGCTGGCCGCCGCCCCCGACGGGTCCACGGCCGCAGTCGCCGCCCGGGACGGCCGGCTGCTGGTCGTGGATGTCGCCTCCGGCGCGGTACGGCAGCTGGCCCAGTCCACGGACGGGGCCGTGTCCGGGCTGGCCTACTCACCGGACTCCGCCTGGCTGGCCTGGGCGCACCCGGGCCGTGATCCGCTCACCCGGATCCGGCTGGCCCGGCTGGCCGACGACGAGATCGCCGACGTGACCGACGGCCGTTTCGTCGACTCCGAGCCGGTTTTCACCGCGGACGGGAAGTACCTGGCGTTCCTGTCCGCGCGGATCTTCGACCCGGTCTACGACGCGCACTTCTTCGACCTCTCGTTCCCCTTCGGATCCCGGCCGTACCTGGTGCCGCTGGCCGCGGACACGCCGTCCCCGTTCGCGCCGCTGCCCCAGGGCCGGCCGGTCGGGAACGGCCCCGACAAGGACGGGAACAAGGACCGGGAAAAGGACAAGCACGAGGCCGGCCGGGCGGCCAAGGCGGCGGAGGAGGAAGGCGAGATCGTCGCCCAGGACACCCCCGCCGGCGCCGAGGAGGACGGCGACGACGACGCGCCGCCGCCCGTCCGGGTGGACCTGGACGGCCTGCCCACCCGGGTGGTCAGCCTGCCGGTGCCCGAGTCCCGCTACGCGTCGCTGCACCCGGTGACCGGCGGCTTCGCCTGGCTCAAGGAACCGGTCATCGGGGTGCTCGGCGAGGGCGCCGCGGTGCCGGACGCCAAGCGGCCGCGGTCCGCGCTGGAACGCTTCGACCTGGGCCGCCGCAAGACCACCGAGCTGGTCAGCGCGCTGGACTGGTTCGTGCCCAGCGGCGACGGTGAGTGGCTGGTGGTCCGGGACGGCAGCGAGCTGCGGGTCGTGCCGTCCCAGCGGAAGGCCGACCCGGACGGGGCGGACAGCGTGCAGGTCGACCTGTCCCGGGCCCGGTTCATGGCCGACCCGGTGGCACTCTGGCAGCACTCGTTCACCGAAGTCGGCCGGTTCATGCAGCACGACTTCTGGGTCCCGGACATGGCCGGGGTGGACTGGCCCGGCGTCCTGGAGTCCTACCGGCCGGTGCTGGACCGGATCGGCACCCCGTCGGAGTTCGCCGACCTGCTCTGGGAGGTCGTCGGCGAGCTGGGCACCTCCCACGCCTACATCCGGCCCCGGGCCACCCCGGGCAGCGGCGGCAAGGGCCAGGTGGGCCTGCTCGGCGCGGACCTGTCCCGGGGCCCGGACGGGCGCTGGCGGATCGACCGGGTCCTGCCCGGCGAGTCCTCCGACCCGCGGGCCCGCGCCCCGCTGGCCGCCCCGGGGGTCACGGTCGAGCCCGGCGATGTGCTGGTGTCCGTGGACGGCCGGCCGGTGGACCCCGATCTCGGGCCCGGGCCGCTGCTGGTCGGCACCGCGGGCCGCCCGGTGGAGCTCACCGTGGCGCGGGACGGTGAGCCGCCCCGGCGGTTCGCGGTGACCCCGCTTTCCAGTGACCGGCGGCTGCGTTACCAGGACTGGGTGGCCGGGAAGCGGCAGCGGGTCCGCGAGCTGACCGGCGGCCGCGCCGGATACCTGCACATCCCGGACATGATGGGGGAGGGCTGGGCACACTTCCACCGGGACCTGCGGGTGGAGATGGCCCAGGAGGCGCTGGTCGTGGACGTCCGGTCCAACCGGGGCGGGCACGTGTCCGAGCTGGTGATCGAGAAGCTGGCCCGGAAGATCATCGGCTGGGACATCCCGCGCTGGATGACCCCGTCCACCTACCCGCGGGACGCGCCGCGCGGGCCGATCGTCGCGCTGGCCGACGAGAACGCCGGCTCGGACGGCGACATCGTGACCGCCGCCATCCGCATCCTCGGCCTCGGCCCGGTGGTGGGCGCCCGCACCTGGGGCGGGGTCATCGGCATCAACGCGCCGTTCGTCCTGGTGGACGGCACCGCGATGACGGTGCCCCGCTACGCCATCTGGCTGGAAAGTTTCGGCTGGGAGCTGGAGAACCACGGCGTGGACCCGGACGTCGAGGTGCTTAACTCCCCGCAGGACTGGGCCGAGGGCCGGGACGTGCAGCTGGAGACCGCGGTCCGGCTGGCCATGGAAGCGGTGGAGTCCCGGCCGCCGGCCGGGCCGCCGGACGTCTCCAACCGGCCGTCCAAGGCCAAGCCGCCGCTGCCGCCCCGCCCCCAGCGGTAACCCGCCCGGGCGCCCGGCCGCAGCGCTAGCCAGCGAACTTCACCGGCCCCAGGGTGCCACGCCGGCCTGCCCCGGAGGGTAGCGATCCCGGCACGCGCGGAGCATCATGGAGGTGGGCAGCACGGGGCGCTGGCCTGTCCTCCGCCCGGGTGCTGACGTGGCGAAAGAAGCGTGAGTCCCATGCCCGCTGACATGCAGTTCCAGCTGAAGGCCCGGTACCCCGCCAACCTGGACCGTTGCCGGCGGTGCGGGTGCCCGCGCAGCCTGCACGGCAACGACGGGCGCTGTGGCCTCTCGTTCTCCCTGGGCCGCGGGATCCCCGGCCTGCTCATCTCGCTCGGCGGCCTGCTCGTCGTGCTCACCGGCGCGGCGTGGCTGCTGGCCACCTCGCCCGCGATCAACGCGGCCTCGATGCTGGCCTTCGCCTGCCTGGTCATCCTGGTCTGCGCCGCGGCCGCCATGGTCCTGGCCAGCCGCCACTGATCAGCAGGCCGGGTTCAGCGCGCTGGGCTCACGAGGGCGTCGGGCTCACGAGGGTGCCGGGCTCAGGAAGGCACGGCACTCAGGAGGGCGCGCCGGGCTCGGCGTAGCCGTGGGCGTAGGCGTAGCGCATGGCCTGGACGCGGTCCCGCGATCCCGTCTTGGCGAAGATCCGGTTGACGTGGGTCTTGACCGTCGCCTCGCTGACGAACAGGGCCCGGGCGATCTCCCGGTTGGACGCCCCGGCTGCGATGAGCCGGAGCACCTCGGCTTCGCGCGGGGTGAGGTCACCGTCGCCCGGCGGCGCACCGGCCGGGCCGGGTGACCCGGCCGCGCGGGCCGCGGCCGACAGCAGCCGCTGCTGGACCCCGGGATCGAGGACCGCCTGGCCGGCCGCGGCGGCCAGCACCGCACGCCCGATCTCCGCCCTGGTCGCGTCCTTGGTCAGGTACCCGAGCGCCCCGGCCTGCAGTGCGCCGATGATCGAGTCATCGTCGGCGTACGTGGTGAGCACGACGACGCGCGTCGCCGGATGCTCGGCGGTGATGCGGCGCGTGGCGCTGACGCCGTCGGCGCCGGGCATGTTCAGGTCCATGAGCACGACCTGGGGGTTCACCTCCGCGACCAGGTCGGCGGCGGCGTTCCCGTCCGCCGCCTCGCCCGCCACGACGATGCCGGGCAGCGTGCCGAGCAGCAGGACCAGGCCCTCGCGGACCGCGGACTGGTCGTCCGCGACGATCACCGTCACCGGCTCGGCCGGGTTCTCGGCGCTCACGCCGGGATCCTCAGGCCGACGCGCCATTGCCCGTCGGCCGGACCGGCGGTCAGCGTCCCCCCGCCCAGCGCGGCGCGTTCCCGCAGGCCCGTCAGCCCGTACTGCGCGCCTGTGGCGGCGAGCGCCCCGCCGGCCCGTTCCGGCAGCGGGTTGACCACCCGCACCGCGATCTCCCCGGGCGAGAACTCCAGGCTGAGCCGGACGGGCTGGCCGGGCGCGTGCTTGCGGGCGTTGGTCAGCGCCTCCTGCGCGGTCCGGTAGGCGGCCAGGGCCGCCTCGGCAGCGACCGGCCGCGGCGTGCCAGTCACGGTGACGTCGACGGCCACGTCACCATCGGCCCGGTACTCCCCGGCCAGCGCGTCCAGCTGATCGGCCAGCGGGGCCGCGTCATCGCGCAGGGCCATGATCGCGCGCCGGGCGTCCGCCAGGCCTTCCCGGGTGAAAACGCCCGCCCGGCCGATGCACTCCATGGCCTTGGCCAGCTCGGGGCGCCCGGCGGGCAGGGCACCCAGCAATCCCTCGGCGGCCTGCAGGTTCACCGACACCGCCGCGAGCGAGTGGGCCAGCACGTCATGAATCTCCCGGGCGATCCGGGCCCGCTCGGCCAGCGCGGCGGCCTGGGTCTCGGCTTCCCGGGCCCGGCGGCTCTCCGCGAGCATCCGCTCAGCCTGCTCCGCCCGGAGCAGGAAGGCATGGGGGGACAGGCCGAACGCCCACCAGCCGATGAACGTGAGCGGGTAGCCCAGCAGCGTCTCGGTCGGCGCCCCGGTCGCCAGGGCGGTGGACAGGAACGCGGCGACCGTCCCGGCGGTGATGGCCAGCGACGTTTCCGGATTCAGCCGGGCACCCACGGTTGACGTGACCACGCAGCCGACGGCGATCGCCGTGCTCAGCGGGGACAGCCCGGCGAGGACGCCGCCCGCCACTCCCATCACCGCCAGGGCGGTGATCGCGACCCGCGCCCGGCGGCGGGCCAGCAGCCAGACCACCCAGCTGACCGTGGAGACACCGAGGGCGACGGCGACACCGATGCCGTCGGCGCCCGAGCCCAGATGCGGCTGGGCCAGGGGCACGGTGATCAGCACCACCACCAGGACGAGGATGCGCACGGCATCCAGCGCCAGCGGCACATCCGTCAGCCCGGGACCGCGGTTGCTGGTGAAGGAGCGAAGCACGCTCTCAAACGTATCGGGCGGCCTGCCAGCGGGGCGCCGGCTGCCGGGTTGACCCCGGGTGGAGGTAACCGTCTCCACCCGGCGTCCACCCGGCCCGGCCGGGTCTGCACCCGGCCTGGACCCGGTATCAAGCCGCAGGCCGACGCGCGGGCGGGGTCCGCGTTCCTACCGTGACTGGGGTAAGCGCAACATGCCGAAGACCGCAACAAGGAGTTCCCGTGGACGCCAGCGTCTTGATCCCGAACCTCGTCATCCTGTTCATCGTGCTGATCTCCGACCTGGGCCACCGCAAGGTCACCCGGATGCGGCTGCTCCGCCCATTCATCTCCGCGGCCCTGATCGTGCCCTTCTTCTTCAAGGGCGCCGCCACCTCCGGCCACGGCCTGGTACTGGAAATCGCCGCGGCAGCGGCGGGCCTGGCCCTGGGCGTGCTGGCCGCGGCGTGCATGCGGGTCTCCCTCGACGGCCAGACCGGCAAGGCCACGACGTGGGCCGGCTGGCCCTACGCGCTGATCTGGATTGCCGTCGTGGGCGCCCGGATCTACTTCGCCTACGGCTCCACCCACATCTTCGGGGCGCAGCTCGGCCACTGGATGATCACCAACCAGATCACTGTGGGCGCGCTCACCGACGGCCTGATCTTCCTGTCCGTGGCCATGCTGCTGGCCCGCACCGCCACCCTGGCCGCTCGGTCCCGCCGCGTCACCGCGGCCCCGGCCTCCCGCCCCGCCGTCCCGACCACCGTCCACCAGTAAGCAGCCATCACCAGTTGATGATCAGCCGATTGGTGACGCGGGGGCGTCACCAATCGGTAGATCACGCTCAGAGAATGGTGCAGCGTGACCCTGACGCTGGTGAGACGGATGGGACCACGTCGGGAGGATCAGGGCTTCATGATCTTGACCTAGGCGTCGTTCCAACGGCACTCAAGTCATGATCACGACGCGGGCCGACAATTGCCGAGGGCGAGTGGAGCAGGTGGAGCGGGTGGGGCAGGCGGCGCGGGTTACAGGGGGCTGTTGTAGCTGGACAGCCAGTGGAGCTTGAGCCAGAGAAGGGCGGAGGTCCAGGCGCCGCTGACCTCGAGGACGCCGACCAGGACCAGGAGCCCGCCGCCGATCCGGGCGATGAGCTGGGCGTGGCGCCGGGCGAACTGGAACGCGGTCATCCCGCGCTGGAAGGCCAGGGCCACGATGATGAACGGGATGCCCAGGCCGAGACCGTAGATGAAGGCGAGCACAGCGCCGCGGACGGCGGTACCCGAGGTCAGGGCCAGCGACATCACGACGGACAGCGTGGGGCCGATGCACGGGGTCCAGCTGACCGCGAACAGCACTCCGAGGAGCGGGGCGCCGATCAGGCCGGCCCGGGGCCGGATCGAGGGCCGGACGATCCGCCCGGCGATCGGGAAGCGGTCGAAAACGCCGGCGAACAGCAGGCCGAGCACGATCGTGACCCCGCCCAGCACCTGGGTCACGCCGGCCTCATG
>Ga0182024_10014238_pt1 | contig 15396 bp, 12 predicted proteins | sample P32metaG_FD_120480 | JGI IMG/M metagenome (GOLD analysis project Ga0182024, IMG submission 120480) | Permafrost microbial communities from Stordalen Mire, Sweden - P3-2 metaG (Illumina Assembly) | ecosystem: Environmental > Terrestrial > Soil > Wetlands > Permafrost | place: Sweden: Stordalen... | reverse complement strand
CGGCAGGTTTGAAATCACCGCGGCGGCCCAGGGACCCACTGGCGAATCGCCTCCGAGGCGGCGCGGCAACGCCGAGCGCGCAGCGCTGGCCTCGAACTCCTCGCGTTGCCGTTCGTCGAGCGCTAGTGCACCTGCTAAGAGCGAGAGGGTTTCACGCTGGGGCGTGCGCCGATCGCCACGCTCGAGTGACCCGATGCCGTTAGCGCTCATCCGGGCACGATCGGCGAGCGCCTCTTGCGAGAGCCCGGCAGCAAGCCGGTAGCGCCGCAGGAGCACCCCAAAGTTCGGCAAGTCGCCTGCGCGCACTGGCTCCTCCATCGCGCTGCAAGCCTTCGCGCCGCCGTATGCGGCATCCTCACACTGGTGCGCGCCAACTGTGTAAATTAGTTGTGGAGTTTGTGTGTTACGGCGTGAGCTGCTCTGCGGCATGATATTCCCAACGCGCCGTACCGCGGAGGTAACGCTTACGATGTCAACGACAGGACTGATGTGAAGTATTTAAGCAGCGTCGTGGGAGTTGGTCTCACCGCCGCGCTCTTGACCGCATGTGGCGGAGCAGGCAACAGCCTCGCTCCGTCCACGCCGGTGTCCACCGGGGTCCCGGAGGGGCGAGCCCACTTAGCCGAACGCCCCGCCAGTTCCGGCGGTCTTCAGTACGTCTACGTGACGAACTTTGAATCCAACGATGTTTCCGCCTATACGATCGGCGGGAGCAGTGGAGCGCTGACGTTCCTACGAACGAGTGGGGGAACGGGGACGGGACCTCAAATCGTGGCAATCGATCCCACGGGCAAATTCGCCTACGCGCCCAACTGTTATTCGGACAACGTTTCCAGCTTTGCCATTAAAGCGTCTGACGGCGTTCTGAAACCAGTGAAGGGGCGGCCGGTTAAGACCGGCTACTGCCCCTATGGTGCGGCGATCGATCCTGCCGGCACCTTCATCTATGTGATCAGCTATTTCGATGACAACGTTTCCGCTTATCGGATCACGAGTAGCGGCGCACTAAAGCCTGTGAAAAAGTCCCCATTCGCGACCGGAACGGACCCCGAGGGATCGGCGATTGATCCTGCCGGCAAATTTTTCTACGTTGCAAATTGGACTTCCAACAATGTTTCCGCATACGCTATCGACGCGAGCAGTGGCGCGCTGACACCTGTCGCGGGATCGCCATTTGCGACGGATACGGGACCCTTTGGCCTGGTGGTTGATCCTAAAGGCAAGTTCGCCTACGTCTCAAATGAAAGTTCCAACACCGTTTCCGCCTACACCATCGATGGTAGCAGCGGCGCGCTGACGCCCGTCGCAGGATCGCCTTTTGCGGCGGGCACCGAACCTGATTGGGTAACGGTGGATCCTGCCGGCAAGTTCGTTTACGTGGTCAACGAGGGCTCCAACAATGTCTCCGCTTATGCCATCGATGCGAGCAGCGGCGCGTTGACGCCTGTCGCGGGATCGCCCTTTGCGGCGGGTCGGGGACCCGATGGCGTGACGGTTGACTCTACGGGCGAGTTCGTCTATGTGGTCAACTTTAACTCCAACAACGTCTCCGCTTATACGATCGACGCGAGCACCGGTGCGCTGACACCTGTCGCGGGTTCGCCGTTCGCGGCGGGCCAGGAACCCTCCGGCATATCCACGTGCCAGGGCGCGGGTCAAGCATGCATACCGCCGCCGCTGTAACCAACCCGTTTTCGGGTTCGCAAGGAGAGGAGCTTCTGTGAAGAGCCATTTGAAACTCGTCGCGCCGTTCGTTGTCGCGCTCGCCGCTGCAGCGTGCAGCGCAAACGGCGGCTCTCCGAGCGTGCCGGGAATGACCGGCCAGTCGGTCGCGAGAATGCATCCCGCGAGAGCGCGTGTTCGGAAACTGTGGGGACCTAACGTAGCCCAGGTCTGTTCCGATGTGCCTGCCGGATATGTAAATTGCTTAGCTCTTTTGCGCACGGACATCGCGCAGAGCATGAACCCGGCAACGGTCGCGGGATTAACACCGGCCGACTTTCAATCGGCCTACGCGCTTCCATCATCGAGCAAAGGGACGGGGCAAGTCGTCGCGGTCGTCGACGCCTACGACAATCCTAGAGTCGCGTCCGACCTCGCGACCTATCGCTCGCAGTTCGGTCTTCCGGCGGCGAACTTCACAAAGTACAATCAGAACGGAGAGACCGGCGACTACCCGGAAGGCGGTGTGTATAACTGGGCCCTAGAGATCGACCTCGACGTCGAGATGGTCTCCGCCACCTGCCCGAACTGCACCATTTATCTGATCGAGGCAAACGGCTTCGACAAGTACGATATGGAAACGGCCGAAGCCGAAGCGGTGACGCTGGGCGCACATATCGTCAGCAACAGCTGGGGATGCCCCCGCTCGAACAAATGTCTTGATTCATCCTATTTTGACACGCCAGGCGTAACCTATCTAGCCGGCGGTGGTGACGGTGGCTACGGCACCATTGCTCCTGCTGCACTCGGGAGCGTCGTCTCGGTCGGCGGCACCATGTTGGTCAAGAGCAGCGGGAAACGCGGTTGGACTGAGACGGCTTGGAGCAGCACTGGGGCCGGCTGCGCGTCGGGCATCAAGAGGCCCTCGTGGCAGCACGATCCCGACTGCAAGTATCGCATGGCCAACGACGTGGCGGCGGACGCGGATCCGTCCACAGGCGCCGCGGAGTTCGACAGCTACGGGTACGGCGGTTGGTTTGTCGTCGGCGGCAATAGTGTTTCAACGCCGCTGCTCGCGGGCGTCTTCGGCTTGGCCGGAAATGCGGCGTCGCAAGACGGCGGCAAAACCTTTTGGGAGAAGCCGCACGAAAAGGCAAAAGACCTTTACCCGATCACTAGTGGCAGTGACGGGACGTGCAGTCCAAAATACTTCTGCACCGACGGGACGAATGAGTACGGGAAGTACGGCGGGCCAACAGGTTGGGGTACACCACACGGCATCGGGGCGTTCTGATGCGCTAAGCAAAGGGTGGCCAAGTAAAGGCTGGACCTGCACCTATTTGCGAACCCTTAATGAACGAAGGAGACCGCGATTGATTGGTTCGTGCCGATCCACCTTCGCGAGACCATCGTCTGGATTACGCAAAACTAGCCGGGATTCGACGGGAGCAGCCGGGACTCAAAAATGTGAAAACCCGTACAGGAAAGGACTCTCGGGTATTCGACGGGAGCGGCCGGGACCCCGATACACGGGTTCGATTCCCGTTGGCGCTACCAAGAAACGCTTGATTCGACGGGCGTTTTTGATTGGCAGCGGCGTCGCGTGGCACCGCTGTGGCACGGACTCGACGAGCTTTGACGGACCTAGCGGTTCCGCGATGGCACTCGCGACGGCATCTCCGAGCAGCACGTCGATGCGCGCGGCCGCGTCCTCTTGCAACGCTTCGATCGCGTGGAGATAGATGCGCGAGGTGATCGCCGTCGATTCGTGACCCAGCGCGCGCGAGACAGTTTGCAGATCAACGCCTGATGCGAGCGCCAGCGTTCCAAACGAGTGGCGTAAATCGTGGAAGCGTATGTGCGGGAGCTTTGCGCGCTTGACGAATCGGGCAAAAGCGAGTGAGAATGCGCCGGGCTCCCACGCCGACCCGTCGCTTCGCAGGAAGACCCAGCCGGCTTCGGTCTCTCTGACCCCGAGGTCGCGACGCAGTCCCGCCCGGCGCCGTTGCTCTTCGCGAAGGATATCGGCGACGAACAGCGGCAGTGCGATAGTGCGGGCGCTGCGCGCTGTCTTAGGCGGCTTTGTCCGCGTGACGCCCTTGACGGTTTCCAGCGAGCGACGGACTGCAAGCCGCCGCTGATCGAGATCGACGTCGGACCACCGTAGCGCCAGCAACTCGCCACGCCGAAGCCCCGTGCCGATCGCCACCGCAACGATCGCTTGCAGATCGGTCTCCTGCGCAGCGCGTAGCAATCGCGTGACGCCGGCCGCATCGACCACGTGCATCTCCTTAGCCTCGAAGCGTGGTGGATCGATGGCGTCCGCAGCGTTTTGGGCAAGCATTCTCATCCTCACGGCCCAGCGCAGCATTGTGCGCAGCGTATTGAAGAGATGTGCGACGGATCGCGACGACAGCTCGCCTTCCTCTCGATCGTTGCGCTTGCCATGCGTCCACACGCCGATCGCGGCCTCGATATGTGCGGGCCGCAACGACTCGACGCGCAACGATCCGAGCGCAGGGACGATGTAGAGTCGCAGGTGCGACGCGTAGAATGCGTACGTCTTGGCTGCGACCCGGTGCTCCTTGGTCGCGAGCCAAAGCTGCGCGGCCTTGGTGACCGTCATACGCTGAGCGTCCGCGTAGCCACCGGCCTCGATTTCGCCTAGCAGATCGCGTAACCGGCGCTGCGCGTCGGCTTTCGTTCCGCGCATCGTCTCACGACGTTGCCGGCGTTTGCCGTTGCCGTCGTGCTGCAGCTCGACGCGTAGGTACCACGTGCCGGCGGCGCGCCCGCGTGTGATGTGCCCTTTCATCGAATTTCACTCGGGCTATTCGACGGCAGGCCAAGAAATGCTTCGAGCGCCTTCTTCGTAACAACAATCCTGCGGCGAGTGACTCGCACCGACGGTAGGCGGCCCGAGGCGATGAGCTCGTAGGTGGCATTGCGCCCGATGCCGAGGATGTGCTGCACGTCGCGCGCGTTGAGCACGTCGCCGGCGTCTTTCAAGTTTCCGTTGCGGTTCATTCTGTCGACTCCAAAAGTAAAAACCCCACAGCAGTGAGCTGCAGGGCCATTTCACCAGCATTTTAATGCGGGCGAAAGTCGAACGTGATTCGGTACCCCAATTATATCGCAATCTGCGTAAGCTTGCACGGAGCCGCCTGCAGTCGATTGTAGCAGCCGCGTCCAGGGCTCGCTTCGCTCGGCACCTGCGGGCAGACCCTGGACCCGGCCGCGTTTGGCAATGATTCCGGCTCCGTGCTTTTCCGTGCTCATCCCATAGTTTCCGCGTGTTCGGCTTCGCGCTCGGCGAGTTGCTCGGCGGTGCGCAGCTTCATGCTCTGCTGTTGCGTTAGGGCTACGGTGCTACCCCCGCGCTCGTGCACATCGCGCTGATAGTTCCGTAGCGGAGCACTAAACGGGGACAGCGCTCGCGGTATCTTCCGCGTGATCGGAGCGATGCTCAGCAAATATCAGGGCTGCGCCGCTCGGTGTCACTCCCGAATACTATCGCGTAGCTGAGACGTAACCGAGCGCATACACCCGGCATATCGTTCGTGGCGTTTCGCCGCATCTTGGTGTCACTCACCTTGACTGGGAGCGGGGGCTTTTCACCACGCGAGAGCGTTACGCCCGGCATCATCGCTCGTAGCGTCGCGTCGCATCTTGGTGTCACTCACCTGGCTGGGATCGATGGCTTTTCACGACGCGAGCCCATTACGCACGGCACTATCGCCCGTAGCGTTGCGTCGCATCATGATGTCACTCACCTTGACGGGGATCGAGGGCTTTTCACGACGCAAGCCGGTGGTTGTGCGTACAAACGCACAACCAGGGAGCGGGGTCGCGTGGCCTGCGGCCACGCTCAGCCCGCAAAAGGGATTCGCAGCCGTCGGGGTCGCGGGACCTACGGCCCCGCTCAGCCCGACTCAATGAGGCTCGTAAGATACGAGTTGAAACGTCGCTCGATAACCGAAGTGTCATCCGTGTCGTAATGCACCTCGCGAGCAAGCTCGGTTAGAATGCCGTGCCAGGCGGCCGGAAAGGCAAATGAGGAGATCGGCCAAGCGCGACCTGCCCGCTCGGCAAAGACGCGCTCGCAGGCGGCCCGAACCGCGGCGTCGTCGGTCTCGACGAGTTGCACGAGGAGAAGGACGTCGAGCACGTCGCGGGCGCGAGGGTTCGGACGGCCGCGAGGCTCGGGCTCCGTAAGCGCATGAATCTTCTGCGCGATCTGCGCCGGAATCGCGAGGCATGGCACCGAGCGGGGCGATGCGAGACCGAGCTCTGCGAGTGCGATCGGGGGAACAGAATCCGTCTCCCAATCGAGCGTCGCTGATGCAAGGTCAACGTCGACTGTGGCCCACGGTCGACCGAGGTACACTACCGCGATATCCAAGGCGACCGCGCCATTCTCCAGCGCACGTGCCTCGCCGCGACGGCGCAGGCCGAAGTCGCCGAATCCGACATCAAGGGCGGAATCGAGGAGCGGCAAGAGCTCGCTTGGCGGCGCGCATAAACCGATATCGAGATCGCGCGTCGCACGCGCAAGTAGGCCGAGCCGCAGCTCGACCGCGACGCCGCCTTTTATGAAGAAGACCGGGATGATCCCGCGCGCCACCGCTTCGGAGAGCGTTTCGCACAGCACTGCGAATCCGACCAGGCGACGCAACCGGGCCGCGGTCGTACCACGTTCCTTGGCGGCGTTCGTGATTCGCCGCTCGAGCGCACGTCGTCGGTCACTTTGGCTAGGTGGCAATGTACGGTTCCAATATGTCGTTCCCAAACTTGTCAATAAGGCGCTGCAACTCGTCCTCGCGTAGGAGGTGCCTCTCGCGAGCTTCACTGACGGCGCGGTGAACCAAATCCATACCGTGAGTCGGTGCGACGTCTTCGATCGCTCGCGGCACACTGACGATTGGAATGCCTTGCTCCCAAGCTCGGTCGTCTTCGGCGACGTCTACGAAGTGCAGCCGCAGCCACGTCGGTCGTTCACGCGAAATACGCGTTTTTGGGGGAAGCGTGACGTGAATAACGCCGGGGTTGAGCTGAGTCAGATTATATAGTTCGAGCGCGGAGTCGTGTGAGATCAGAGCGTATTCCAGGTCGCGGTGCGCCCGTGGCCACAGCACGGCCTCGTGGTACTGCTGGAGACGGGTCGTTGGCCAGCTCGGGAATCGGTACAGCCCCTGGGCGATCCGATCCAGTCGGCCGCGATGGGCGAGCTGAACGACCAGGGCACGGGACACTCCCGCCTTCTCTGCCTCCGCTGCCGTAAGGAGACCTTCGTGCTCGGCGGCGAGGTCCCGAAGGATGTCCTCATTCCTGCGCATACGGATAGTATAGCATATTACTATACTTTTCGCGCATTGCCGTGGGCTTATGCCTGCGCTCTCAGCTATTTCCGCAAAGCCCTCAGCGCCGGCCTTATTCGCCCGCGCGCGCATCCACGCGCCCGTTTCCTTCTAGGCCTCGCTGGCCTCGGCACAGTATATTTTCCCGCAGAGGCACCTTCCGGTGGCTCCATTGCTGATGGGGTTGGCATTTGGCCGTTGAGGACTACCTGGACCCCGAAGCCCGGGCTCGCATGCAGATCGATCGCCAACTGCGCGAGTGCGGGTGGATCGTTCAGGACTACAAGAAGCTGAATCTCGGCGCGGGCACCGGCGTCGCGGTTCGGGAGTTCAAGATGAACGGCGGCTACGATGCCGCCGATTATCTCCTTTTCGTTAACCGAAGGGCCGCCGGAGTGATCGAGGCTAAGAAAGCTGGCTCGACCCTCACCGGTGTGGAGTGGCAGTCCGCAAAGTACACGGCGGGCTTGCCCGAGGGAATCTCGGCGATCGTGAAGCCGTTGCCTTTCGCGTTTGAGTCGACCGGAGTCGAGACTCGTTTCACCAATGGCTTCGATGCAGATCCTGCGAGTCGCCAGGTGTTTACGTTCTATCGTCCGGAAACGATCGCGGAAATCGGCGCCGAACGCTCGACCTTGCGCGCTCGGCTTCGCGATCTGCCCGGCCTCAATGAACAGGGGTTATGGCCCGCACAGGCTGAGGCGATCGTCAATTTGGAAGAGTCGCTCAAGCACGGTCGCCCGCGCGCGCTCATCCAGATGGCCACCGGTTCGGGCAAAACCTTCACCGCCGCGAACGTTTCCTACCGCCTGATCAAGAATGCTGGAGCGCGACGGATCCTCTTTCTCGTTGATCGCGCCAACCTCGGCCGACAGACGCTCAAGGAATTTCAAGCGTTCTCCACACCTGATGATGGCCGCAAGTTCACCGAACTTTACAACGTGCAGCGCCTCGGGTCCAACCGGATCGATGGCGTTTCCCGCGTGGTTATCTCCACGATTCAGCGCCTTTATTCGATACTCAAGGGCGAGCCCGATCTGCCGGAAGAGCTCGATGAGGAATCGGCATATGACCTGCAACCCTCCAGACCGGTAGAGGTCGCGTACAACGCCGCGGTGCCCATCGAAACGTTCGACGTCATCATCGTCGATGAGTGCCACCGTTCCATCTATGGACTGTGGCGCCAAGTGCTGGAGTACTTCGACGCGTTCATTATCGGCTTGACCGCGACCCCGGGCAAGCAAACGCTGGGATTTTTCGATCAGAACCTGGTGATGGAGTACAACCATGAACGCGCTGTCGCCGACAACGTGAATGTTGATTTCGACGTGTACCGTATCGCTACGGAGATCACGGCGCACGGCTCGAAAATCGATGCCGGTTTGGTCACGACGTTTCGCGATCGGCAAACGCGCGAGAAACGTTTGGAGCAGCTGGACGACGATATTATTTATGACGCCAAGCAGCTCGATCGCAAGGTTGTCGCTAGGGACCAGATTCGAACCATCGTGCGGGCCTTCCGCGACAGTCTTCCTCAGTTGTTCCCAGGGCGCACGCATGTCCCGAAGACCTTGATCTTCGCCAAAGACGACAGCCATGCAGACGATATAGTGCAGATCGTGCGTGAGGAGTTTGGAAAGGGCAACGAGTTCGCGGCCAAGATTACCTATAAAGCGGGCTCGCAAGGTCAAAAACCCGAGCAATTACTCCAAGACTTCCGGAACAGCTACAATCCGCGTATCGCCGTGACCGTCGATATGATCGCGACCGGAACAGACGTAAAACCGATTGAGTGCGTGTTTTTCATGCGCATGGTCCGTTCTCGGCAATTCTTCGAGCAAATGAAAGGCCGCGGCGTGCGCGTCATCAACCCGACCGACCTGCAAGGCGTGACGCCCGACGCGACGGTGAAGGATCGTTTCGTGATTGTCGACGCAGTTGGGGTGACCGAGGCGGACCTTCACGACACGACGCCGATGGATCGCAACCCTAACCTAGGTTTCGACAGGCTCTTGCACAATCTCGCACTAGGCTCGCGCGACCGCAACTTAGTGTCTTCTGTTGCATCGCGCCTCGCACGCCTCAACTTGCGTTTATCGAAGCAGGACCGCGAAGAGTTGGAAGCGGTCGCGGGGGTCTCTCTCAAAGGGCTGGCCGAGACCATCGTGGACGCGCTGGACCCCGATAAGCAGTACGAAGCCGCGCGGCAAGAGACGCGCATGGATCAGCCCAGCCTGGAAGCGTGCGACGCTGTCGCGGCGCGATTGATCGACGGCGCGGTGCGCCCTCTTGCAGACAATCCAGCCTTTCGAGAGAAACTGGTCGAGCTGCGCCGCAGCTACGATCAAGTAATCGACGAAGCCTCGGCCGACAAGCTCCTTCGAGCGGATTATTCCGTTGGCGCCGCCGATCGCGCCCGGAAGACCGTCGAATCGTTCCTCGCGTACATCGACAAGCACAAGGAGGAGATCACGGCATTGCAGATTCTATACAGCCGCCCGTATAGGCAACGGCTGACGTGGAAAGAAGTGAAGGAACTGGCCAACGCCATCGGCCGCACGCCGCAGCATTGGACGGCTGAAAGTCTTTGGGCCGCATACGAAACGCTCGACAAGTCGAAGGTCCGAGGCTCCGGCCCGCGCGTGCTGGCGGACATCGTGCAAATCGTCCGGTTCGCGCTAAATCAGGACGAGCAGCTCGTGCCGTTTCCCGAACGCGTGAACGAGCGCTTTGCCGGATGGATGCTTCAGCAGAAACAGGCTGGACGCACTTTTACCCCGGAGCAAACGCAGTGGCTTGAACGCATCCGGGATCACGTCGCCGCCAGCCTTACCATATCCGCCGACGACTTCCAATACACGCCATTCTCACAACACGGCGGCTTCGGCAAAGCCTCCGAAGTTTTTGGGAATGGCCTGAGCCCGCTGCTTGGGGAGCTCAACGAGGCTTTGGCCGCGTGATACCTGGTGACAGTCCCTGGTCAACGGTCCCACTAGGCAGTGTCTGCGCTATCTACCAACCGCAAACCCTTTCGATCAAGGAAATTGCAGGCAGTGGCCCATTCCCCGTGTATGGTGCGAACGGCGTAATCGGCCACCATTCGTCGTTTAATCATGATGACGAGCAGGTGCTACTTGGTTGCCGAGGCAGTTGCGGATCCGTTACGATCAGCGCTCCTAGATCTTGGATCAACGGCAACGCGATGGTGGTTAAGCCCATTACGGACAATCTAAGTAAGAGATTCTTGCGCTATTTTTTGCAGTCCCTTGATTGCACCTCGGTTATAACGGGCTCCACGATCCCACAAATAACGCGTCGGAGTCTTGCGCCGATCCAGATTCCGCTCCCGCCACTTCGGCATCAGCTAAGCATCGTCGAAGTCATCGAAGAACAATTCTCCCACCTTGACGCCGCCGAAGCATCCCTCAAACGTGCAGCGAGCCGCGTAAGATTGGCAAGGGAGTTCGCATTCACATCAGTGGCTGGGTTCGCCGGTGCATCGCATTTGCCGCTTGGTGACATCGCCGATATCGTGGGAGGCGTCACGAAAGACTCAAAGCGAGAAACCGACCCGGATTTCGTCGAAGTGCCATATCTTCGTGTAGCTAATGTGCAACGTGGGCACCTTGATCTCTCCAACGTCACGACAATTCGCGTTGATCGCGCGAGAGCGGACAAGCTCAGACTCATGCCAGGCGACATCCTCTTTAATGAGGGTGGTGACCGTGACAAGCTTGGCCGTGGATGGGTTTGGGAGGGCCAGATTGACGGCTGCATTCATCAGAATCACGTCTTTCGTGCTCGGGTAAACCCGAACGCGTATGAACCGAAGTTTGTCTCTTTGTACGGGAACACCGTTGGTCGCCACTGGTTCGAGAAGATGGGAAGACAGACTACGAATCTCGCATCGCTAAATCTCACTACGCTCAAGTCATTCCCCATCCCTCGCGTGCCGATAGAGGATCAACGTCGCATCGTTACTGAGACTGAGCGACAACTTTCCATTTATGAGCGTATTGCTGTCGAGCTCAAGACGGCGCTTAACAGATCCCTGCGCCTTCGCCGCGCGGTTCTTGAAACGGCGCTTTCAGCCCGGCTTGTTTGGCGAGATGAGAGTGATTCACCGGTTTGGCTCGGAGCGGCGACACGCGAGGATCGACGCAGGCCTTTGCAGAGCACGGGAGCTGCTGGCATCGCCGCGCCGATGGCGGAATCGGATGTCGGAGTTCGATGAACGAGTCGAGCGCGCTCGTGGCAAAGCTCTGGAACTACTGCCATGTCCTTCGTGACGACGGCTTGTCATATGGTGATTATGTCGAACAGTTGACGTATCTTCTCTTCCTGAAGATGGCTAACGAGCAAACGCAGGTGCCATTCAATGGATCTTCGGTCGTGCCACCCGGCCTTGATTGGCCGTCCCTGCTTCGCCTCGACGGAGACGAGCTCGAAGTCCACTACCGCCACCTCCTGACCGAGCTTGGTAAGCACCCAGGGATGCTCGGTGTCGTCTTTCGCAAGGCGCAGAACCGAATCCAGGACCCGGCGAAGCTAAGGCGGCTAATCGTCGACCTCATCGACAAAGAGCAATGGATGACGCTCGACGCCGATGTAAAAGGCGATGCGTACGAAGGTTTGCTACAGAAGAACGCCGAGGACACGAAGTCCGGCGCAGGGCAGTACTTTACGCCACGTCCGCTGATTCGCGCGATTGTCGACGTTATGTGTCCCCAAGCGGGGACGACCATCTGCGACCCGGCCTGCGGCACGGGCGGCTTTTTGCTCGCCGCCTACGAGCACATCGCTCGCGGGAAGCTGCTTGATCCTGACCAGAAGTGGCAACTCCGGAACGAGGCTTTGCACGGCTGGGAGATCGTTGACAACACGGCGCGACTCTGTGCGATGAACTTGCTGCTGCACGGAATCACCGCAGCAGACGCAGAGAGTCCCATTCGCGTCGACGACGCGCTCAAAGCCGATCCTGGGCTGCGCTTTGAGATGGTGCTGACGAATCCGCCCTTCGGCAAGAAGTCATCCGTTACGATTGTCGGCGAAAACGGCGAATCCCGTCGCGACGACCTCACCGTGGCACGCGACGACTTCTGGGCAACGACATCCAACAAACACCTAAACTTTGTTCAGCATGTCAAGACTTTGCTGAAAATCGAAGGCCGCGTGGCGATCGTGGTGCCCGACAACGTGCTTTTCGAGGGTGGTGCGGGTGAGACCGTGCGGCGGCGCCTCCTCCACGAATGCGACGTGCATACGCTCCTGCGCCTGCCGACGGGAGTCTTCTACGCTCAAGGCGTCAAAGCAAACGTCCTGTTCTTCGACCGGAAGCCGGCGTCCGAAACGCCGTCAACGCGCGCCCTTTGGGTCTACGACTTGCGAACCAACATGCACTTCACTTTGAAAGAAAACCCCTTGCGACGCGAGCATCTCGACGACTTCACCGCGTGCTACCATGCCGACAATCGGGCACAACGCGCCGAAACCGAGCGATTCCATCGTTTCACTTACGACGAGATCGTCGCGCGCGACAAGGTAAGCCTCGACCTCTTCTGGCTGCGCGACGAATCCCTTGAAGACGCCGCAAATCTACCAGAACCGCACGTGTTGGCTGCGGAAATCCTCGAAGATCTCGAGGCTGCCCTCGCTGAGTTTAGCGAAGTTGCAGCTTCGCTGCGGACGCTGGCGACGGAATAACCGTAGCAACGACATTGCATCCGCCGTCGCGAAAGTTGGGTTTGAGCGAGCTGACGCTGGCGAAATGAGCCTCGTTGAAGTAGCCAGTGACAGCGGTAGAAACTTGCAATGAAGGTCCGGCGCCACTTCAAGTATGCGCCAAGACGACGCGCCGGCGGACTAAGCAGCGCTTATAACCGCCGGCGTAGGCCGTCGCTCAAGAGATGTATTCAAGTGCCATTTCTCCGGATATAGCCGCCGCATTGGTTCGACATTCGGCACGTAACGCTGCTTAATTCTGGTGCGCCCGCTCGCACCGGATAGCTCGGGATGAGCCACTCGGCAATACTTATCAACTTCGCAGAAAAGGTTTTGACAATCGATGAGTTGTAGCGGCCTTCCCCAAAGATCGAGAAACTTGATTCCGAGGGCGCTGAACTGTTCGTGCGCAATGTCGGCCATCGCTTTGATTACGTCTTCATTCGTAAGGCCCGCTGTCTCGACAAAACACTTGCGAATGCCGTCGACTGCCCCAGGTCCAGCGACCACAAAATCGCGTTCCTCGAAGTCGAGAATGGAACTGTAGTTGAGGTCGGTTACGAATTGAAAGGCGAGAAACGGCCCCAAGGATCGGTATGAGAGCAGAAGCTCATACGCCTGCCGCAAAGACGTACAGTGTTGCAGGCGCCTCGGCAACTGATCATCCATCATGAATTTAAGTAGAGCGATGTGGTTCGAGTGCTTTCGTTGTAAACCGAATTGCGGCGAGGGCATTATGTAGGCGGCTGAGTAAATTCGCGAACCACTTGAGATCGCCTCGGATAGCACCGCGTCGTATTGTTTGGTCGAAAAATTACTATAGTGAAGAGATCCCAGGCGGTTGACAAGGTAGCGCCACGTATCGATCCTATTGAATATCTTAAATAAAAGCGTGCGAAAGACGGTGTCGATCTCATCAGTTGAACCAGGAATTACATGCGAAAGCAGAAACTGGCTCACCCGATCCGATGCGCGGTAAGCATTCGTAAACCGGTATGACGAAAGGATAGGGTCCCCGGTGAGCACCTGATGACCGTGAAGATTGCGAAAAAACATTTCCTGTCTTTCGCCAGCAAACCTCCAGTACGTATAGAAGGCACGCGTAGCCTTGAGTTCAAGCCGCCCGCGAACCACGGGAACGCGGACGGTATCACGCCGTGTGCTCGTCGATGGCCCGGGTGCGAAAAACAGCATAGGACGAGCCCTTTCAGGACGTAGTGGTGCGCCTTTGGCTGCCCTCATCATTCACTTGATCTAATGGCTTCCAGTAGCGTAATGACGGTGATCTGTCGCTGAGTGTCAAGGCCGATTTCCGGGTGCATCGCGGTGAGTCGCGCGGCGATCGACGCTGTTGCGCGGTGAGGCCCGCTTCCGGCTAGCACAAAGGCTTGTTGAAAGGCCGCCTGCTCGACCGTCGATAGAATCCAGATGTTGCGCTCCGCTGTAAGCCGCTCGCGACTCGCGTTTCCTCGATCACGCACCTGTTGCCTAATAATCGTCTCGACGATGCCCGCTGAACGCAGTTTATCTCGCAAAGCATCGTCAGTCGGTTTAGCTCCCCGTATGCAGGCTGCGGTGACAGAGGCTACAAGAGACGCCTTTCTGGTCCTCGGTATGAGATCGAGCGAGGCCTCAAGCATCGTGGCTGCAAAGCGCTCGAAATGGCCCGCGGCAAACAAGAACAACGGCCCGGCGCACCAATCCTGATTCGGCAGGCTGCGAGCGGCCTCGGCCGCATACCAAACGGTACCCGGCTCTGGCCTTGCGACGCCGCCGTTGGCTATTCTTCGAAGAAATGCGGCCGTCGGAGTCTTGCAGAATGCCCCGACCGCCCTTGGCTCGGGACTGACGTTCTGCGCAGCTTGGGATACCGTTCCGGAAGGCAGTGCTTCCGCTATGAAGCCGTGCCATGCAGGCACGACCTCCTCACGGGCCCTGACTCGTAGATTTGCCACATTGATACTAATTCCTCAGGAACTGATATCAACCTGGTACCTCTTGACCGCTAGGTTTCTGGCGTGGTACGTTGTCGGGAAATCCGACAATACTGTCGGGAAACCAGAGGTAGCCTCTTCATGTCGAGCCGTCCGGTCCCATCAATCCCGGAATTGGAAACGTTAATCATTCGAACGCTCGCTGTAGTCATCGACGAGGACGTGGAGGTGTTGCGCTTCGAACTGCGCCGCCGCGGCGATTCCATGCCGGCTGACTCGTACCAGTTGCTCGAAGTCATGGAAAAACTCCAGACCACACTGAGCGTTGACTTCGACATAAACAAATTCGAGGGGTACCTGAAATCTGTAAGGCGCGCAGCGCGTCGGTTACATTCTGTGCTGTCCCAGCATTCCAGAGCGGCGGCATGATACCGGAAGGGAAGGGCGCGGATTACGAGCGGTTGCGCAGGCGCCTGCGCGAGGTGCGTGAGTATCTCAATCTGTCGCAGCAATTTGTTGCACAGCAATCCGGGTTAGGCCGAACAGCAATCGCTGACATCGAGCGAGGCGCCCGCAATGTCAACAGTCTCGAATTACAGCGTTTGGCGAAGATCTATCGCCATCCCGTAAGCTACTTCCTCGACGAGAACGCTGCGATCGTCGCGTCCTCCGAGACGCTAGATGCTTTGAACCGTGCCGCCGCCGACCTCAGCGATGAGGAT
>Ga0182024_10014237_pt1 | contig 15397 bp, 22 predicted proteins | sample P32metaG_FD_120480 | JGI IMG/M metagenome (GOLD analysis project Ga0182024, IMG submission 120480) | Permafrost microbial communities from Stordalen Mire, Sweden - P3-2 metaG (Illumina Assembly) | ecosystem: Environmental > Terrestrial > Soil > Wetlands > Permafrost | place: Sweden: Stordalen... | reverse complement strand
TCGAGTACGGCCAAGCCCATTGCGAGTGTCACAACGATGGCGACGCCGGCGTCGACCACGACGACTGACCGGCAGATCCGCACCTCACCGGCGGCGAGTGCAGCACCACCGAGCAAGAAGGCGATGTTGAAGATGTTCGAGCCGAAGACGACACCTGCAGCAGTTGCAGCTGATCCGCTCGCGACTGCCGATACTGACGATGAGATCTCTGGGGAGTCTGCTCCGAGCGCGACGATCAAGCCGACAACGCCACCGAGCAGACCGAGATTCCGGGCCAGGCGCCCAACCCCGCGCACAAGTACTTCGCTCGCGCCCAACGTAGCAGCGAGTGCGAGCACCGCGACGCCGACGACGATCCCGGTCGACAGGACATGCACAGCAGAGAGTCGAGCACGCGCCGGAAGGGTCGTGTCGAATCCACGTTTTCCGTCCCACGGGCGATGACCCGGCAGGGTCGGTCGGTCGGCCGCGCGCGTCCGGAGATGTTCACCAGGAGTGCCGAGGAGCCCGTCAGACTCTCACGTCCAGGACTCGCTGCCCCAACACGAGGACAACGGGCAGTGGGCCATCAAGCCGCTGCCGCGGACACTTGCGCCCTTCCGTCGCGGCCGACGTTGGCCGGCGTCGGAGCCTCTACGCGCTTTTGGACTGGAGCCCAAGCGCGGCGCCGGCTTGATCAGCAAGCGTGACCGCGGCGAGCAGCTGCTGCCGGGTGACACGCCCGCCAGGCTCCGCCATCAGGACGTACCGTCCGAGCACTTGACCGCGATGCTCAACGAAAAGAGTGATCTTCTTTCCCGGCAGCCCCAGGCTGCGGAATCCCCACCAAAGGGACCCCCAGCTGACCTCACCTCCCGCCTCAATGACGGGCCCAGGTTCATCGAGAAACGCTGCCTCGAACCAACAATCGCGGAGCCCGAGGAGACCCTTGAGTTCGGAGGCCACGGCGCGCACCACCTGTTCCGTGCCCACACCCGACGCCAGCATCCCGGCAACGGCGTGGATTCGGCTGAGATCGTACGACGTCCGTGTAACCAGCCCACGATGGTGCCGGTTGCGCGCCGACAGCTGTCCGACGATGAGGCCGCCGACAAGGAGAAGGACGCTGGTCGCGACATCTTGGACTCGCGATATGGAGAGTGAGCCATACGGCTCCGTGAAGAAGACATCGAAACAGAGTGCGGCCGAAATTGCCGCAATCGCGGCTGTGATCCTCGTACCCATCGCGGCGAGGAGGGAGACGACGATGGCCAGCCCCAGCGCCACGGTGGCGTTCGGTATGTCGCTGCGAACCGGAACAAGCCCGACAGTGACGACGACCGGCGCGAGTGCGGCGGCAGCCACCGCTAACCAGGGCAGCAGCGCCGCCGCCCAGTGGACTATGCGCGTCCAGATGTCGCGGCGAGGGACCTCTGCAGCGGGCACGGTGGTCACGTCCACCGGCTAAGTATGACCCGTGCCACACTCCTAAGGCCGCCGACCCTCCCCCTACCGGCCCGTGTCAGTGCTCCTTGCCTGACGGGTCGCGCCGCCTTGAAGCGTCACCGGGCCGAGCAGTACTCCATCGCCGCGTCAGCGAGGTTCGCCCACTCGGCGGCCTGGGGAGCCGGCACCACGACCCACTCCTTCATCGGACGTCCGCCCATCGGGTCGAACAGATGCGCGCCAGGAATCCTGAGCGCCTGAGCGTGAGCCCTCCCCGAGAGTTTGAACACCATGTCGCCGTCGATGCTCCCGGCGAACGCCTTGCTCCCGATCTTCAGCGTTGGCATGCCGAACATCTTGCCGGCGGCCACGCCGGGCCGAGTCACCAATCGCCGCGCCAGGTGCTCATAGCTGGATTCCGTCATTCTCGATCCCGTGTGGGCCACGATCGGTTGAACCACCGTATACTAAACCATATGGTTGCGCATAAGGAAGCGACGCTCGACGCAGTCTTCGGCGCTCTAGGTGACCCGACCCGACGCAGGATTCTGTTGCGTCTTCGCAGCGGTGCCGAGGTGTCTGCATCGGCGCTGGCCGCGCCGTTCCCGATGTCGCTTCCCGGCGTGACGAAACACCTGCGCTCGTTGCAACGCGCCCGCCTCGTGGACCAGCGCAAACAGGGCCGGGAACGGCTCTACTGGCTCAAGCCCGAACCACTCAAGATTGCCAATCAGTGGCTGACCGAGTATGAATCGTTTTGGACCATGCGGCTCGAGTCGCTCAACGAGTACATGCGAAGAGATGAGCACCATGAAGCCTGAGCTGCGCATCGAGCGTGTCATCGATGGCCCCGCCGAGGCCGTGTTTCACGCCTGGACGACGGCAGACGGAATGCGTCAGTGGTGGGGTCCCGGGGGCTTCACCACACCATATGCGGAGATCGACCTCCGTCCCGGCGGGGCATACCTCTTGATCATGCAACCGCCCGAGGGCCAACCGCTCGAACTTCGTGGCACCTATCGCGAAATTGTGCGTCCCAGGCGATTGGTGTACACGTGGCAATGGACCTCGGGGGTGCCGGACCCTCACGAGTCCGTTGTCACTGTCGAATTCGAAGACCTCGGCAGCACGACGAGGGTGACCGTTGTGCACGCCGAACTCAACGACGAATCGCCGATTGACCCCTACGAATACGGATGGCGATCTGGACTCGACAAGCTCGCGATCTACGTCGCAGCACCGCCGTATAAAGAAGGAGAACTTCATGCCTCACGCTGAACATCGCGTCACCATCAAACGGCCCGCTGCAGATGTCTTCTCGTATTTAAGCGAGGGCGAGAAGTGCACCGAATGGCGAAGCGGGGTGATCGAGATCAAGAAGATTTCCGGCGAAGGCATCGGCACCCAATACAAGCAATCCGTCCGAGGCCCTGGCGGTCGCGCGATCGCGGCTGACTACACCATCACCGAATTCACACCCAACTCTTTTCTTGCTTTTCAAGCGACGGCGGGTCCGGTTCGTCCCCACGGCCGCTACGAACTCGCAGAGTCCGACGGCTCGACAGCGGTGACCTTCAGCCTTGACGCCGAGCTCACCGGCATCAAGAAGCTCTTCATGGGTGGAATGGTCGCTAAGACGATGGCCGCGCAGGTTCAAGCCATCGAGAAGGTCAAGACAATTCTCGAGACCTGAACGCGCCACCAGGATCCGGCGCAAGACAGAGCATGTGCGCCGACTCGTGTTCCGCGGCGCCCTCGATCCTCGCCCACGCAGCGGGGCTGCACGCGGCTGGTCGGATTGTCGAAGTCCTGTCGCTGACTGATCCGGAACACCTCGCGGCGATGGACTTCCCCGTAGGTCCCGACGAGACGCCGTCGAGCTGAAGAGAGGCTGCCGACGACGGGACTGGACGCGTCACAGCACTTCTCAAATAACGCGAGCCGCCGCGACTGCCGCGGCGGTGGGCTATGCTCGGTTCCGAAGCGGAGAAGACGCAGCCGTCATCGACGAGCTCGTCCCTATGCGCGAGCTGCTGCCCGGGTGAACCAAAGACGCCGAGCATGCCGGTCGAGGACCTATTCAGGTCTTTGTTCAGCCAAGAGCTTCGTGAATGAGCGCCATTAGCGCAGCCTCGTTTACGGCTGCCTTCCCAAAAGTCATTGGCACGAACTGTTTTGCTGTCTACGCGACTGCAAACGACTTCAGATGCGCAATTGCAGTGTCGAGGGCAACCTCGAGGGGATGCGTCGCTCCCGTGATCTCGGACAGCAAGAGACCGCCCTGGAGCCCAGCAATGACACTCAACGCGAGGTCCGCAGTGTTCGCGTCGCCACGCAGAGCGCCGTTAGTTGCCATCGTGTCGAGACCCGAAGCGAGGAGCTGTTGCCAGGCGGCGAAGGCGCTTGACAGCTGCCCTTGGGCTCGTGCGTCCAGGTCCAGCAGTTCGTTGGCGAGCGATCCAAGCGGGCAGCCACCCCTGCAGACACGGGCTGCCTGCTCGTCGACAACAGTGTCCCGCCAACGCTGGATGTCATCCCAACTGGCGAGCGATTCGACCAACGGTCGGTGAAACCCAAGGACTCGTTCGCGTTGACGTTCGACGACTGCGTGAATCAGGTCGTTCTTGCCGGCGAAGTAGTGGTAGAGCTGCGACTTGCTCGTTCCGGTCAAGCGGCGGACGTCGTCGAGGCTCACGCCGGCCACACCACGTTCGTAGACGAGATCTGCGGCCGCATCGACGATGCGCCGGCGAGTGTCGCGTCCCTTGCGCGTCGAGGGAACCGATTCCCGAGGGTGGGTCAGGGCCATAACACCAGTATTGCCTACCTGCTGGACCCGACGGTCCATTTCTCCTTTGTGTCAGAATGGACCGCGCAGTCCATTCGCCGCAACAAGGAGGCCACAGTGGCTATCACCAACCCGCTCCCCTCGCTCCAATCGCAACTCGATGCGATCTCCGCCAACATCCCAGACGCCATCGGATCACGCATCACTGCCGGGGCAGGCGACATCGCGGTGTCAGGGACGGCGCGTGGTCTCGAGGTCGGTGTCCCGGCTCCGCGCTTCGCCCTGCCGGACGCCCTGGGGAAGCCGGTGACGCTCACCCATCTGCTCAGCGATGGACCGGTCGTCGTGACCTTCTACCGGGGCGAGTGGTGTCCCTACTGCAACCTCCAGCTACGGGCGTTGCAGGCGGCGCTGCCCGAATTCCGCGACCTGGGCGCATCGCTTGTCGCGATCAGTCCACAGGCCCCGGATCACAGTCTGTCCCTCACTGAGAAACATGCGCTCGACTTCCCCGTGCTCAGCGATGCCGACCAGGAAGTCATCCGTGCGTATCACGTGCAGTTCACACTTGCAGGCGATCTCGAGGATTTGCAGGTCAATGTGTGGCACAACGATCCTCGGGAACAGAACGCGAATCACACCCGCGCTCTTCCAGTGCCCGCCACGTTCGTCATCGACCGAGACGGGATTGTCAGGGCCGCGTTTATCTCCCCCGATTGGCGCGTCCGGGTCGAGCCGGCCGCGATCGCAACGGCGCTTCGGGCCCTGAGCATCACTCCCGCAAGCTGAGAGAGCGTACGTAGCGCGAGATGCCAACCGCGGAGCGGAACCTGATGCGTGACTACCCGCAAGTGATCGTTCCCATCGACCATATTGAACCGGTGCCTCGACGGATCCGCGCTGTGCTCGCGGGCGAGGTTGTGCTCGACACCATTCGAGCGCAGTACGTGTGGGAGTCGCCCAACTACCCTCAGTACTACGTACCCGTGACGGACGTGAACGCATCAGTGCTCGTCGACGAGAACGAGACCCAGCGCCGGCATCGGGGTACCGCGCAAGTCCACGGACTGCGCGTCGGCGACACCGTCCGTCCGCGGTCTGTCCGCATTCTCACGCAGGGTGGCCTGGCCGGTACCGCCCGTTTCGACTGGGACGCCCTCGACGCATGGTTCGAGGAGGATGAGGAGGTCTTCATCCACCCCCGTAACCCGTATACGCGCGTCGATGCGCTGCGCTCGACGCGTCACGTATCAATCGGGGTCGGCGGAACAGTCCTGGCTGAGTCGTCATCACCGGTCATGGTCTTCGAGACCGGTCTGCCAACGCGGTATTACCTGAATCGCACCGAGGTGCACTTCCAACACCTGAGAGCAACCGACACGATCACTGCCTGCCCGTACAAGGGACGAGCCAGTGGTTACTGGTCGCTCCCTGCTGGCGGCGCAACGCCGCACGACGTCGCGTGGACGTACGACTTCCCCACCCGGCAACTCCTCCCCATCGCCGGACTCATCGCCTTCTACAACGAGAGGGTCGACATCACCATCGACGGCGTCCTCCTACGCCGACCGACGACGCAATTTTCTAGGTAATACCAGTGACACCCAAAGCGATACCTCAGCCGCGTCCCGGCTCAAAGCAGGTCTGACCGTGCTGGCGAACGCAGCCCGTGTGAGGTCTACGAGCGCGACGAGTGCGGTGATGTGTGCCTACGGTGACGAACTCATCATCGACCACGACACACGCCGATGGCTGTCTGTCTGCGTTACTCCGTCGAGCCGGCTGCTACCCACGCAGCCCAGTCGAAGCGGCGCGCCTCGGCGTCGCACCGTGCGAACTGATCAGGGTCGCATTACTTCAAAGGTGCCGGAAGAGGGACTGAGCGTAGATGGCCATCGCTACTGACCGCATGCACATCGCGGTTCTGGGGCCAGGCGCCATCGGCGGCCTCTTGGCGGGCCTCATGGCACGCGGCGGCGACGACGTCTTGGTTCTGGCGCGTGAGACAGCCTCGAAGGCAATCGCTGATGATGGCCTGACGATCAAGAGCCAACGCTTCGGTGACTTTCGCGCCCGGGTACGAGCGAGATCTCGCCTAAGCGGCCCCGTTGACGCCTGTTTGGTCGCGGTCAAGAGCACGCAACTGCAAGGGGCGATTGAGCGCGTCCCTCCTGACGCGCTCGACACAGCGATGCTGATCCCATTTCTCAACGGCATCGATCACGTGGGTTTCCTCCGCGAGACTTTTCCACTCGCAAGCGTCGTCGCGGCCACTATCAGGGTCGAGTCAGCAAGAGTTGGCGCCGGCGTCATCCAGCAGATGAGCCCCTTCGCGTCCGTTGAGATCGCAGCGACGGACGCCAATCGAGACCGTGTGACGCGCCTCGCTGATCGGTGGACTGCCGCTGGATTTGACGTTCGCGTCCGAGGCGACGAGACGACGATGCTGTGGGAGAAGCTCTCCTTTCTCGCGCCCCTCGCCCTCATGACCACCCACCGACGCGCCAGCGCGGGTGCCGTCAGGACGCGCTGGCGTTCCGAGACTTTGGCGGTCATCGAGGAGGTCGCTCGCGTCGCCCGCGCGGAAGGCGCGGCGATTGATTCCGACGCGGTAGTTCGTCTCCTGGACTCCGTCCCCGAAACGATGCAATCGTCGATGCAGCGAGACCAGGCCGCAGGACTCCCTCTCGAGATTGACGCGATTGGAGGTGTCGTTGTGCGCCGCGCCGCCCGAGCCGGGATTGACGTCCCTGTCACTCGTCGACTCGTCGACGAGATCCGCGGCAGACAGCGCTCGGCTTGAGGGGAGATCAGTGGTCGGGAGATGTGGTCGCCTCTGCTCCGAGTGCCGGCAAGTATTGAGCAGTCTGAGCTCCGGGGCGTTAGTCCCAATTGCTCGTATGCTAGGCGCTGGCCGGGCCTCAAGCACTCCGTCCGGCGCTCGCAGTCATTCCTCCATGTTCCCCGCGATTGGGTGAATCACGTCGTGGCTCCGATCGCGGTGGGCACACCAGCCGTCGAAAGGCTGAGGGGTCCTGAGGAGTTTGACTACGGCAAGCGAGAGGGTCGCACACTGACCCCGACGGCAACCGCATCCGGTTTGGGTCGCCGCTGCGGCGGCACTCTCACGGATAGCTGCGGCGATCCCTAATCCTCTGGAGTTCTAGATGTACCTTCTCCCGAGGACTTCTGGAACGAAGCTGGCGACAATGATGACAAGGAACGCCGCCCAATAGAGATTCCAGCTGACGGCGATGACGCTGGCCACGTTGAGCGCACCGACAAGCGCCAGCACGGGAAGCAACACACCGTCCACGAAGCAGTGGACACGTCCACACGCGCGCGCGTTCCAGGCGCACCCGAGTCCGATCCAGAGCGTGGCCACTGTCCACAGGACACCGGCGGCCGTTAGCGATACGGTGTGGTCCCCCTCGAGGATCGATGCACCAATCGCAACGCAACCGGGAACACACCACAGCCAAAACGCCGATGGACCGAGCAATCGGTCGGACGTCGACCTGAGCTGCTGGTCGGACCTCGCCATGTCTCCAGCCTAGACCCGGGACCGTGGTACAGGGTCAAGGCGGACCGGGTTGGGGTTGACTCCGTACCGAGGTACAGGGTCTACGATCGAAGGGTGAGGACTGGTCAGGTGGCCGCGGAAGCGGGAGTGAACACGGAGACCCTGCGGTACTACGAGCGCCGCGGCCTCCTGCCGGAGCCGCCCAGGCGCGACTCCGGGTATCGCGCGTACACAGTTGACACGGTGGCGACCGTACGGTTCATCAAGGAGGCTCAGAAACTCGGTTTCACGCTCAGCGAGGTCGAGATACTGTTGCACCTTGACCGGGGCGGGCCAGCTGACTGCGAAGCGGCGCGAGCACTGGCCACAGAGAAATTGCTCGACCTCGAGAGCCGACTGGCGAGCCTCACAGCGATGCACCACTCTCTCGAGCAACTCATCGCCACCTGCGAACAGCCACTCGGCAGTCGCGAATGCCCCTTGATCGTTGCGCTGGGTGGGCTTCCCGAGGGCAAGAGAGCGGATCTGGGCGGTCACGCGGAGGGTGAGGGTTCGTGACCATGCGGATTGAGGTCCTGCACATCCCCGGATGCCCGCATGTCGCCGCCGCACGCCAGCTCTTGCTGGACTGTCTCGAGGATCTCGGGCTGCCGTGGACGGCTGTCGTAGACAGGGTAGGGCCGTTCCCGTCCCCGTCAATCGTCGTCAATGGCACCGACGTGATGGGTGCGCCTGAGGTCAAGTCTTCGTCGTGCCGCCTCGACGTGCCGACGCGCAATCGCGTCTTGGCGGCGTTGCGGCCGCTGGTGACCATGGAGGCGGCGGCAGCCCGATGAAAGTCACGGAGCGTCCATGACGCTGGACGAGCGCCTCAGATCCGCCCTTCCATCACTGGGTCTTCCCGAGGATCGGTGCGGAGTGAACCGCGGATCCCAACTCGTCGGCAGTGAGGGTGACCTCTACCGTTGGATTCTTCGCAGCTTTGCATCGGGCCAGCACCCGTGTCTCGATGACATCACCGGAGCTGCGAGCGAGCATGGCGTTCACGATGTCGAAGGTGCGCTTCGACACATGGTCGAGTTCGATCTCATCCAGCGAGACACGGCGGGTATGATCACGTGCGCATACCCGTTCTCAGCGGTACCGACGAACCACGTCGTCACACTCGATAACGGCGTTCGGTTGTTCTCGATGTGCGCCGTGGATGCGCTCGGAGTACCGGCCATGCTCGGGACTGGTGGAGTCATCTCGACGAGCGACCCGATCAGCGACGTTTCGATCGCCATTGCAATCGACGCCGCCGGCGATACCCACTCCGACCCAAGCGGCGCGGTTGTGCTCTGTGCAATTGCGAACGGATCAGGACCTCTGTCGTCGCTGTGCTGTCCTCTCGTCAACACGTTCGAGTCTCAGGCGAGCGCCGCGGCATTTCTCGACACGCATCCGGAGCTGCAAGGACCGATCCTGACTATCCCAGACGCCGTTGCATGCGGTGCAGCGGTGTTCAGGGGCGTTCTCAGCTAACGCCCCAACGCGAGCGAAAAGTCCCTCGACGCCGTTAGACGGTGACCACCGGGCGTGAAAGGGTGTAGCGCAGGTACTCGTACGTCGCACCGGTCGCAGGCAAATGAGACACGACCGTACCCGCCAGGATGAACCCGGCCTTTATGCCGACACGCTGACTGGGCAACGCGAACCTTGTCGATTCGCAGCTCGACCTGACAGGCTAACCCCTCCGTGAGGCACCACGAAGCGACGAGGCGAGCGGCGCTCGATGCGTAGCCACGGCCGCGACAGTCGGGAGCAAGGCGTAGATCAGCATCGACGATGCCATCACCCCTACAAGCTGACGGGGGCACTCGGCCGTCGCACCATTCCTCACCGCCCAAGACCGTAGCTTTCAACCTTGGGAAGGTGACGGGTCCGTTTTTGTATTCGAGCGTGTTCGACAAGCGCCTCTAAACGTATATCCACCCCCATTTTCGAGAGCTGTTAAGTACCCGTCGGCAGTCACTATCCGCGGATCAAGGTGCCTGTACGCAAGTCATCGACGCCGCGGGCGGCGTAATCCACGGTCAAGTCCCACAACTGATGTGAAATCGGTGGACTATCAACTCGCGTTCTCGTCCGTCAAACTGGTCCACGCCAAATCCTGCACATGGCGCCATGTCCGCTGTTGTGCTTAGTCGCGGCCCGAGAAGTCGGCCGTTGTCCCGGAGACGATAGGGGCCGGCACCGCTCGGTCCCTACCGGATGCCTTCGCTTCGTACATGGCCAGGTCGGCGACACGGATCACGTCGTCCAGGGTGGAGCCGTGCAACGGGAACACCGCCACGCCGATCGACGCTGTGACTCTCGTGCCATTCGCCACCGCCCTTCCGGTGGACAGCGCTGCCCGGATCTCCTCCGCCACACGGAGCGCACCTTCCGGACCACTCTCGTGTAGCAACACAAGAAACTCTTCGCCGCCGAACCGCACCACGTCATCGCCCGTACGTACCACCGAGCGGAGCACGCGTGCAACCTCGCGGAGCACTTGGTCGCCGGCTGCGTGTCCACCGGTGTCGTTGACCAGCTTGAAGTGGTCGAGGTCGAGGAGCAAGACGCCGATGTTGGCGCCGCTTCGCAGACCGCGAGCCGTCTCCTGGGGGGCTGTCTCGTCCAACCACCTCGTGTTGCGCAGGCCGGTGAGGGCATCCGTGTGCACCCGTGTCTCCAGCTCGCGGTAGAGCTGGGCGTTGTTCCACGCAGCCGCCGTGACGTGCGCGAACAACGCGCAGTGCTCGAGGTCGCGATCGCTGAAGCTATCGAAGCCGTAGCGCCAGACGTCGAGGACCCCGATGCGATGGTCGCCCGCGATCAGCGGGACCACCAAGAGTGATTCGGGCGACTGATCGCCCCCGGTGCCGGGGATGGTGCTGGCCGCCGGATGCGTGGTGGTATTGCCGCAGTTGTACGGCACTCCCCGGGCGAACGCCCATCCGGTGATTCCCCCACTCATGGGAAAGGGCCTATCTCCCAGTTTCACGACGTCCGATCCGGCGAGCACCCGAGGGATCAAACAGTCACGTTCCCAGTCCGCTTCAAAGATCGCGAGCCCGGTCATCGGCATCACGCGCCGGAGGAGATCGCCGAGAACACCGAGGATACGGTCGGGATCGTGCTCTGCCTGAAGCACGCGTGCCGCTTCACCGAGTGTCTGCGCGAAGGCGTCAGAGTCCGCTTCCTCCGAGGCGCTCGCGGAGAGGCTCACCACCTGCGTATGAGCCGCAACTGCACGGCCTGGAGTGACGAGTGTGCGTGCCTCGTGCTGCCGGAACCATGAGAGGCCGACCACGGTGTCGCCGTCCATCGCCAGATCATCGGCAAGCACCAGCGGTGGGCTGAGGTAGGCGCCGCTGCCGTGCTGCAGGCCGGATGTGGTGAGGGCATTCGCAATCGTCGCGTTATCGACGCCGCGGGCGATGAGGCACACGTCGAACCGTGCGCCGAAGGAGTTGAGGGCCGCCAGTTCTGCGCCTGCAAGTTCGCTGCAAATGACCTGCGCGACAGTCGGAGCATCCAACAGGAGGAAGTCGGGTCGGAGCGCCGCGATACGCTCGTGCCACGCTGTCGCCCACCCACTCGCCTCGAAGGCGACCAGGAAGCCGGCCGCGCGAAGCTGGGCGACCGTCGCGTCCGTGGAGGCACCCTTGCGAGCATCGGCCGCACTGGAGATAACCCACGCGACGTCCGATGGATCGGCACCGTGTTCCGCCGCCAGCTCAGCTGGGGTAACTCCAATTGTGTCCAGGAGGTCGCCGAACATCGGCACCAGAAGCACCCCTGGCGTGGTGAACCGCACGGCTTCAAGAGCACCGCGCACCACGGACAACCGATCGCTGGGCGCGCGCAGCCGCGGGATCGCTTCGTAGGCGATGATCGCTCGGTCGGGGATGTTGAAGACAGGCAGCAACGCCACCTCGGTGGGTGCCATCATGTCGGGACACCTCGTCGCAGACCTCTCCGGGCTGGCCACACGGTTCACAGGGACAGCATCCGAGCCCGGCTTGATGGGCGTGTGGTCTTAAGACTACGGTCGCGTGACGGGCAGGATCGCGACCTCCGACACCAAGGCTGGATGGGAATCGACGCGCTCGTGGAGTGTGCTCGCCGCCAAAGGTAAATCGGCGCGTTATGTCGGCACAGGGCGGCAGCGGGACCCTCTACAGCGGCAGAGCCAGTTCCGGCGCGCGTTGCCTGAGCGACAACCGCGCGCCTGGCTGTCGTGCTTTGCGACTCGGGGATGTGGCTACGAGTACAGCAGGCGGCCCCACTGGTCACCGCTGAGGTCCAGGCTCAAGCGCTGACGGCCGAGCAGCCGGTGCACGGTGATGGGTATGCGCCTCGGCATCGTCTTGAGAACGCGAGCGTCCATGAGCACGTCACGATCTGCAACGCGACCGATGCGCACGAACCGACCACGTCGCCTCGCCGCCACGGGCTCGTCGACTCGCAGACGGACGTCGCGCACCGGAGTGCCCCCACAGCACCGGGTGACTGAGAACGTGATGACGATGCGGGAGTGCATCGGGTGCGTCTCCAGCCATTGCGAGGCGAGCGGATCGAGCTCGATCGAAAACCCGACAACGTCGGGCGCATCCGTCAGCGGCCCTATGTGTTCCAACGCAGCCCGCTACTCCGATTTCCAGCGGCGGTAGAGCTCGACGAGGTCTTGCTTCGCCTCGGGGGTGAGGTCGTCGGTCCCGATCGCGCCCGTTGCCTGAATGGTCATCCTGATCTGCTCGAGGTAGGCCGAGCAGTTGGGGCAGCCCCGAAGATGGAATTCGAAACGGCGTCGATCGCGGCGCGAGAGAGTCACCTCAAGATAGTCGGTGACCAGTTCGACTGCTTGCTTGCACGCGATGTCTCTCGGACGCAGCAGCAACATCTGGTCAGCCCTTCCGCAACTCGCCGTCAAGCATCTCGCGCAAGCCGCTGCGACCGCGGTGGAGCAGGATTCGCTGGTTGCCGGCGCTGATGCCGAGCACGGTGCAGACCTCCTCACTCGACAGTCCTTCCACGTCGCGGAGGACGACGACCGCGCCTGTCGTGAGGGGAGTTCTGCCAACGCAGCCTTGACGATCGGCGCCCATATCGCGGCCTCGAGACGGGTAACGGATTCCTGTACTCATTGCTTCACGGGATCAGCCCACTGGCCCTGAGCGTCGAAGCGGACGGGGTCAACAGCCTGGGCTGACTCCACGGGCGCATGGCTCTGCTCGCGGTTGGCGGCCGACCGAACGCGGTTGACGAGGATGTGGAACAGCCACGTCTTGAACGCGGAGCGCCCTTCGAAGCGGTCGATCCCATGGACCACGCCCAGCCACGTGTCCTGAACGGCCTCCTCAGCCACGGCCTCGCTCGAGACCATGGACCGCGCGAGTCGCAACATCGGTTGATGGTAGCGGGCCACCAAGATCACGAACCCCTCCTCGTCCCCACCTCGGAGCCGGTCGAGCAGTTCCACGTCCAGGTCCACCCTCCGAAGCGTAGGGCGCGAGGCGCCGGCGATGGGCGGCGCGCCGTCACCCACGGCTGTCGTGGCAGCGGGCTCGTCGAATCGCGTACGGACACGTTGCTTCTGTCCTTGGAAGCGCCTGAACCGTTACGCGCGCGCCGCGGAGGCGCGATCGCAGCACCCGTGTAACGCTTCCCGGCCATCCGAAGACGGTACTTGCGAAGTCCGTCCATCGAGACAAGGAGATGCAATGAGGAGATCGATCCGTCTAGCTATCGGTGCAGGGGTGGTCCTGGGGCTGTCAACAATGCTTACGCCTCTGACGGCAGGAGCCGAAGGACTTGGAGGCGGCGACGTGCACGCCGTGTTCGTTCAGACCAATGACACGGCCGGCAACCAGGTGGTGGTGTATCGCCGAGGAATCCACGGGGACCTCAGATTCTCCGGGCGGTACAACACCGGCGGCATCGGCGTTGCGCTCACTGGGGCGGTCGTTGACAAGCTCGCCTCGCAGGGGAGTCTTGCCTACGACTCGAGCGAGCACGCGCTGATTACCGTCAACGGAGGAAGCAACTCAATCACCCAATTCCAGGTCGACGGTGCCCGGCTCGACGATCGCCGATCGGTCGCGTCAGGAGGCACGACGCCGGTCAGCATCACCGTCAGCGGAAACCGGCTCTACGTCCTCAACGCAGGCGGCACCGGCTCCGTGCAGGGGTTCTTCGTCGATACACTCCACGCCATTCCCGGAAGCGCTCGCAACCTGAACCTGACGCCCGGTCTGACCCCGCAATACCTGAACACACCGGGCCAGATCGGCCTCACCCCCGACGGACGCCATTTGATCGTCACCACCAAGGCCAACGGCAGCGACATCGATGTGTTCGGCGTCTCGCCGGACGGCGTATTGTCGGCGTCTCCCACCATCAACCCATCGGCCGCAGCGGTGCCCTTTGGGTTCACCCTTGATCCCACAGGTGATCTCGTCGTCACTGAGGCGGGCACGAGCGCGTTGACCACGTATGCTATTCATGCCGATGGCGCCGTTGCGTCGGTGGGCTCGGTCACCGACGGATTGGCAGCGCTGTGCTGGGTCGCGAAGGCTGGAGGCCACTACTTCGGCGCGAACGCTGGCAGCGCCACGATCACCAGCTACACCATCGGGACAGGGGACGTTCCGACAATCGTGAGTGAGACGGCAACCGATCCCGGCACCATCGACCTGGCGGCAGCTCCGGATGGTTCCGTGCTCTACGTTGAGACGGGTGGCGCTGACGTCATCGATGCCTTCAACGTCCATCGGGACGGATCGCTCACCTTCACGGGAAGCTCAGTCGCTCCTGAGCTCCCCGGCCACTCCGGGCTCGAGGGTATCGCCGTCTCCTGACCGCGACGGTTTCGCTGGCAGCAGGCCAGGACCGCTGTGCCCGGCCTGCCGTCCCCATGACCGAAGTGACTGACCAAATGTGACCTACGTATAGGTGTGCCCGCGTACTCCTGAAGCAGCGAGTGCCTGAGCCCGAGCGCATAGTCGACGTCTGCTGAAGCCGCAGACGTACTGGGCGTATCCACCCAGACGATATACAACTACATCTATGCTGGAAAGCTTCGGGCGCGGAGACCGGCCGAACGCTACGTCCTGCGCGAGCGCGACGTGGCTGACCTCGCGACGAAGCGTAAGGCTCGACGCTAACTCGCCTCATCGGGCACCCGCCTCCGTCAAACCCAAGACGCCCTAGAGTCTTTATGAAACCCGGGGCGGTTCAAGGCGCCTCGCACCTCAGGGCAGCACTCGTGTGAGCCAAACCACCTCGTCCCCGTCGTCTTTCGTCGTTACATGGTCGCGTTTGAACCCAAGCTTCTCGAGGACAAGGAGCGACGGTGTGTTCCAACTGCAAGACTGGACCGATGCGGGTGCAGTATCGCTCAGGGGTCTCCGATCGGATCGTAGAGAGTCTCACCGCGCCACACAAGACCGCCGATGTGTCCATTATGAAATCTCGGCGGTCCGTCTATTTCGATTCGCCGCTACTCGTGCACTCTCAAGGGCCCTCTCGCTGGTCGAGTCTTCGGAGCGGCCTGGAGGGCAGTGCGTGCGTCGATGGAGTTAAGAGGGTACTGCGCTCTACCCCGGCTTCGTCGAAGCGGCGCATCTCGGCAT
>Ga0182024_10014236_pt1 | contig 15398 bp, 11 predicted proteins | sample P32metaG_FD_120480 | JGI IMG/M metagenome (GOLD analysis project Ga0182024, IMG submission 120480) | Permafrost microbial communities from Stordalen Mire, Sweden - P3-2 metaG (Illumina Assembly) | ecosystem: Environmental > Terrestrial > Soil > Wetlands > Permafrost | place: Sweden: Stordalen... | reverse complement strand
CGTTGCGCGAGGCTACTCCATAAATGTTAAGCAGGTAGTTCTCGCCTTTGCGGTCGAGTTCTGGATTATCGGACTGATTATCGTTGGTACCTATCTACTAATCGCGGAGAGTGGTGATCGCGGTCAAGCGTCTCGCGAAGAAGTATTTAGCGCGCTCTTGCTGCCGGCCGCGTTAGCGATGGTTGAGTTGGCCCGTGTGCCCCTTGCAATCGCTGTGAGAACGCAAACTGCTTGGCACATAAAATTCTTTGCGTCCCTCGGAGTTATTGCTGCAATCACAGTTACCTCATTTTCATTGTCGCAAATAGCCTGGAAAACCTTTGATATTCGAACGGCGGAGGCTACTCGCGCCAGTGATCGAGTGGCCGAAATAAGGGCGAAAAAGACTGATATCCAAAACAGAATACTACAATCACAAGGTGAGCTAACTCAGAAAATCCAAGGGCATAATGCCGTAAACGAAAGGGTTGCAAATCTAGAGCAGCAACTCACCCGGGTAACCTCATCTAGCGGTCAAAACTGCAAACCGGCGCTTGGGCAAGATGGAAGTCCATTGCTCGGGGAGACCGGGAAACCCTTACAAACCTGCGTGCAGACGGCCGTCGTTAATCAATCCCAACTAAATACGTTGAAAGCTCAGATTGCGAGTACGCAAAAGGAGCTTGAACTTGCTCAGGCCGCTGTAAAGCAAGCCGATGATGACGCAAAAAGAATCGATCCTAGACAAGTTGATGATGAACTCGGCAAAGCAGAAGCGGAATATCGTTCGGCGGTCGATAAATCTCAGCTTCATTCCTATGCCGGGATGATAACCGGAAAGGCTAGCGCCGACGTTACCGAAGCTGATGTAAAGCGCTTGGAGAAATATTTGATCATTATTCCGTCAATTGCTGCGGCATTTGCATCAACGTTGCTCGCGGTTACCGCTGTACGAAGGGTTAAACCCGCCACTCTGCCTCCAATGGCCACGCTTCCCGATGAAGCAGCGAAATACCTTTTTGGGCCCTTGCTGGAAGCAATCAAGGCAGAAGCTCAGGACACTGTGGCAGCTGCAATGAAGGTTAAGGCCAATGTCCCCCAGCCGAAAAGCGCGATGGGTTGACTGCCGTGAACCTAGTTCCAACTGAACTAAATCAGCGGCTGGCAAATGCGGTTCGATACTCAGTCGCTGCGGACAGATTCTATATTACCGGCAAGGCCGCCTTTTGGAGACTGGTTGGCCTTGGTATCGTCGCTTTCGGCATCGGCGCGGCGGTTGGAATTGGGTTTTATGGCTATTCACACGTCACGCGAAACTCAAACAGTTTGAATACACTCGCCTTTGCATTTTCAAAGGCCCTGTCGGAAGCACACCTCCAGAGTACTGCCACAGGTACAGTGCAGATCGAGCCACATGAAATTACATTGGCTGAAGGTCAGACAATTTCGCTGGATAATACTTCTCGGTTGCTTCTCGACTCCAAGGCAACAATCGCGGTCGAGGGCGAAATTACTCTGCCAGTCCTCCCGGTATCCGTGCCGCAGAGCGTGCCGGGCGCGACGAGTTCTGAGACCCCCGTGATCACAAATTTCACAGTGTTTAAGTCTGTTCCGTATAACAAGGGTGATGTCTTGACTGGATGGAAATTCCTGACGAGTGCTCAGAAACTTCCAACCTCCCAATATTGTTACTACACGGAACAATCCGATTCGTCCCCTCTTGAACCTGTTGTTTTCATTGGTGAGGACGAAAAACTGACGCGGCCGAAACAACTGCCCGGGGGTTTTGATATCAAGGCGGCGTTCAACAAGTGCGTTTGGTTCAATAGAGACATTCAATGAATGCGAGTTCTGAAGAGGATGTCGACGTTCGTGGACTCGCTGCGATTATAAATTCACGCTTAGCGACCGAAGCTCGGGTTGCAAGGGCCATTGCGTTTGGGTGGTTGTGCGGCGGCGTCGCAATCGCGCTCTGCCTCACTGCGCTGGGTGTCGCGTCGGCCCTGTTCGGTTACAGTTATACTTTGTCGGTCAAGCCTGCTGCGGACCAAGTCGCGAGGGCGCTTGTTAGCGCTCTGGAACAAAGTGAGGCGAAAACGACGGTATCGGGCACCATGTCGCTTGCTCCGAATGCCGTCGTCAAACTAGCTAATGCTCAGACAGTTAAGCTGCAGGAGGGCTCTACGGTTAAGCTTGACCCGAGTTCCTCCGTGCGCGTCTTGGGCGACTTCAAAATGCCACAGCCGTCAAAACGGCAACTTCAGGCCGACACCACAAGTGGAAGTCACGAACTGCCATTTACGAGTTATGTGGTCTTTACGGATGTCAGCTTGGGTCAGGGGCTCGTCGAATCCGGTTGGCTCTATGACCTTTCCGACACCGCGCGGCCCCAATTCCAACAATGCTTCTATCGCGAGGCGGTCGATGAGGGACTAGTGGGCAAGATCATGATCGCGCTAAATGGCTCACCTCAAAGGCCTTCGCCTCTTGTAAAACTTCCCTTCAATTTCGACGAAGCTTTAGCCAAGTGCAGTTGGTTCTCCGGCTATTGAATACGATCGGCTGCGCAAGGAAAGCGCGACCGAATCTACCTCTTATGGGTGGTCCCGATTGGCCTCGGGAGGCCTCAAATGAGCGTGCGCCGCAATGATGCCGATGCAGAGGAACCGGCTTCATCGGCCCGAGGTTAGTTTGAACTATCGCACTCCCGCATCGGCATGCCGAGAAATTGCACGTTCCTGCAGGTATAGCCCGAGCCGGGAATTTCCGGATTGTCGCAGTCCTCGGTGCAGACGCGGTGGCCGCCCCGGGTGTGCCAGCCGACGTTTGGATCCGGCGAGTCGCGATTGTAGGTAACGGCGTTAGCAGACGCTGGCACCGCGCGGTACTTTTGGACGGTGGTTGTCTGGCTGCGATGCAGTGCCGCCGGCGGGGCCGTGGCAGCTTTGTGGAATTGTCGGGGGCTGATTGTCGGGGTGGCGAGAGCCTCGTGCCCAGTGTCGCACCGAGCAGGATGGCGGAGCGGATAATGGCGTAGCGCATCGGCGTAACCCTCCGTTCCTTATGAATTGGTCGCGAGGAAGGTCGCGCGCGTTCGCATTATTGCGTAGGTTTAACGGGTCAACGTTCCCGCCTGAAAAAGCAGGCCAAAAAGCAGCCATCATGAAATTCGGCCTCTTTACGTCGGCGCAAGCCGACAGCCACGATCTCGGTCCCGAAACCGGCCAGGGCTTTCGTGACTATCTCGATTTCAACGTCGAGGCCGAGGCGTTGGGTTTTCATGCAAGCTTTCTGGTCGAGCATCACTTCACCGGCTGGAACCAAGTTTCCGCGACGCTCATGCTGCTCACCGCGCTCGCCATGCGCACCACGAGGCTGCGGCTTGGCTCGGCGGTCATGGTGCTGCCATGGCACAATCCGGTGCTGCTCGCCGAGCAGGCGGCGACCCTCGACCTGATCTCCGGCGGCCGCTTCGATTTCGGCATCGGCAAGGGCTACCGCCACAGCGAGTTCAAGGGCTTTGCCATTGCCCCGGACGAGGCCGAAGCCCGCTTCGAGGAGGCGATCGAGGTCATGACCCGCGCCTTCACGACGCGGCGGCGGTTCTCGCACCGCGGCCGCTTCTGGCATTTCGAGGATATCGTCGTCGAGCCGCCGCCGGCGCAGCAGCCGCACCCGCCGTTCTGGGTCGCCGCCGCCAGCGAGTCGTCGATCCGCCGCGCCGCCGCGCGCGGCTTCAACCTGATCCTCGATCAATATGCCGGCGTCGAGCAAATCGCCGCGCGCATCGGCATCTACCAAGCCGAGCGCGAGCGGTGGGGCTTGCGCTTCGATGCCATGCAGGTGGCGGTAGCGCGCCAGCTTTATGTCGCCGACAATGAGGCCGACAAGCAGGCCGCGCTGGCCCGCCAGGCCGCCTATACCAGGCGCACCGTCGACGTATCGCGAACGCCCGAAAGTGCCGCCGGAGCGGCGCCCGGCTCGCATGTTCTGGCGTATGTGGACAAGGCCGGCGGCACCGAGGAGAATGCGCTCTACGGCACCGCCGACGAGATCTGCGACCGGCTTGCAAGCTTGCAGCAGGCCGGGGCCGCGTATGTGCTGCTCGCGGTCGCCGGCGGCACCGGACAATTGCGGCGCGTCGCGCGCGACATCATGCCGGCGTTCGGCCGCTCGGCAGCGTCGGCCGACGCCGCGGAATGACAGAGCCGCGATGGCCGATACTCTCAAACCCCGCGATGCCGAGGAGGTCGAGGATGCGATCCGCTGGGCGCTCGCCGGGGCCAGGACATTGGAAGTTGTCGGCCACGGCACCAAGCGGGCCATCGGCCGCGCCGCGCAATGGGACCTGACGCTCGACCTGTCGGGGCTTTCCGGCGTCACGCTCTACGAGCCGGAGGAGCTGGTGCTGTCGGCCAAGGCCGGCACGCCGCTCGCCGCAATCGAGGCGCTGGTCGCGGCCGATCGGCAAGAGCTGGCGTTCGAGCCGATGGATTATGGCGGCGTGCTCGGCGGCGAACCCGCAGCCGCCACCATCGGCGGCGTGCTGGCTGCGAATCTGTCCGGACCGCGTCGCATCAAGGCCGGCGCGGCGCGCGACCACTTTCTCGGCTTTCGTGCGGTCTCGGGCCGCGGCGAGACCTTCAAATCCGGCGGCCGCGTCGTCAAGAACGTGACCGGCTACGACCTTTGCAAGCTCATCGCCGGCTCCTGGGGTACGTTGGCGGCAATGACCGACGTGACCATCAAGACGCTGCCCCGGGCCGAGACCGAGGCGACGGTTCTGCTGTTCAACCTCGACGACGCAGCCGCCGGCAAAGCCATGGTGGCCGCCATGGCGTCGTTCGCCGACGTGTCGGCGGCGGCGCATCTGCCGGCCGCGGCGGCGGCACGAATTGCCGAAACGGCGTCCGCGCCGGCATCGGTCACCGCATTTCGCCTCGAAGGCGTCGCGCCTTCGGTGGCGCAGCGCAGGACCGTGCTGGAGGAGCTGGTCGCGCCGTTCGGCGCGTTGGACAGCTTCCGCGAGGCGAGTTCGCGCGCGCTGTGGCGGGCGGTGCGCGACGTGACGCCGTTCGCGGCGGCCGGACCCGCCGGCACGCGCGACCTGTGGCGCATCTCGACGGCGCCGAGCCAAGGCGCCGCAGTCGGCCGGGCGCTGCGCGAGGGGGCGGACGCCGAGCTGCTTTACGACTGGGCCGGCGGGCTTATTTGGGCGGCGCTGCCGGCCGCCGATGATGCCGGCGCGCCGCTCGTTCGCGCCGCGGTTACGGCGGCCGGCGGCCATGCCACGCTCATCCGGGCGCCGGCGGCGGTGCGCGCCGCGGTCGAGGTCTTCACGCCCGAGCCCGCGCCGCTCGCCGCATTGACGAGCCGCGTCCGGCAGAGCTTCGATCCGCAAGGCGTGCTCAATGCCGGGCGCATGTGGGCGGGAATTTAGCGATGCAGACGTCTTTCACGCTGGCGCAGCTTGCCGATCCGGATGTGGCGGAATCGGAGAAAATCCTGCGCGCCTGCGTGCATTGCGGCTTCTGCAACGCCACCTGCCCGACCTATGTGCTCGACGGTAACGAGCTCGATTCGCCGCGCGGCCGCATCTACCTCATCAAGGACATGCTGGAGCACGACCGGCCGGCGACCGCCGAGGTCGCCCTGCACGTCGATCGCTGCCTGTCGTGCCTGGCCTGCATGACGACGTGTCCGTCCGGCGTGCACTACATGCACCTCGTCGACCATGCCCGCGCGCACATCGAACAGACCTATCGCCGGCCGCTCGGCGAGCGCCTGCTGCGCGCCCTGATCGCCAAACTGATGCCGTATCCCGGCCGTTTCCGGCTTGCGCTCTATGCCGCGATGCTGGGGAAGCCGCTGGCGCCGCTCGCCGCCGCGATCGGCTTCAAACGGCTGGCCGCCATGCTGGCGCTGGCGCCATGGCGCCCGCCGCATCGACCGCTGCGCCCGCAGCGGATCGCCGCCGTGGGCGCGCGCAAGGCGCGCGTCGCCTTGCTCAGCGGCTGTGTCAGCGACGTGCTGGCGCCCGAGATCAACGCGGCGGCGATCAGCGTGCTGACCCGGCACGGCGTCGAGGTGGTGGTGGCGCCCGGCGCGGGCTGCTGCGGCTCGCTGGTCCATCACATGGGCCGCGAGCCGCAAGCGCTCGCCCAGGCGCGCGCCAATATCGACGCCTGGAGCGCGATCGAAGGGCTCGACGCCATCGTGATCACGTCGTCCGGCTGCGGCACGACGGTGAAGGACTACGGCTTCATGCTGCGGACTGATTCGGCCTATGCGGCGCGGGCGGCCCGCGTGTCGAGCCTCGCCAGGGACATCGCCGAGTACCTTTCCACAGTGTCGCTTGCGGTCGACCAAAACAAATCGGGGCTGGTCGTCGCCTATCATTCGGCCTGCTCGCTGCAGCACGGCCAGCGCATTATCCGCGAACCAAAGGGCTTACTCGCCAAGCTCGGCTTCACGGTCACAGACATACCTGAAGGCCATCTGTGCTGCGGCTCGGCCGGGACCTACAATATTCTGCAGCCCGACATCGCAAGAAGGTTGCGCCAGCGCAAAGTCGGGACTATCGAGAGATTGCGACCTGATTTGATCGCGGCGGGCAATATCGGCTGCATCACCCAGATCGCTGCGGGCACGGAACTCCCCGCAGTCCATACGGTCGAGTTGATTGATTGGGCCACCGGGGGTCCATGTCCACCGCGGCTTCGGCAGCACCGTCACGAGACGGCGATGCCGCCAGCAGCGGGTCGAGCGGGGGGTCGATCGTAGCGTTACCCGGTCTCCCATGGGGGCCGACAGCATCTGATTTGGCACAAGGATCGGGAGGACGATCATGGCGAAGAAGTCGAAGTCGAAGAAGAAACCGGCAACGAAGAAAGCCGCGCCGGCCAAGAAGAAGAAGACACTGAAGGCGAAGAAGGCAGCGCCGAAGAAAGCCGCGCCGAAGAAGGCGCCGCCGAAGAAGGCCGTGAAGAAGGCCGCGCCCAAGCGCAAGGCGCCGGTGAAGAAGCCCGCCCCGGCCCCGGCAGAGACCCACGACGCCGCGCCGTCGCCGTCCTGGCCGCCGGCCATGGGCTCCGACATGGGCGGCAACAACGGCAGCAGCTAGCCGCGCGCTGCACCTGAGGCATTGCCTCGGACGCCAGCGCGCCGACCCCCGCCGTATCCTCCCGCGCCAGCGGGGGAGGATAGGGTGGGGGGCATTGCGTGCGATGGCGCGGCAGCGGCATGAGCCGCGGCCGCCTTGCCGAGCGCCTGAGCACGATCCGGAAAAGTGGCAACCGCTTTCCGAAAGACCATGCTCGATCAAAAGGCCGTGCTCAATCAAAAGGCTAGCGCGCTAATCGATTCAACCTGAAGCGATGGCGCTCTATTGCTTCGGCCGCGCCGGACCAATAGCATCGTCGATATCAAGAAATGGAGGGCGCCTCGCCGCCCATCCAGGCCGGACGGGTCCGGCGATATTTGCTTTCCGGGAGGTACGTCATGCCGGCGACTTACAACATCCTGCTGATGGGCGCGTCCTATGGTTCGCTGCTCGCCTCGAAGCTCTTGTTCGGCGGCCATTCGATCCACCTCGTCTGCCTGCCTGCCGAGGCCGATCTGATCAACGCCGAAGGCTTCAAGGTTCGCCTGCCGGTGCGCGGCCGCAAGGATCCGGTCCTGCTGGAGTCCCGCAAACTCCCCGGCAAGGTGACCGCCGGTCCGGCGAGCGGTGTCGATCCGAAAGCCTACGACCTCGTCGGGCTGTGCATGCAGGAGCCGCAATACCGCTCGCCCGGCGTGCGCGAGCTGTTGGATGCGGTGGCGCGGTCGCGCGTGCCCTGCATGTCGATCATGAACATGCCGCCGCTGCCTTATCTCAAGCGCATCCCCGGCCTCGACTACGACGCGCTCAAGCCGGCCTACACCGATCCGAGCGTCTGGGACTCGTTCGACCCCAGGACCATCACCCTCAACAGTCCCGATCCGCAGGCGATTCGTCCGCCGGACGGCAAGGCGAATGAGCTCTTGGTCACGCTCCCGACCAACTTCAAATGCGCCCGATTCGAAGACGACGAAAGCACGGCCGTGCTGCGCCGGCTCGAGAAGGACGTCGACGCGGCGCGCTTCGATGTACCCGAAGGCAAGATCGAGCTGCCGGTCAAGCTTCGGATCTACGATTCGATCTTCGTGCCGCTGGCCAAATGGGCGATGCTGCTGGCCGGCAATTATCGCTGCGTCACCAAGGACGGCATGCGCACGGCGCAGGAAGCCGTGCATAGCGACATCGAAACCTCGCGCTCGGTCTACAACTTCGTCAACGACCTGTGCGTCAAGCTCGGCGCCAAGCCGGACGACCTGGTGCCGTTCGAGAAGTACGCCGCCGCGGCGCAGTCGCTGACCCGCCCGGCCTCGGCGGCGCGCGCGCTGCAGAACGGCGCGGCCTTCATCGAGCGCGCCGACAAGCTCGTTCAGCTCATCGCCAAGCAGAAGGGCTTGAGCCATCCCGCGATCGACGCCCAGGTGGCGCTGGTCGACGCCCGGCTCGAGGCCAACCGCAAGAAGGCGGCGGCGTAGCGGAATCGCTCACGCCACCTCGACATCCTGCCAGAAGCCGAATCGGCCGCCGACCGACGCCATCTCCGGGCGCGGCGACTCGTACGACCATGCGGCGCGGCCATGGCGCTTGCCGTCGACGACGACGTCGTAGAACTGCACGCCGTGCGGACAGGCGTGGTCGCTCGCGGTTTTTTCGGTCTTTTCCAGCCATTCCAGGCGCACGGCGGTGCGCGGAAAATACTGATAGCCCTTGCAATCGATGACGTCGGTGCTTTGGGCGACCACTTGGCCGTCGACAACTGCTTTCATGATCAGAACTCCGTAACGCCCCGCGATCGTGCCCCTTGCTGCCCCATTATAGCGGAAAACAGGCGATCGGCGCGCTCTCCGTCCCGCGCTTTTTGGCAGCACCCGGCCGCAGCAAGCAGGGCGCAGCGCCGAGCAGCCGCTTTTCCCAGTGAAATCATCCACAAGGCGAGCCTGCCGAGGGGCAAAAAGTGTAGCCCGCGCGCCACAGTCCCTAACAAACTGTTTGGATTCAGGCCGCTTCGCATAAAAAGTACGCACTTGCTGCAGTTTTAATCTTGGCTGTGCGGCCCATTCTTTAAATTATACGACATGTCAGTTGGGGTCTTGGTTGACGGAATGGTGCTGTACCCGGGCTCGGCGAAAATCGCCGTCCGCGTACAGGGGAGAAAAAGGGGCTGATTATGAAGAGAATAGCTTATTCATTGATCGTGGCGGTGGGACTGGCGTCCTCCTCCGCCATGGCGGCCGATATGGCTGTCAAGGCTCCTCCGGCGGCGGCGCCTCCGCCTTCGCCCTGGGATGTGGCCATCACAGCCGCGCTGATGACGGACTACAATTTCCGCGGCGTGACCCAGTCGAATCATCGGCCGTCGACCCAGGCCGGCTTCGAACTGCGCTACAACTGGACGTCGAGCCTGCAGAGCTACGCCGGCATATCCGGCGAAAGCATCGACTTCCCTAACCGCGCCGCAGCCGAAATCGACTTCTACACCGGCATCCGCCCGACCTTCGACAAGCTCGCCCTCGATTTCGGCATCTGGGAATACTACTACCCGGACGGCCAGTGCTTTAACACCCCGGCGCTCTGCAGCGCGTTCGGCGGCGGCCCCGCCGTTGCGCTGGCCCTGCCGAACGGCAATACCGTGGTCCAGGACGAAAGCTTCCTCGAGGCCTACGCCAAAGGCACCTACACGGTGAACGACAGCTTCAACTTCGGCGGCAGCTTCTGGTACTCGCCGAACGTGCTCGGCACCGGTGCATGGGGCGCTTACTACGCCGGCAACATCACGCTGACCGCTCCGTCGGCCTGGTTCTCCAATGGTTTCGGCATGGGCGTGTCCGCCGACCTCGGTTACTGGGACCTCGGCACCAGCAACGCCTTCTACGCCGTCCCTGCCTTCCCCGCCGGTGTACCGTACACCAGCTATTGGAACTGGGACGCCGGCCTCGACTTCACCTACAAGGCCTTCACGCTCGACCTGCGCTACTACGACTCCAACCTGACCAAGGCGCAGTGCAACGTCTTCACCAGCGATCAGGGCGCCACTTTCGCCACCAGCAACATCACGGCGCAAAACCCTGGCGGGCTCGGCTCGAACTGGTGCAGCGCGGCCTTCATCGCCAAGCTGACGTTCGCCACGAACCTCAGCAACATCAAGTAACGACGACGCGACAGCGTGAGTTTATGCGGCCGGTGGCGGAAACGCCGCCGGCCGTTGCCGTTTGGCGCCGGCCTGCGCTCGGTGCCGTGGCAGCGGACAGCCAGCTCGCCCGCGTAAATCGTTGCAGCAACCGGCGGACAATCGCAGATCGACCGCAGGCTCGCGGCTCACTCCGCGGCCGACAGCCCGCTCGCGACTCGCTCAGCGGCCGGCACCAGGCTCTCGCGACTCGCTCCGCAGCCAACACCAGGCTCGCGACTCACTCCGCGGCCGCGGCACCAGGCTCGCGACTCACTCCGCAGCCGATACCAGCGTGGCGTCGCGCACCTGATAGATCCCGTCCTGCGCGGCGAACTCGACGCGGCGACGGTGGAAGGCGCTGAGCGTCGAGCGGTGGCCGATCGAGACGATGGCCGTGCCCTTGAGCCGATCCTGCATCACCCGGTACAGCAGCGCTTCGGCGGCCTCGTCGAGCGACGCGGTGGCCTCGTCGAGCAGCAGATAGTCGGGCGCGTGCAGCAAGGCCCGCGCGATCGCCAGCCGCTGCTGCTCGCCGAGCGACAGCATGCGATTCCAGTGCGCCTCGTCGTGGAGCCGCGGCACCAATTCCGGCATGCCGACCGCGGCCAGCACTTCGGCGAGACGGGCATCATCAAAGCTGCCGGCTCGCGCCGGGTAGGTGATGGCCGCCGCGAGGCTCGACACCGGAAAATACGGCCGCTGCGGCACCAGCATGATTCTGGCATCGGCCGGCACGGTGACGCGCCCCGAGCCGAACGGCCAGATGCCGGCCACCGCGCGGAACAGCGTCGATTTGCCGGCGCCAGACGGCCCGGAAACCAGAACGCGCTCGCCCGCCGGCAGCGCGAGGTGGTCGGCGGTCAATAGCGGCTCGCCATCGGGCAGACGGACGGCAAGCTGGTCGATCGCGATGGCGCCGGCGCCGGCGCGCGGCGTGACCTCGATCGCCGCCTCGCCCAGCGCCGCGGCGCGGCCGGCCTCGATCGCCCGCTCGAAGCCGGCAAGCCGGTTAACCACGGCACTGAATTGCGCGATCGACTGGTACGAGGTGACGAAATACGACAGCGCACCCTGTAGGCTGTTGAACGCCGAGCCGGTCTGCATCAGGCCGCCAAGCTGCATCGCCCCGGAAAAATACGCCGGGCTCACCATGATGTAGGGAAAGATCACCGAGGCCTGCGAATAGCTCGCCGTGAAGAAGGTGAGCTTCTTGGTCCGCTGCATGATGGCGATCCAGTTGGTCACCACCTGGCCGAAGCGCTCGAGATGGCGCTCGCGCTCGGCCGGCTCGCCGCGCAGCGCCGCGACCTGCTCGGAATTCTCGCGGGTGCGCACCAGATTGAAACGGAAGTCGGCTTCGAAGCGCTGCTGCTGGAAATTCAGGGCAATCAGCGGCCGGCCGATCAAATGGGTGAACGCGGTGCCGATGATGGCGTAGACGACGGCCGCCCATACCAGATAACCGTGGATGGTCACGCCGAACAGCGCCAGCGGCGCGGTCTCCGACAGGTGCCACAGGATGGCGACGAACGAGCAGAACGTTACCAGCGCGTTCAACAGGCCGAGCCCGATCGGTAGAATGCCGACGCCGGAGCCGGCATCGATGAACATCTTGATGTCTTCGGCGATGCGCTGATCCGGGTTGTCGGCGGCATCGCCGAGAAGCTGCATGCGGTAATGATTGGCGGTGTTGAGCCATTGCCGCAGATAGGTCTGCGTCATCCAGCGCCGCCAGCGGATCTGCAGCCACAGATTCAGATAAAGCTGATAGACCGCCAGCACCGTGTAGATCGCGGCCAGCGCGCAGAAGAACAGCACCGCGGCGACGAACGCATTCCAGTTATGGTCTTGCAGCGTATTGTAGAAGCGGTTGTACCATTCGTTGAGGATCACCTGGATGGCAACCAGCGCCAGCTCGATGACAATCAGCGAACCGAGCAGCAGGCGCGCCGGCCAGCGGTCCTCCGAGCGGAAATAAGGAGCGGCCAGCCGCCAGATGGTGGCGAGCACCGAGGCAAAACGTTTCACGAATAACCTCCGGATTGTTTTTGACCGAGACGCTGCGGCATCGCCCGACCGAAGAAGTCCAACATGGCCGCCGCGGCGGCTCTCGAGGTTTTCAGAATCCGCTCCTTCGGGAGCGGCGGCCCCCGATGGTGCACCGCACTATCACGCCGGGCGGCGACGCGGCAGTGGCTTGTCGTCGCGCGTGCACAAGCACATTCTAGCAACCGCGGCTTGCCCGGGACGCAGGCCGCGACAACACGAGCCGTCAAGGCCGTCTGCAGGGGAGAAACGCCTATGTTTACCCAAATTCTCAATCCTACCGGGAATCTGTTTGTCACGTGGTTGGTCGCGCTGGTTCCGGTTCTGCTGCTGTTGTTCCTGCTGGCGGGCCTGCGCATGTCGGCATGGCTTGCCGTGCTGATCGGTTCGGTCGTGACCTTCCTGCTCGGCCTCTGGGTCTGGCAGATGCCGCTCGGCGATGGACTTCGCGCCTATCTTTACGGCTCCGCCACCGGTGTATGGAATGTCGACTGGATCACGTTTTGGGGAGTGATGCTGTTCAACACCCTGGTCATGACCGGAGCGTTCGACAAGCTCCGGCGCTGGCTGGTGCAGCAGGGAACCCGGGATGTGCGGGTGCAGACCATCCTGTTCGCCTGGGCGTTCGGCGCGCTGCTCGAAGGGCTGGTCGGGTTCGGCTATCCATGGGCATTCGTTGCTCCGATCCTGATCACGCTCGGCATACCCGACCTCGACGCCATCAGGGTCGCGGCCATCGCCAACAACGCGCCGGTCTCCTATGGCGCGCTCGGCGCGCCGATTATCGCGCTGGCCGCGGTCACCGGCATGCCACTGCTGGCCCTGGCCGGCTCGGTCGGCAAGATCGTCGCCATCCTCGCGCTGCTGCCGCCGTGGATCCTGCTCTATCTGGTCAGCGGCCGGCAGGGCATGAAGGAGGCTTGGCCCCTCGCCGTGGTCGGCTCGCTCGGCTACATCGCCGGTCAGTTGCCGACCTCGATCTATCTCGGGCCGTATCTGCCCGATGTCATCGGCGCCATCATTTGCTTCGCCTGTCTGCTGGCGCTGCTCAAGGTCTGGCAGCCGGCGCGCACGCTCGGCTACGGCGGCGTCGCGGTGACCGTGGCGCAGGAAGCCGAGGCTCAGGGCCACGGCCTGTCGCCCGGCGAGGTTTTCCAAGGCTGGCTGCCGATCCTCGTCCTCGTCGTCACCGTCGTCCTTTGGACCGGACCCTGGTCGCCATTGCCGGGCATCAACTGGCTGCATCTGGCGGTCACCGCCAACTCCTCGTTGACCGCGAACGCCACCATCGTGGCGGCATTCGACTTCAAGCCGTACGTCGGCGGCACCGCCATCCTGGCGTCGTGGATCATCGTCGTGATCCTGATGGTGGCGATGGGCAAGCTCAAGCTGAGCCAGCTCGGCGAGATTTTCGCCACGACCTGGTCGCAAATGTGGGGTGCCTGCCTGGTCGGCGTTTTCATCTTCGGTCTCGCCTATGTCTTCAACTATTCCGGCATGGCGGGCTCTCTGGCCAAGGCGTTCTCCGCGCTCGGCCCTTACTTCATCGTCGTCGCACCGCTTCTCGGCTTCATCGGCGTCGCCCTTTCAGGCAGCAATACCTCGACCAACGCCATGTTCGGCAAATTCCAGGCGCTGGTCGGTCAGCTGCTCGGCTTCCCGCTGATGCTGTTGCCGACGCTCAATTCGGTCGGCGCCGAAATCGGCAAGCCGATCGCGCCGCAGACCGCCAGCGTCGGCGTGTCGACCTCGAAATTCGTGCGCAACGAAGGCGAGGTGATCCGCCACAATTTCGGCTGGACCATCGTGCTTTTGGCCTATCTCGTGCTGATCGGCGTCGCCTGCTACCTGTTCTTCCCGGGCATCGCCGCGCTGCCGGCGGCGTAAGATTGCGAACGGCGGCGAGCGAACAAGGCAACGTTTCGCTCCTCGCCATTGCATCGTTTGTCGGTCGAATGGACTGGCCTTTCCATTCGCCATTCGCTATTCGCCATTCGCTACTCGCCACGCGCGCGTCACCTTGAACCGAACGCGGATACGACAATGTTCCACTTTCGCCGTCGCGCCTTGGGCTGGATTTTTGCCGTTCTCTTGGCCGGCCCCCTGCCGGCCGCGTTTGGCGCCCGCGCTGCCGAGCAGGCGTTCCCATTTGGCAGCGACCTGATCCTCGATTCCGACCCGCTGTACGGCTCCAAGCGCATACCGATGATCGAGATCGACGACGACGGCGTCGCCGCGATCGACCTGTGGTGCGCCAGCGTGCACGGCCAGGCCACGGTCGGCGCCAACTCGATCACCATCGTCGCCGAGCCGGCCGACGAGGCGCAATGCAGCCCGGAGCGGCAGGCCGGGGATCAGAACCTGTTGACCGCGCTGTCGCAGGCGACCAACTGGCGGCGCGACGGCGAGACCGTCGAATTGTCCGGCGCCACCACGCTGCGGTTTCGGCTGATGACGAATTGATGGCGTGATCGCGCCCGCCCGCGGCTCCGTCCAGACGCGGCTCGCGGCGCTCGCGGTCACGTGCCCGGCGCATGCCCGCCGGTCGCCGCTGTCGCAACAAAAAGGGCGCGGCCTGGCCGCGCCCTTGATTGTCACCGGACGGAGTGGATGGACTTAGTAATCCATCCCGCCGCCCATGCCGCCGCCGGGCATGGCCGGCATTGCCGGCTTGTCCTTCGGCAGTTCGGCGACCATGGCTTCGGTGGTCACCAGCAGGCCGGCGATCGAGGCGGCGTCCTGCAGCGCGGCGCGCACCACCTTGGCGGGGTCGACGATGCCTTTCTCGATCATGTCGACGTAGCGTTCGGTCTGGGCGTCGAAGCCATAAGTCTCCGACTTTTCCTCGAGGATCTTGTTGACCACGATCGAGCCTTCGACACCGGCGTTCTCGGCGATCTGGCGCAGCGGCGCTTCGATCGCCTTGAGCACGATGTTGATGCCGGTCTGGACGTCGGGATTGTCGCTGGACAGCTTGCCGACCGCCTTCTTGGCGCGCAGTAGCGCGACGCCGCCGCCCGGCACGATGCCTTCCTCGACCGCGGCGCGGGTGGCGTTGAGCGCGTCCTCGACGCGATCCTTCTTCTCCTTGACCTCGATCTCGGT
>Ga0182024_10014235_pt1 | contig 15399 bp, 15 predicted proteins | sample P32metaG_FD_120480 | JGI IMG/M metagenome (GOLD analysis project Ga0182024, IMG submission 120480) | Permafrost microbial communities from Stordalen Mire, Sweden - P3-2 metaG (Illumina Assembly) | ecosystem: Environmental > Terrestrial > Soil > Wetlands > Permafrost | place: Sweden: Stordalen... | reverse complement strand
GTGGCGGGGCTGCCGGTGGTCAGCGCCGGCGCCCTGATGGTGTTTCTGGCGCTGTCGCTTGGACCGGTGCTGACGCGCGGCCGCCTCTCAGACCGCGCCGGCGGCGATCAGGCTGCGCGCGCAGTCTAGGACGGTCTCCTCCATCGGCCGCGGGCGCCAGCCCAGCACAGCCTCGGCCTTGGCCGAGGTGAAGGTGCGCTTGCGCCCCAGCTCCGGGGTCACGGTCTTGAGATCGGCGTCGAACAGCGAGGCGATGCGCAGCAGGAAGTCAGGCGCCTTGCGGGTGGGGACCCTGGCGGCGTCGCTCCCCAGTCGGGCGCGCAGGATGGCGGCGAGATCGGCCATCCAGGCGAAGTCGCCGGCGGCGATGAAGCGCTGCCCGGCCGCCTCCGGCGCGGTCATGGCGCGAAGGTGCAGATCGGCGACATCGCGCACGTCGACGATGTTGAAGCCGAGCCTGGGCAGGCCCGGAATCTTGCCCGACAGCAGGCGTTGGACGATCTGCACCGAGTCCGAGAAGTCCCGGCTGAGCACGGGACCCAGGACCAGGGCGGGGTTGACCGTGGCCAGGGTGGTGGCGCCGCCGAAGGTCGCCATCAGATCCCAGGCGGCGCGCTCGGCGATGGTCTTGGAACGGGTGTAGGCGCCGGCCCCCGGATCGGCCGGGTCGGTCCACACCGTCTCGTCGCTGACGCCGTCGGGCGCGCGGGAGTCGGCGCTGGTGGCGGCCACCGAGGAGGTCATCACCACCCGCTTGACGCCGGCTTTGATGGCCGCGTTCAGGGCCCTGACCGCCCCGTCACGGGCGGGGATGATCAGGTCGTTGGGATCCTTCGGTTCGGGCACGCCAAGGGGTGAGGCGACATGGAGAACGTAGTCGCAGCCCTGCGCGGCGGCGTCCCAGCCGGCGTCGCTGGTGAGGTTGGCGGCATGGAAGCTGAGCCGGCCCTCCGTATCGGCGAGGTTCCCCAGGGCGACGCGGACGGAGGCCTCGCGGCCCAGATCCCGCACCGTGGCGCGCACGGTGTAGCCCCGCCGCAGAAGCTCGATCACGCACCAGCCGCCAATGTAGCCCGACCCGCCCGTCACCAGCACGGTTTCCTGCTCGCTCATCATTCCTCCCGATATCTTTACAGCGATAAGATATCAGGCTTGCCTGGGAAGCGAAAGCGGGGGGAGCCTCTGGGCGCGATCCGCCTGCGCCTAGGGAGGCTGGCCCTGGGCCGAGCCGCGGTCGACGCGGGCGGCCAGTCGACCGAGCTGGTCATGGAGATCGCGCCGCAAGTCAGAACCATCGAGAGCGGGTGGCGGATTGTCCCGCGCTTCGGCCACGGCCGGACGGACAGTGGCGATGCTCGCCGCCGCCGCAGAGCCCAGAAAGAGTTTCATCGTCGAGAGTCTCCGTGAGCCCCTCGGTCAGGGACATCGGGCCTGGTTTCCGGTCGGATCAGGAACGCGACGCGACGCAAGCAGGAGGGGTGCGCGCCGTTACTGACCGTGGCCACGGGCATGGCCACTGGCGCCAGGGCGACCGCCGCCGCCATGGCCGCCGCCCGCGCGGCCGCCCCCGCCGCCACGGCCGCCTGCGGCATGGCCGGCGCCTCTGGCATGGGCGCCGGCGACAGCTCGGCCACCGCCATAGCCAGCGGCATAGCCGCCGCGACGGCCGCCGCCGCCTCGATAGCCACCGCCGCCGCGATAGCCGGCGTGGCCGCCTCTCCATCCGTTCCAGCCGTAGCCGCCGCCCCATCCATAGCCGCGGTTCCAAGCATAGCCGCACCAGTAGTACCCGGGTCCGCTCCACGCACTGTCGTACCAGCAGAAATTCCGACCGCCGTAGACGTACAGGAACTGCGCCTGCTCCAGCGACACGGCATCGCCACTCCTATCAACGGCAACGATGAGTTGAGCCGAGGGCGCCGCTTCGACGCTGCCCGCCGCCGCCGACGCGCCGCACAACAATGTCGCGACGGCGACGCCCAGGAGGTGAATTTTCATGGAGGTTCTTTCTGTAGCTTTCTGTCGAGCGCCGCGCGATCCACCTGGTCTCACGACCGGCGCCGACATGTCTCTAACGCGCGACCCGTGGGCCCGTTGCTCGGTGATATGAACCCGGGCCCGCACCCCGTCGGCCGGCCTCAGGATCGAGCGCCAACTGCGCTCCCCTGGGGCGCCGTCCGAACGATCGTCAGTGAATAGGGCGGAAGGACAACGGGCCCTCCGGGCAGGGTGAATCGCCGCGGCGGATCATTGCGGGCCGGTCGCCCAGCCGGGCCGGCGGCATGCCAAGCGTACTGTCGGGCGCCGTATTGGATGACTTCGAAGGGACCGGCAAGCGACCGGGCCGGCCCCTTCGCGCGCTGGATGACCGCGACCTGGATCGCGTGCGCGTGCGCCGGATCGCGGTTGATCAGGAGAATGGCCCACCGGCCGTCCGGGCGTTTGAGCGGATAGGCGACCACCGAGCCCCGCGAGCCATCGCCGGGAATGTCGACCGACGCGCGATAGAGCTCGTGGGGGAGGTCGCCGGGCAGAACCCACTCGGTGGCGAGCAGGGTCGTGGCCCAGTAGCTGGGCGTCGGCCACAGCGCCTGGCCAGCTTCGTCCTCGCCGAACAGCATCAGTTCGCCGTAGCCGGCGCACGCCTGCTCGGGTTCGAAGAGCTCCTCGGGCCCATAGCCCAGCAGATAGGTCGCGCGACCGCCGAGGCTGAGGAAGTGGGCGATCATGTCGGCATTGAACAGGGCTCCGGGCAGTTCCACCTCGCCGCGCCCGGAAAAGGCCGAGAAGCCGTATTCGGTGACGACCCACGGAATGGTCAGGGGAACGCCGTCCGCGCGCAGGCGCGCCATATCCAGGCGCATCGCCTCGCTCTCGGCCAGAAGCTTGCGATCGAGCGGCCCGCAGAGGGCGTCGAACGGATAGTGTTCGAACGAGAAGAAACCGAGGTCCGCGCCGCGGCCGCGCGCATCCAGAGCGGCGATGAAGCGACGCGTCCACGAGTGATCCGGCGCCGGATCGAGCCAGGTGTCCGACACCGCGTCCTGGAGGCTGGGTCCGCCGACGCTCACGGCGCCGTCGGCGCCGCGCACGGCCGCCGCGAACTGCATATAGAGCGCGGCGAAATCCTCCGGGGTGATGTTCTGGCCGTCGGGCTCCTCGCCGATCTCGACCTGACGCACCGGATAACCCCGGCGCTGGAGGAAACGGATCTCGGCGGCGGCGTTCTCCGGGGTGTCGTAGAGGGGACCGACCGGGACCATCATCGGCAGGCCGCTGGTCAACCCGCTGGCGTAGATCCGGTCGAACCCCGGCTGCTCGGCGTCGGGATCCCGGTCGGAGGCGCGATGCCAGGGATCCGTCGAGGAGACATAGATAGGGGTCTGCTCCGGGCCCTCCGCGGCGTGGCGGATCGCGTCCACGAACCGGCCGCCCGGGCCCAGGACGCCCAGGCCGACCTCTCCGATCGCGTAGCCCATGCCATCGCGCGGATCCTTCGACCCGGACGGCGCCGTGTTCGATGACACCTCGAGGAGGATCCGGATGTATTGCGCCTCGACCGGCGCGGGCGAGAGCCGCAGAACGACGTCTCCGCCCCGGCCGTGCGTGATCGCGCCCCCCGGGAAATCCAGCCAGCGGCCGGCGTCGTCATAGGGGTCGTCGCCGCGCCAGTACTGGACCTCGTAGCGGCGGGCGAAGGGCTGCGCCCACTGGAGGCGCGCCGCCGAGATCGCCTCCGAGCGGGCGAAGGCGACGATCACCCACTGCGGCCGGGCGGGCGCGTGGGTGTAGCGGGAGTCGAGATAGGGGTTCGACTTCCAGAAGGTCGCCGGATCGCCATCGTCGAGGCGCGAATAGCCGTCGTCATCGGCCTGGTCGACGCTGTCGCCGCGCCTGGGGAGCGAATAGCCCCAGCCGGTGAGAACCGGGCGGCGAGGGCGATCGCTGGAGGTCCAGTATCCCTGGCGATGGGCGGGATCGCTCCAGACGCCCTCCTCGCTCCAGTGCCAGGCGTCGATGGCCAGTTCTGTGCGCAGGCTGTAGCTGACGGGGCGCAGGCCCGCGCCCTTCATCGCGCGAACGTTGTGGGTCGTGTAGAGCCGCTCGACCTGGCCGGCGGGCATGCCGTCGAGCGCCGCCCCCAGGGATTGGTCCGGCGTGAAGACATTCACCGGCCCGGCCGAGGCGTCGATGACGACACTCCCTGGCCGAGGGCCGGGAGAAGGCCCACACGCCGCGACACTCAAGCACGCCGCCGCCGCGGCCTGGTAAGACCTGAACCCCATCTTCCGCCTCGTCCCACGACCTGGCGACGCGGCCAAGGGGTTTCGGTGACGCTCCGGAAATACCCCCAGCCCAGTTGCCCGGCGCCGTCGGAGACCCCTTCACATCCAGCCCGGGACTTGGTTCAATCGCCCGTGCGCCGAGCGCCGTCGGCGGAGCCGCGGATCGAGGGAGAGATGACTCACACAGGAAGCTGCTTTTGCGGCGCGGTCCAACTGGAGGCGACCGGCGCGCCGGAGGCTATGGGCTATTGCCACTGCCGGTCCTGCCGCTCGTGGTCGGGAGGGCCGGTGAACGCCTTCAGCCTGTGGAAGCCGGAAGCCGTGCGGATCACCGCCGGCGCCGAACATGTCGCCACCTTCCAGAAGACCGAACTCAGCCAGAGGCAATATTGCGCCAAGTGCGGCGGACACCTGATGACCAATCATCCGCCCCTAGGAATGGTCGATGTCTTCGCCGCGACCATCCCGAGCCTCGACTTCACGCCCGGCGTGCACGTCAACTACGCCGAAACCGTGCTGCCGATGCGCGACGGCTTGCCCAAGATGAAGGACTTTCCGGCCGAATTCGGCGGCTCGGGCGAGATGGTCGCGGAGTAGACGGGGCCCGCGGTCAGGCCAGCGGAATCAGGAGCGGAGGGCCTCGTTCAGCGCCTTCCCCTCGGCCCTTATCCGCACCCGGAGGACCGCCGCGTTGAGGACCGAGAACGCCACCGCGTAGGCGGTCAAGCCGAAGGCGAGCGGGAGGACGGCGATCTCGGCCGCCACCACGACGTAGTTGGGGTGCGACACGAGGCGGTAGGGGCCGGTTCTGACCAGGGGCGCCCCGGGCAGGGTGATGATCCGGGTAGTCCACCGCCGGCCGAGGGTGGCGATGACCCAGGCCCGCGCGGCTTGCAGCACGACGAAGATCGCCAGCCAGATTAGGTTGACTGGCCGGTCCCAGGCCAGCCCCCACAGGCCGGCGAGCCACGCGCCGTGGAGCAGAACGATGAACGGATAGTGCCGCGCGCCCGTCTCGACCGCGCCTTGGGCGAGCAGACGCCGGGTATTGCGGTTGGCCAGCAGCAGCTCGCCGAGACGCTGGACGGTCACCAGGCCGAGGACGACGACCGACAGGATCATGCGGCGGCGCGCAGGGCGACGGTGCTGGCGGTGAAGCCCGGGCCCAGGGCGGTGACCACGGAGCGCGGGGGCATGCCGGCCGACCGCACCCGGTCGAGGACATAGAGGACGGTCGGCGCGGACATATTGCCGTGGTCGGCGAGCACGTCGCGTTCGTGATCGAGGGCGCCCTGGCCCAATTCGAGCGCGCCTTCCAGCGCGTCGATCACCTTCATCCCGCCGGGATGGCAGACGAAGCGGTCGACTTGGTCGATGGCGAGGCCGCCGGCCCCGAGCATCTCGACCATGGCCGGGCGGAGCTGGGCTCTGGCGAAGGGTGGGATCGCCCGGTCGAAGATCACCCCGAGCCCTTCGGCGTCGACCCGCCAGCCCATGATGTCCAGGGTGTCCGGCCAAGTGTGTTCGGCGGCGGCCTCGACCTGCGCGAACCCTTCCTCGCCGCAGCGCAGCACGCACGCCGCCGCGCCATCGCCAAACAGGGCCATGGCGATGACGTCCGCCTTCGAAAGGTCATCGAGGCGGAAGGACAGGGTGCAGAGTTCCACCACCACGAGAAGCACGACGGCGCCGGGCGTCGCCTTGGCCAGCTTGCTCGCCAGCCCCAGACCGGTCACGCCCCCGGCGCATCCCAGACCGAAAACCGGAACCCGGGCGGCGTCGGGCCGGAAGCCCATCCGCGACATGGCCCGCGCCTCGAGCGTGGGCGTGGCGATTCCCGTCGAAGAGACCGTCACGATGATATCGACGTCCTCGCCCGCCAAGCCGGCCTCGGCGAGCGCGGCCTGGGCGGCGTCGACGAACAGATCGGTGGCCCCCCGCAGGTAGGCTTGCGAGCGTTCGGGCCAACCGCGCGGCTCCAGGAACCATTCGATCGGCTGCACCGACTGCCGGGTGCGGATGCCGGCCGTCTGGAACACCGGCGCCATCCGCTCGAACCGCGGGAAGCGTTCCTCCAATAGCCGCCGCGCGGTCTCGGCGACATCGCTCTGCCGCAGTTCGTAAGGCGCGCGGGCGGTCGCGAGCGAGAGAATGCCGACCGGAGCTGCCATCGATGGGGTTCCCACACGCCTTAATGGTGATTTTGACGCCCTACGTTCAAACACCCAACACGTTGGCGCCGGGGTTGTTCCGCTCACGACGGGCCGCTAAGCGGAACCGGCCCCCTCGCCGGACTCTCCGCCAGGCCCACGGGCTGATCACATCCGCCGAGCGGCCAGCCGAAGAGCGCGCCCTGTCTCAGACCGCCAATCAGAAACGCGAGGTTTCAGCCGTCACCTGGGCCGGCTTCGCGATCATGTGCCTGGGGATGTTCATGGCCATCCTGGACATCCAGGTGGTCGCGACTTCGCTGCCGACGATCCAGGCCGCCTTGCGCATCGACCCCGATCAGATGAGCTGGATCCAGACCGCCTATCTGACCGCCGAAGTGGTCGCCATCCCCCTGACCGGCTTCCTCACCCGCCTGCTGACCATGCGCTGGCTGTTCGTGGTCGCGATCACGGTGTTCAGCGCCGCGTCGCTCGGATGCGCGATGAGCGGCGGCTTCGCCTCGCTGGTGGCCTGGCGCATCCTGCAGGGTTTCGCCGGCGGCACCCTGATCCCGTCGGTGTTCGCGGCCGTGTTCCTGCTCTTCCCCGAGCGTCATCAGGCCTTGGCGACGACCATCGCCGGCGTGCTGGCGGTTCTGGCCCCGACGGTGGGACCGATCGTGGGCGGATGGATCACCGAAACCTACGAGTGGCGCTGGCTGTTTCTGATCAACATCGGGCCGGGCGTCGTCTGTGCGCTGGTGGCGGCGAGAGCCCTGCCGTTCGAAGGACCCGATCCCGGCCAGATCCGCACCCTGGACTTCCTCTCGCTGATGCTGATGGCGGCCGGCCTCGCCAGCCTGGAGATCGGCCTCAAGGAAGCGCCGGGGCGCGGCTGGATGTCGCCGGTGGTGATCGGATGCTTCAGCCTGGCGTCGGTCTGCGGCCTGATCTTCGCCTGGCGGACGCTGAGGGCCCGCCACCCGATCGTCGATCTGCGCACTTTGCGGGACCGCAACTTCGCGATCGGTTGCCTGCTCAGCTTCGCACTGGGCATCGGCCTCTTCGGCTCGGTCTATCTGATGCCGGTCTATCTGGCCTTCGTCCGCGATCATGGGGCGTTCGAGATCGGCAAGGTGATGCTGGTGACCGGCGTGGCGCAGCTCGCCACCGCGCCGGTCGCCGTCGCCCTGGAGCGCCGCGTCGACGCCAGGGTGCTGACCGGCCTGGGTTTCCTGCTGTTCGCCGTGGGCCTGGGCCTCAGCGCCTTGCAGCCGCCGCAGGCCGATTTCGCGGAAATGTTCTGGCCCCAGGTCCTGCGCGGCGTGGCGATCATGTTCTGCCTGCTGCCGCCGACCCGCCTCGCCCTGGGCCAGTTGGAGGCGGCAAGGGTCGCCGACGCCAGCGGCCTCTTCAACCTGATGCGCAACCTCGGCGGGGCGATCGGCCTGGCGCTGATCGACACGGTGATCTATGGGCGCTCGCCCCTTCACGTCCGGGCGATCACCGAACGGCTGCAGGCCGGTGATGTGGCGACCGCCAAGGCGGTGGGCATTCCGGTCCAGATGTTCCTGGCGCAAGGGCGCGGGCCGATCGACGCCGACACCGCCGCGATCCTGGCCCCGATGGTCAAACGCCTGGCCCTCACTGACGCGATCAACGACGCGTGGGCGATGATCGCCGTGCTCACGCTGGCGGCTCTCCTCACCGTGCCGTTCGCGCGCTCCAGCCGGCCGGCTTGACGGGCGGGCCCGAAGGGTCTCCGGTCGCGCCGGAACGAGGAGATCTTTCGATGGGCCAAGCCGATGAAACGGGGGGCGGACAGGACTGGGCCGCCATCGCCGCCGAGCTGGAAGGCCTGCTGAAGCTGCGCTCGATCCCGTTCGGGATGAAGATGTTCGCGCGCCGGGCGGACATGGAGGCGATCCCGCGCATCCGCCGGCCGGCCTCGATCCACACCCTCGATCAGGTGGTGGGCCAGGCCTCGCGCCTGGGCTGGACGGTGGGGATCACCGCCGACGATCTGGTCGGCGCCCAGTGCCGGGCGGTGGTCGGCCTGGGCGCGGCCAAGACCGAGGCCTGGAGGTCGGGCGCCCACATGGCCGGGGTGTGGTTCTCCACCCCGGAAGACGCGGCGGCCCACCAGGACGCCATGCACTGCGTGCCCGACGGGCGCTACGAGGCCCTGGCCGTCGCGCCGCTGGCCAGCGGCCGGCTCGATCCGCCGGACATCGCCCTCTTCTACGCCACCCCCGGGGCGATGATCTATTTCGTCAACGGCCTGCAGTGGTCGGGCTACAAGCGCTTCGACTGGAGCGTGGTCGGCGAGAGCGCCTGCGCCGACTCCTGGGGCCGGGCCCTGACCACCCGCCTGCCCAGCCTCTCGATCCCCTGCTTCGCCGAGCGGCGCTATGGCGGGGTGCTCGACGACGAGATGCTGATGGCCGCGCCGCCGGAATACCTCGTGTCGGCGATGACCGGCATGAAGGCCCTGGCCAGGAACGGCTTCCGCTACCCCTTCCCGCAATACGGCGTGCAACAGGACGTCCGCGCCGGCATGGCGGTGAGCTACGGGGAGCGGGGGTGAAGCTCCTCGCCGCCGCGCTTTGCCTGGCGGTGGTGGCCGCGCCGGCGGCCATGGGCGCGGTGCTGACGGATGGCGGCCTGGTTCAGGGCGTGCGCGACGGCGGACTGACGGTCTACAAGGGGCTGGCCTTCGCCGCGCCGCCCACCGGGGCGCTGCGTTGGCGCGAACCTCAGCCGGTCGCGCCGTGGACGGGCGTGAGGGAAGCGGACCGTTTCGCACCGGCCTGCACGCAGACCGGCGTCTCGATGCCCGGAGAAACCCCGCCGGCGGTCGGCGAGGACTGCCTCCATCTGAACATCTGGACGCCGGCGCGGACGGCGCGCGCGCGCCTGCCGGTGATCGTGTGGATCTACGGCGGCGGCTTTTCCAACGGTTCGGCCTCCATGCCCCTTTACTGGGGCGACGCCCTGGCCCGCAGGGGCGCCGTGGTGGTGACCATCGCCTACCGCCTGGGGCAGTTCGGCTTCCTGGCGCTGCCCGAGCTGACGGCGGAATCGCCGCACCATTCGTCGGGCAACTACGGCCTGATGGATCAGGTCGCGGCCCTGCGCTGGGTGCAAAGGAACATCGCCGCATTCGGCGGCGATCCGGGACGGGTGACCATCGCCGGCCAATCCGCCGGGGCCACGTCGGTGAGCCTGCTGATGGCCTCGCCGCTGGCGGCGGGCCTCTTCCAGCGCGCCATCGCCGAGAGCGGCGGGATGTTCGAACCGATCGCCCTGGCGCCGGGTTATCAGCTGGCCAAGGCCGAGCGCGACGGGCAGGCCTGGACCGCCTCCCTGGGCGTCAAAACCCTCGCTGAACTGCGCGCCCTGCCGGCCAGCGCCCTGCTCGCGGGCAAGCGCGACGCCATCGCCCATCCGGTGATCGAGCCCTATGCCCTGCCCGCCTCGCCCTACGCGGTGTTCGCGGCCGGCCGGCAGAACGACGCGCCGATCCTGGTCGGGTCCAATGCCGACGAAGCGCGGTCCCTGGTGGAGGATCTGGGCGCGGTCCGCGCCGCCAGCTTCGCGGACGACATCGCCAAACGCTGGGGGCCCCTGCCGCCACAGCTCCTGGCCCCTTATCCACGCCAGACCGATGCGCAGGCGGTGACTTCGCGCCTGGCGTTCGAGCGCGACCTTCGCTTCGGCTGGGACGTCTGGGCCTGGGCGAGGCTGGAGGCGGCGACGGGAAGGAGCGCCGTCTACTACTACCACTTCATCCATGCGCCGCCGTTCCCGGCCGGGTCGGTCCAGGCCGGCTGGGGGCCGAGCCATTTCGCCGAGCTCTGGTATGTGTTCGACCATCTCGACCAGTCGCCCTGGCGCTGGACGGCGGCCGACCGAAGGCTCGCCGAGGCGATGTCGCGCTACTGGGTGAACTTCGCCAGATCAGGAAACCCGAACGGCCCGGGACTCACCACGTGGCCGCGGTTCGAGGGCGGCGCGGCCGGCCGGGTGCTCCAGCTCGACGATCCGGTCACGGTCGGCGGGGTCGCCAATCTGGACACGCTGTCGGCCTTCGACGGCGTCTACAGCCAGGTTCGCGGCGCGCCTTTGCCGGGGGCCCGGGAACGCGGCCCTTAGCGCGAGGGTCGGATGGCCCCAGACCACCTGATGCGCGCCCGTGGCAAGCACCCCTTCGGGGAGCGCTAGGCAGCGGTCGACTGCGATCGGCGGCTTGTATAATTACAAAATCATAATTATATTGAAGCCCATGATCAGCGTCCGATTTGGATGGGACGAGGCCAAAAACCTCTCAAATCAGCGCAAGCATGACGGTGTGAGCTTTGAGGAAGCTCGTCAGGTGTTCCAGGATCCGCTGCATGTCTCGGCGCCCGATCGCATCGAGGGCGGCGAACAGCGATGGCAGACCGTTGGGGCGGTCGAGGGTTTTGTGATCCTGGTGGTGGCGCACACGGTCACAGAGGAAGATGCCGAGGGCGGATCGGTGGAAGTCATCCGCATCATTTCAGCGCGACGGGCTACGCCGCGAGAAAGGCGACGCTATGAAGACGAAGCTTGATAGTCACAACGCGGAAACGCTGCCGCCGCTGACCGACGCGCAGCGCGAGCACCTCGCCCAGCTGGCGGCGCTGCCCGACGAGTCGATCGACACCAGCGATATTCCTGAGCTGACCGACGAGGCGTGGAGCGCTGGCGTCCGGGGGCGTTTCTACCGGCCTGTAAAGCAGCAAATCACCGCTCGCGTTGACGCCGATGTGCTGGATTGGCTCAAGTCGCAAGGGAAGGGGTACCAGGGCCGCCTGAACGCCATTCTTCGGCGAGAAATGCTGGCTTCGCTTAAGCAGGCGCGCCGGGCGTAGCGGTCGCGTCTGCGACTATCCAGGGTCGTGACTTTATCCTGATCTGGTAGAAACCAGATTGGACAGACCATGCCACACACCCATTTGATCGAAGCCGCCGAGCGCTTGCTTGCATTGCCCCCCGGCAAGAATCCGAGCCATTGCCATGATCTCGCGCGGCTCCTGCAGGCGGCCGGGGAGTTGGCCCTTGCCGACAAGGTCAAGGGCCACGCAAATTCGCTGGCGACCTTCCCCGGCGGGACGACGCCACGGTAAGTATCCTCCTAGATCCGCAGCCGGCTTTCGATCACCGTGACCGCCGCGCCGCGCAGGAGGACCCTCTCGCCGCGATGTTCGCACTCCAGGTCGCCGCCGCGGCTGGGGTAGGCTTGGTGGAAGCGCAGGGTCGGGCGGCCGAGCCGCGCCGAGAAGAGCGGGGAGAGCATGCAGTGCAGGGAGCCGGTGGCGGGGTCCTCATCGATGCCGGAGCCCGGAGCGAAGAAACGGCTGACGACATCGTAGGGGGCGCCCGCGTCGGCCACGGCGGCGACGGCGACGTTGCCCCGTCCTTGAGTGGCCGCGCTGGAGATCGGTTTGAGGCCGGCGATGTCGGGCGCGAGGGCGCGCACCTCAGCCTCGCTGCCGAGGATGGCGAGCAGGAACGACGCGGCCCAGGTCTCGCGGGGCTGCACGCCCAGGGCCTCGGCGAGGCCGGCGGGGGCCTCGACGCGGGTCGGCGGAACGGCGGGGAAGTCCATCTCGTAGCCGGCCGGGGCGCGCGACACGGTGAGCGGACCGGATTTGGTCTCGAAAACGACGGGCCCCTCGCCGCCCCCCAGTTCGGCGAGGATCACGTGGCCGCTGGCCAGGGTGGCGTGGCCGCAGAGGGGCACCTCCAGGGCGGGGGTGAACCAGCGCAGGCCGAAGCGGGCCGGGTCGGCGGTCTTAAGCAGGAAGGCGGTCTCGGCTTGGTTGTTCTCCGCCGCCAGCGACTGCATCCAGGCGTCCGACGGCCAAGCGTCGAGAGGTTCGACCACGCAGGCCTGATTGCCCCTGAAGGGCGCGGAAGCAAAGGCGTCGACGGTCCACTGGCGCATGGGCCGCATATGGCCTTTCGGAGCGCGGGCTTCCAGCCCGCTCTTTTCGGCGCGATTGAAAGACAAGAGCGGGCTAGAAGCCCGCGCTCCGGGTTCAGAGGGGCTGGAAGGATCGGCGCGGGAGTGCAATGCAGAGCCGCAATCGAGGGAGTGCGACCATGGCCGAAAGTTCCCATGACGTAGTGATCGTCGGGGCGGGGTTCGCCGGGCTGTACATGCTGCACAAGCTTCGCGGCCTGGGGCTTTCGGCGCGGGTGTATGAGGCCGGCGACGGGGTGGGCGGGACCTGGTACTGGAACCGCTATCCGGGCGCGCGGGTGGATATCGAGAGCCAGGAATATTCCTATTCCTTTTCGCCTGAGCTGGAGGCGGAGTGGCGTTGGACCGAGCGCTATTCTCCTCAGCCCGAGCTGCTGAAATATCTCAACCACGTGGCCGACCGGTTCGATCTGCGCCGCGACATCCAGCTCGAAACGAGAGTGACCGCGGCGACCTTCGACGAGGCGCAGGAGCGCTGGACCATCGCCACCGACAGGGGCGAGACCGTCTCCGCCCGGTTCTGCGTGATGGCGACGGGGTGCCTGTCGGTGATGAAGGAGGCCGATCTTCCCGGCATCGAGAGCTTCGCCGGCAGGACCTGGCACACCGGCCGCTGGCCGCATGAGGGCGTCGATTTCACCGGCCAGCGCGTCGGGGTGATCGGCACCGGATCGTCGGCCATCCAGTCGATCCCGCTGATCGCGGCGCAGGCCGAGCACGTCTACGTCTTCCAGCGCACGCCCAATTTCAGCGTGCCGGCCCACAACGCGCCGATGTCGCCGGATGTCGACCGCGCGTGGCGTGAGAACCGGGCCGAATATCGCCAGCGCGAGCGGGTCTCGAACGTCGGCTTCCTCTCCCACGACCCGTCGGAGGCTCTGGCCCTGGAGGCGAGCCCGCAGGAGCGCCGGCGAGTGTACGAAGAGCGCTGGGCGCGCGGCGGCTTCTGCATGGGCGCCGCCTTCGCCGACGTCGCCATCGACAGGGCGGCCAACGACACGGCGGTGGAGTTCATGGCCGAGAAGATCGCCTCGATCGTCAAGGACCCGAAGGTCGCCGAGATGCTGACGCCGCGGACCTATCCGTTCGGAACCAAACGGCTGTGCATCGACACCGATTATTACGCGACCTTCAACCGCGACAACGTCACCCTGGTCGACGTCCGCGCCGCGCCGATCGAGGCGATCACCGCGACCAGCGTGCGGACGGCGGACGCCGAATACGCCGTCGACGCCCTGGTCACCGCCATCGGCTTCGACGCCATGACCGGGGCCCTGGGGGCGATCGACATCCGCGGGCGCGGCGGACGGCCTCTTAAGAACCAGTGGGCCGACGGGCCGCGCACCTATCTGGGGCTGATGGTGGCGGGGTTCCCCAACCTGTTCATGGTCACCGGCCCCGGCAGCCCGTCGGTGCTGTCCAACATGGTGGTCTCCATCGAGCAACACGTGGAGTGGATCGCCGGCTGCATCGGCTGGCTCGGCGAGCGCCAGATCGGGGCCATCGAGGCGACGACCGAGGCGCAGGACGCCTGGGTGGCGCACGTCAACGAGGTAGCCGACACCACCCTCTATCCCCAGGCCAACAGCTGGTACTTGGGGGCGAACGTTCCCGGCAAACCCCGGGTGTTCATGCCCTACGTCGGCGGCGTCGGCGTCTATCGCCAGATCTGCGAGACCATAGCGACGCAGGGCTATGAGGGGTTCACGCTTTCCCGGCCGGCGAGGGCGGCGTGATGTAAAAAGAGTCTAACCACGAAGACACGAAGGACACGAAGGTTTCACAAAGAAGATGAAGTATTGCGCTTCGCGCGAAGCGCTCAAACTTTCCCTTCGTGAATCCCTTCGTGTCCTTCGTGCCTTCGTGGTTCAATGTCTTTTTCGGCCATCAGGAGCCTCACGGCATGAGCGACGCGATCACGCCTTTCACGTTGGCGATACCCCAGGAGGAGTTGGACGATCTGAAGCGGCGCCTGGAGGATACGCGGTGGCCGGATCGGGAGACGGTGGGCGACTGGACGCAGGGGGCGCCGCTCAGCAAGGTTCAGGCGCTCGTGGCCCACTGGAAGGAGGGCTATGACTGGCGGCGGTGCGAGGCGCGGCTGAATGGGCTGGGCCAGTTCAAGACCCGGATCGACGGGCTGGACATCCACTTCCTGCAGGTACGCTCCAAACACCCCGAGGCCATGCCACTGATCATCACCCACGGCTGGCCGGGATCGGTGATGGAGTTCATGAAGGTGATCGGGCCGCTGACCGATCCAGAAGCGCACGGCGGATCGGCGGCCGACGCCTTCCATGTGATCGCGCCCTCCCTGCCCGGCTACGGCTTTTCCGACAAGCCGACGGCAACCGGCTGGGGCGTGCCGAAGATCGCCATGGCCTGGATCGAGCTGATGAAGCGCCTGGGCTATGAGCGCTGGGCAGCCCAGGGCGGCGACTGGGGCTCGGCGGTGACCACCACCATCGGGGTGATCCGGCCGCCGGGATGCGCGGCGATCCATGTCAACATGCCGCTGGTGTTTCCGGGACCGGACGACCGCGCCGACCTGACCGCACAGGAGAAGGGCTATCTGGCCGGCCTGACCTATTACCAGGACAAGGACAGCGGCTATTCCAAGCAGCAGGCGACCCGGCCGCAGACCGTGGGCTATGGCTTGGCGGATTCGGCGGCCGGCCAGGCGGCCTGGATCTACGAAAAGCTCTGGGCCTGGACCGACAACCAGGGCGCGCCGGAGGATGTGCTGACCCACGACGAGATGCTGGACAACATCATGCTCTACTGGCTGCCGGGGGCGGGGGCCTCTTCGGCCAGGCTCTATTGGGAGAGCTTCGGCAGCTTCGGCTCGGTCAAGCTCGAGCTGCCGGTGGGGGTGAGCGTCTATCCCAAGGAGATTTTCCGCGCCTCGCGCCGGTGGGCCGACAAGGTGATGAGCGACATCATCCACTGGGGC
>Ga0182024_10014234_pt1 | contig 15399 bp, 15 predicted proteins | sample P32metaG_FD_120480 | JGI IMG/M metagenome (GOLD analysis project Ga0182024, IMG submission 120480) | Permafrost microbial communities from Stordalen Mire, Sweden - P3-2 metaG (Illumina Assembly) | ecosystem: Environmental > Terrestrial > Soil > Wetlands > Permafrost | place: Sweden: Stordalen... | reverse complement strand
GTTTCGCTCTTTGTCGACAAGCTGTACCTGCAGCTCGGCGGCGGCGCCGAGGACAAAATGGACAGCACCCGCCAGATGATCGCGCGCGCGCTGACTTGGGGAACCCTCGGCTTGTTCCTGTCCATTGCCCCGGGCGTCGTCATGCGCAACCCCAAGAAATTGTTTATCGGGCTGGCGGGCGGGGCGCTGGGCGGAATCATCGGGGGGCTGGCCTACGACCCGGTCCTCCGCTACAGCGACAACCTCATGCTCGCCCGCATGATCGCCATGCTCGCCATCGGGCTTTTTGCCGGCCTGGCCACCGGCATCATCGAAAACGCCGCCAAGACTGGGTGGGTCAAGGTCGTCGCCGGGCTCATCGCCGGCAAGCAGTTCATCCTTTATCGCAATCCGACTTTCCTGGGCAGCGGCCCCGACTGCCAGATCTACCTGTTCAAGGACCCGCAGGTCGGCCGGCGTCATGCCGCCATCCACATCGTGCCCGGAGGGTTCGAGTTGGAAGACCTGCCTTTGGGCACCAGCACCCTGGTCAACGGCAAGCCCGTCCAGCGCGCCAGGCTCCGCAACGGCGACCGGATCCAGATCGGGTCCACCGCCCTGCTCTTCCAGGAGAAAACGCCGGCCGCATGAATGTGGTAGTTATGGAGTGGTGGGGCGCACGAATGGGGTGGTTCAATACTGGAGCTGCGGGGTGGTTGAGTGGCTGGCCGTGCTATGGCGAGTGACGGCCGATTTCACGACGCGCACTCTACTACCCCAAAAACCTGTTGGAAGCTGGCAAACTCTCTTTCGAAACATGGCCGTCCTCCTCGTCGAACTTCATGGCATCAAGCGCGGCTCCCTGCTGCCGCGCCGGGTGCTGATCGGTCGCCGATCGATGAACCACCTGGTCATCGACGACCCGGCGGTCTCGCGCATGCATGCCTGGATCGACGGGGAAGGCGACCGCTATTACATCAACGACGCCGGCAGCCGCACCGGCACCCGCGTCAACGGGCAGCGCATCGTCACCCGCCATCTCCTGGGTGACGAGGACGAAATCACCATCGGACCGGCCAAGCTGACCTTCCTGGCTGAATCGCGGCTGCGGCCGGGAGTCAACCCCATCGACCTGGCCTCGAAGCCCAAGGTCTCGCCGGCAGAGAAGGGCATCCCCTTCGACTGCCCCTCCTGCAAAGCGCCGCTGTGGGCCAGCCAGAGCTTCGCCGGCGGCACCGGCCAGTGCAAATACTGCGGCAACGCCCTGGTCGTCCCCAAGCCCAAGGCCGCCAAGCCAAAACCCGCCGCTCCCGCCCGCACCGCGCCGCCCCGACCGGCGGCGCCGGCCGCCTTGCGAGCCTTCCCCCCGCAGGCGGCCGATGAATTGCTGGTCTCGCTCGACAAGGATGGAGCGGGCCAGCCTGCTGTCGACGGTCAGGATCCCGCGATTGTTAAGACCCGCTCGACCGTTCTTCCCTCTCCCGGTATTCCGGGAGAGGGTCAGGGTGAGGGTCCTCCGCCGGCACCGCGAGAAGATCGCGGTCCGATACAAAATGCCCCTCACCCCAACCCTCTCCCGGAGTACCGGGAGAGGGAGAAGAGCATGAGCGTTGCCGAATTGCCGCCCCCACCCGCTCCCGCCGCCGTCCCTTCGCTACGGCGGAACCGGGAGGGCGAACAGTTCTGCGGCGTGTGCCAGTCCGCCATCGGCGTCTTCGAAGATCAAGCTTCCTGCCCCACTTGCGGCCTGGTGTTCCATGCCGACTGCTGGACCGAGAACTACGGTTGCTCCGCCTACGGCTGTCCCCAGGTCAACGCCTTGGCACCGCCCGGCGAGCACAACCACTCCCACAACGGCGCCGCGCACGGGCACAGCGCTGACACGGACGGCAGCAACGCAACGACAGAATTCCCTGTCGCCGACGACAGCGAGTCGGGTAAACCGGCCCGTTTCCCCTGGGAGTTCCTCCTGCTGGCCGGCAGCGTTTTTTCCGCCCTGGTCGGCGCCCTGACGTTCGGATTGCCGTCGCTGGCCCTGGCCGGCGGGACCGTCACCTACATCGCCCGCACCCACGGCAATGGCGGTGCCCACCGCGGGATCGTCATGCTCTCAGCAGGGCTGGCGCTTTTGGGCGTCATCGCCGGCATCCCCGTTTCCTGGTTCCTCTACTTCGGCGGACCACATTCATGACGCACGGCAGGCCGCTCGCGGCTTCGCGATCCCCGCGCGTTCCCAAGGAAGCACAAGCACCAAGGACAAAGGACAAAGGACACCGTTCAAATGATCGTCTTCACCTGCGCCGGCTGCGGCCGGTCCTTCACCGTCCCCGATTCCTTCGCCGGGCGAAAGGCCACCTGCAAGAGCTGCGGCGTGCCCGTCACGGTGCCCTCGTCCTCTTCCGGCATCGCCTCCGCCGGCGTAGGACCTGATCCCCTCGAAGGGCCCGCTCTCTCTGCCCCGGCCACCGCCGTCGCCGCGCCGCCGGTGCGGAAGATCCCGATGCGGCTGCGCCGCCTCAACGCCGATGCCGAGCAGATGGCCGCCGCTTTCCGCGATTTCCCGCTCATCCGCGTCGCAAGCACCAAAGGCGAGCCCGCCGAGGTCTACCAGATCGAGTACCAGGTCCGCGGCCTGGACCGCGGGAAGAAAAACCAGCCGGTGCCCCGCGAGCGGCACCTGGTCGAGATCCAGCTCACCAGCGAATACCCCCGCATCAGTCCCAAGTGCAAGATGCTCACGCCCATCTTCCACCCCAACATCGACCCCGCCACCATCTGCGTCGGCGACCACTGGGCCGCCGGCGAGCGCCTGGTCGACCTCGTCATCCGCATCGGCGAGATGATCGCCTACCAGGCCTACAACATCAAAAGCCCCCTCGACGGCGAAGCCGCCATGTGGGCAGATTTGCACGCCGCCGAATTGCCCATCGATTCTCGAAGCATGATACCGCCGGGGTTGGAGTAGGTCGGGGCGACAGGGAAGGGAACGGACTTTGCTCGACCCATATGAAGTTTCGGGTATAATCTCATCATGAACGCAAAGCCGTCATCTTCCACGCTTGACAGGCTCATGGACCCTCTGAGCCGTTGCTTGACCGTCGAGTCGGCGCACCGCCTCGTCAAGCTTCGGGCGGACCCGCAGCTCCAGAAACTAGTCGACCGCCTCGCTGAAAAGTGCAACGACGGGACGATTACGCCGGAAGAGCAAGCGGATTATGCGAGTTACGTGTCGTTCGGGACATTCGTCGCCTTGCTCAAGTCAAAAGCTCGGCAACTGCTCGCGAACCACTCGGAGGCATGATGGTCGATACCGGAATGCGCCTGTTCGTTACTCGGCGTGCTCGAGACCGCTGTGAGTATTGCCGCGTTCACCAGGACGATTTCGACTTTTTCACGTTTCATGTCGAGCACATCATCGCCCGGCAGCACGGAGGTAGCGACGATCCATTGAACCTGTGCCTCGCGTGCAGAGAATGTAATTCGGCTCATCGCCTCCTCCGCCCCTTCTTCTGTTTCGTCGCCTGATTGATCTCCCGCTTGACCTTCCCCAGCCAATCCAGCGCCTGCGGCGTCTGTTCCCACAGCTTCTTCTGCGACAGCGCCACGCTCATCGCCTCCCGCTCATCACCCGGAGAAAAGAACGGCGGCGGCGACGGCGGCAGCTCCGCCCGGCCCAGCAGGTACTTGGGCACATGAGGGTTGGTTTTCAGCGCCGCCAGCGCCTGGGACTTGGCTTTGGGGCTGCCAGCCTGCCGGCGGAACGCCAGCAGAGCCCGCACATAGGCCCATTCAGCCATGCCGTCATCGCGGTATTCGGGCTTGCCGAGCAGTTCCTCCAACTCGTCCAATCGGCCCAGTTCGAGCAGCAAGGGGGCGAGTTGATGGCGAATGCCCTGGTTGTCGCGCGGGTTGAGCTTCAGCATAGCCTTGAATTCGTCTGCTGCTTCTCCCTTTCGGCCCAATTCCCGCAATGTCTCGGCATAACCCTGTCGGGCGCGCATATACGGCCGCGACAAGACCTGGCCCCAGAACGAGTATTCGCTGTCCTGGAACGGCCCCTCCCCCAGCGCGCGGCGGCCGGCTTCCACGCCTTGGCGGAACAGCTCGTTGGAACCCGCCGGGTCGAACCCGCGCTGCTCGGCCAGGATGCAACAGGCGTCCGCCACGTCCGGTGAAATCTTCAGGGCCTCGCGGGCCAATTGGATCCGCCGGCGCCCGACGTACTTGAACGCGTCGTAGCACAGCCACTGCGCCCGCTCCAGCGGCGTGGTGGGCGGGGGAAGTTTCGGCTCCCCGCTCGCGAGCTCCCTCCGCAGAAAAGCGTTCATTTCCTCGGGGCCGCCGAAATCGTGCGCTTCAAGCATCTTCTGGACGGCCAGCATCGATGCATCCATGCCGCGGCGATCGTGCATGACCAGACGGTGATCGGGCTGCTCACCGCGCATGGCTTCGATCAGCGACGGGATCGACAGCACGAACCGGACCGGCCCATCGTGGGTTTGCACCGTTTGCTCCCAGCGCCCGGCATCGATTTGTTCTTCGCTGGTGGCCGCCAGCGCCCGGCACAGTCCTTCCACGTACGTCACCGCCGGCCCATCGAGCCGCTCGAACCCGCTCGACGGCGGGTAACGCAGCAGCAGCGGGTAGGCGTTCTCTCCGGCCAGGGGCAGTTGCGATTCCCTCCAGAACTCGGGGTCGCCGGCAGGCACGTCTTCGGCGACGTGAAACGTGAGCGCCGCCGTCCCCTCGCCGGCCATGGCTTTCTCGGGCCGCTCTTGCTTCAGAATGCGCTCGAAGGCCTCGCGGCTGGGGTAGAACGAGATCCCGAAGTTCTGGCCGCCCCGGCCCATGACACAGGCGCAACGCATGGCTCTATCCGGTGCCGCGGGCGACTCCACCTGGATCAGGTCTTCATTGGCCAGATATTGCCAAGGCGCGGCCTTGAACAACATCGCCGCGGCCTCGGCAAAACCCGCCAGCCGCTCATGGCTCATTGCCGGCGCCTCCAGCCACCCCGGCGGCGGAGGCGGGACCAGGTCCTTCATCAATGTCGCGACCAGTTCGTCCAACACCGGCATCTCATCGACGACGTCAACGCGGATGCCATACGTCGCCAGTGCCGGCCGAACTTTCGCCGCCAGCTTGCTGTCGCGCACCTGGACGAGCCCCGGCACAAACTCGATCTGCTTTTTCAGGCAGCCCTTCGCAAGGGTCGCGCACGCCAGTTCCGATTCAGGCATCCCCGGCTCCCCAAGCAGAATCGAGATCGCCTCGTGCGTCCGCGGGTCGGCCACAAAACAGGCGGCCGGCTCGTAAAATCCCTCGTCGGAGTCCGAGCGCACTTTCATGCCGGTCATCGGGACGATCGCCACTTGCCAGGTCTGGTTGGCGCGGCGCGGAAGTAATCGGAGGTCTTTTAAGGTGTCGGCCATGCCGGCGTTCTACCTCCCCGGCGGCATTCTTCCAAGTCCCCGCCCGAATGAGCCAGGCGTCGACCCGCGCACCTGATGGCCCAGAGCCGCATCATTTCCGCGGCGGCGGGCCGAACAGATAGATGTGGTGTTCGCCGCCAAGCAGCAGCCGGCCATCGGGGAGCGGGCAGAGACCCCGGAAGGAGCGCTCATCGGGGGCCGCGAAATGGAAGACCGGTCGCGGTCGGGGACCGTCAACGCTGAAAACGGTGAGGCGCGCCCCGTCAAGCTGCCGGCGTGTATCCCAAGTATCCCAAGGCTGACTTGGCCGAAGGCTCTCGTAGAACAGCCCGTTACGCTGTGCGAATTCCTGGCCGGGGCTGCCGTAGAACCACTCTAATGACGTCGGCGTATAAACGCCCAACCTGCGGAAGGTCGCTGAATGATCGGTGAGCAGCTCGAGGCGACAGGTCGTCAAACGGTCGCCACTCGCATCCACGGTGGTGAGGGTATCGTCACTGAAACGCTCGTTAATAAGCCCGGCTTTTGGGCCCAGGACCGTCTCGAGCCGCTGTCGCGGCGACAGGCCGGGGATGTCGGGGAAGTAGACCATTCCGGTTTCAAATGGGGCGCCGCTTTCTATCAGGAAGGACAGAACGTTCGCCCGACGCAGCGGCAAAGGCTGCCACGTGATCTGATCTGTGGACACCAGGCGAGGCTTGAGGGGTTCGGACAAGTCGAACGTCCGGCAGTTGATTCCGAGGAAATAGAGCCGGTTATTCCATGCATAGACCCGCGGGAGATAAAAGTCTTCCGATTTGTCCTCTGGAAATGACAACGTCTCGGTCTCGACCCATTCCCCATCGATTTTCCTGACCCATAATGCGGACTTGTCCCCTGGAAATGACAACGTCTCTGTCTGTGCCTCCGCCACGTTGAGGTTGACCACTGACAGCGTCGGATAAAGCGCCTTGCTGTCCGCGATCGGCCTGTCCCCGGGAACGTATAGAATGTTCGGATGCTCAGGGAGCGACACTGCGCCCTGGAGGTTCATATACCGGCTGTTTTCCACGGCTAGCGGAGGACCCAGCTCGAGGCCTGTTGGAGCAACCCGAAGGGTCTGGCATCGTTGGCCGACCTTGTCGGTCCAGGTCAGTATCACGCCGTGGGAGCCGTCGCTTTGGATGGATTCGACTTCGCAGTTCTCTGGCAAGTCGAGCCTTTGCAGGATGGGCAAGTTGGTGCCCACTTGTAAGGCAATGGTCGATAGAACGACCAGAATGACGCCGCCGATGGACCAATAGATCAGCTTTTGCCCGGATTCGATGCGCCAGTCGCGCTTGACGGCCGCGAGGGCCAGGGCTAGTCCGGCAACCGCCACAACAAGCATTCCCAGGACGAAGAGGAGTTGCCGAGGCTCATAAAGGACCCTCCACGGCATCCAGGGGATGCGATGGTAGATGGAGAGCACATGGCCGAAGCTTTCCCGGGGGAACTCACTGCCATCCATCACCCAACTGAGCTCCATGAATTGGATCGGCGGCAGGGCGTAGGGAAGGAAGTAGAGCACTAACAGTGCTGCAATGGAGATGACAGCCGCGTGCGCCGGGCGCCGGATCAGGCACGCCGCCGCGAAGGCGACGCCATAACCCGCAGTCCAGACGAATGGGTTCCAAGCCAGGATCAACGTTGGATTGGTCCACACGTTCGATCCCTGGTTCAACACGATCTCGATGACAAGCGGAATGCAAAGGGCGGCGAGGACGACGCCGAGCCCGATGAAATACTTCACAAGGACCCAACGGGCGACACCCACGGGGCGGGACCGCCAGAAGTCCTCGAGCCTGCCGTTCAGATCGCGGCTCACCGTTCCCACGCCGACCAGGACACCCAGAAGACCGCCCAGGAGAAAGACCCATGGCGAGGCCGAGAACCGGTGAACTCGGTCCTCCATCGCGCCGACCATCGGCAGCCCAACGAACACGAACAGGGCGATGGCCAGAAGGACCCGGACCTCGTGCCATTCTTTCCAAAGCAGCGCTTTTGTACGGCTCATGATCGGCCCTCCTGGGGTTTGGCGAATTGACGGACGGCCCAGAGCCACAGGGCCAGCGCGATGATCGCCTGCATGCAAATGGCAATGGCCAGGACCGAAGACTGGCCGTCCCTCCCCATGAAGAAAAGGAAAAATGGGTTCGTGACCCAGAGCAAGGATGGCTCCGTTCCCCGCGCTCCGGCACTGTACAATCCCAGGCTCACGATCAACCAACCGACCAGAACGCCCACCGCGACCAGCGCGGCGCGAGTTTCGTTTGGCAGGCGTACGCTCAGGGCGAACATCCAGAAGAACAGCGACAGCGCCGCCAGGAGCGTGCGGGCGAACATCCCGGCCATAGCCCCGGCCGGCATCTCCCGTCCGCCGCTGACCGCGAAGCTCACCATCGCGGTCAGCACGATCGGCCCAGCGCACAATGCCACGCCCATCACCGTCTTGGCGACGAGGACCCGCCAGGCTTGCACCGGCAGCGCCAGCAGCGACCCGAGCGTGCCGTCGCTGCGCTCGGCTGCCACTAGCGCCGTGCTCGAAAGCAAAGGGAGCAGCAGCACGGCAATGCCGCAAACGTAGCGCAGTAGCGAGTCGTCGGCGATGACCCGCGCTCTCAGCCCAACAAAAGCGAACGCGGCGAGCATCAACGAGCCGAACGCAAGCTTCCAACGCTGTTCATGCCACTCTTTCCAGAGGAGGCCCTGCATTGGCCGGCTCCTTTCGCCCGATGACATAGGCTTCAAAGATTTCGTCGAGATTGAGGTCGATCTCCTGCACCGCAATACCTTCGTGCTCCAGTGCGGCCACCGCCGGCGCGGCGTCTGACACAACGACCGCGACCTGCCGGCCGCAGCGGGCGATATCGAGGATGCCGGGAAGTTCTCGCACGGCCGCTTCCGCCGTGGCGGGAACGATCAGCCGCTTGATCTGGGCGCGGAGGTTTTCGGTCGAGTCCTGACGGAGAACCTGGCCATGGTCGAGGATCGCCACCGCGTCAGCGACCGGCTCCACTTCATACAAGAGGTGCGAGCTGAAGAAGACGGTGACGCGCTCGCCCTGCAGATAGGTCACCAGATCGCGGAGGAACTCCTTGCGCATGATCGGATCGAGGCCCAGCGTCGGGTCGTCGAGGATCACCAACTCAGGGCGGTGGGCCAGGGCAAGCAGAAGCGCCAGCCGCACGCCCTGACCCTTGGACAGATGTTTGACCTTGGTCGAGAGCGGCAACTCAAACCGCTCGGACAGTTGGCGTGCCCAACCGTGGTCCCATTTGGGATAGAACGGTGCGATGAACGAGATGATCTGGCTCACGCGCATCCAGCCGAACATAGCCTGGTCTTCCGCCACATAGCCGACCCTGCGCCGGACCTCAAGTGGCTGCTTCTGGGGATCGAGCCCCAGGACTCGGACGGTCCCCGAGTCGGGCTTGATCAGCCCCAGCAGCATCCGGATCGTCGTGGTCTTCCCGGCCCCGTTACGGCCGAGAAAGGCGAACGTCTGCCCGGCCTGGACGGCGAAGGTCTCGCCATCAAGCACGCGTTTTCGGCCAAACGTTTTCACGACGCCGCTGATTTCGATGACGGGCTGGTCGCTCATATTGATTACCTCGTTTGCGCAGGGGCCTTCTCACGAGACAGCTTGTCAAACACCTCGTCGAGCAGCTTGTGGACCTCGTCGGCATCGATGTTCAAGTCCGTCGCCCGTTTGGCGAGTCGGCGAGCGTCCTGCTCGAGCAGCGCCCGCTGCGCCTTGAGCCGCCCCGGCGGCAGCCGGTCCGCGACGTAGGTCCCGTCGCCATGCCGCCGCTCGAGCAATCCCTCGGCAGTCAAACGCTCGTACACGCGCAGCACGGTGTTCTGGTTGACGGCCAGTTCCTTGGCGAGCTGCCGGACGCTGGGCAGCCGGTCGCCGGGGCAGAGCGACCCGCTGGCACAGTGGGTGCGGACCTGGTCGGCGATCTGCCGGGCGATCGGCATGCCGGAGGATGTTTCAAGCCGGATAAACATGGCGACGCACCAAGTGAACACACATGTATAACAGTAGTCAGTAGGTGCGTCAACGACCTTCTTGCGAGTTTTTTCATTCAGGAATGGAATGGGGACGATATGGAATTCAGCGGACAAGCCGGAGGCGCAGCGTAGCCCCGGAACCAACGGCGCGATCGGCGCAACAGGTCGCACAACCACTCGCGTTCCATGTGTTCATGTTTTCACGTCGTCCGCAGACCATGCGGATCCGGTGCTCCGCTGCGCTTCCGGCTTTGTCCGAGACCGAAGCGTCGCAAGCTGCGTCCCCAGGATGCCTGGTCCTGTGCTCATCCCCGACGCTCAGGACGGCAACGCTCCTGCGCCGAGCTGCCGAGGTGTCAAGCAATTGGCGAGGCGTCTTGGTGCGGGTATGATTAATAAGTAGCAAGGAGCAGTATGACCGTACAAGACTTGGCGCGACGAATCGACGTGCTGGAACAAACCGTGGCCGAGTTGGCGCGAGTAAAGCCGCGTAGCGGCACTTGGTATCTCACGAGATCGGGCCAGTTCAAGGACGATCCGGTCTGCGATGAGATCGTTCGCCGCGGCCGGACCTATCGCCGATCGCTTCGTCCCAAGCCGCGCGGGAAGAAGCAGTGATCATCCTCGACACGGACATCATCTCCATTTTGGATACCCAGTCGGGCGAAGCCTACGAGAAACTGGCGCGGCGACTCGGCGACCCGAGGGTTGATCGAGTCGCTGTTACCATCGTAAGTGTCGAGGAGCAAATGCGCGGGTGGCTATCATACATTGCCGCCTCCCGCACGACCGCCCGTCAAATCGAAGGGTATTCGCGGCTTAACCGGATGATTCGCTGGTATCAGCAACAGGAAATCCTCGACTTCGACCCAAGCGCTGGGGGCGTGTATGACCGACTGCGACGCGCTCGTGTTCGGATTGGCGGCATGGATCTGAAGATCGCCGTTATCGCGTTCGATCGTGAGGCACTTTTGGTTTCGCGTAATCTGAGGGATTTTCGGCGGGTTCCCAACCTGCGGGTGGAAGACTGGACGCAGTAGCGTCCTTCGTGTTGCTCAATCACCGTCGCGAGGTTGAGAGGTTGGGACCGTCGCGCCCGCCGCGATCACGCCGACGCGCATGTTCCCGTCGGTGTGCCAGGGGTCGCCGCCGCCGTTGCGGCCGCTGAGCGTCGTGTGGAACTTCTCTATCGTGTACTCTTCGGGCAACCCGCCGGTCTGGTGGAGGTCGGCCAGCAGCTTATCCCGCTCAGCGTCCACGTCGGCGGCGATGTGGTGCGTGATCTGGCCCGTCTCGTGGCCGAAGCCGACTTTCTCGTCGTAGGTCGCCGACCCGACCCACACCGGCCGGCCGTCTGGGTCCGCCTGGTCCGATTGCCAGAAGCGGACGTGGTGCCGTTGCCGCGGATTGCTCCCGACCGGCTGCTGGAAAGCCAGGTCCTGCCTGCGGCCATAAAGGTAAAGGCTGCTCACCGGCGCATCGTCGTACTCCCGCTTGAGGACCGACGCCCTGGCGATCTTCAGGCTGCTCCTCATCGTGACCGGGTCGGCCGGGAACCATTTGGCCGCCAGCATGATCTGCTGCACCTGGGCTTCCGTCCCGATCAACGAGACGTTGAGCGGATCGCCCGGGATCCTGCTCGCGGTCGCCGCGACCCGAGGAACGCTGTCCAGCGACGGATGCCGGCGTCCATGCACTTTCCAGATCGCTGGAATGACCACGTAAGCCAGAACCAGGTACGCCGAGAGCACAAGCACGGCGAGCCCCGCCGCGGCACGCAACCGGTAATGCCGCTTCAAGTGCGGGGACGGCGCGGGCGCGACCGCCGGAGGCGGGGATCCGATCAGTTGGTCGGAGGCGCCTGTCTGGGCCTCGGGCATGGTGTCCTGAGAAGGAAGGATGTCGGGCGGGATTGACATGGTGTCATCCGTGGTCAGTTCCCGAACGCCTTGCGGACGACGGCGCGCATCTTTTCGAGACCTTCCTTGGCGACCTTCACCGGGCTGCGCTTCCAATAGTCGCGGTTGAACAGTTCCAGCGACAGGTAGCCGTGGAAGCCGGCGTCGCGGAGGTTGTGGAGGATTTCGATTAACGGGGCGATGCCGTCGCCGGGGAAGATCCGGCTGGCGTCGGTGATGGTCTCGCGGGGCGGGTCGGCCGGGTAGTCGTTCATGTGGATGACGTGGATGGCCGGCCCCGACAGCAGGCGCAGGCCGTTGGGGTCGGAGCCGCCCTTGTAGAGGTGGTAGACATCGGGCAGGACGCAGGCCTTGGGGTGGCCGCTGTCGATGGCGACCATGGCCGCCTCGCCCAGGCGATGCAGGTTTTTGCTGGGCCCCCACAGTTCGGCCTCGGGGACGACGCCCATTTGGTCGCCTAAGTCGCAGATGGCGCGGTAGCGCTCGGCCGCCTTGAAAAGATCGACCGCCGGGTCCTGGCTGCCGTTGGCTCCGATGGGCGGGGCGGCGATGCGCTTGCCGCCGATCTGCGCGACCGCGTCCATGTCGCGCTTCATCTGCTCCACGCCTTTGGCGCGTTTCTCGTCATCGTTGACCAGCCATGGCGCGAACCCGATGGCGCTCTCGACGGTCATGCCCAGGTCGGCAATCCGTTTGCCCAGGTCCTTGAGCGATCCGCCGCCCTTGGTATAGGCATCCAGCTCGCGCAGCCAAGGCTCGATGGCCTCGTAACCGGATTCGGCCGCGACCTCCACCAACTTCACGATGCCCAGGTTCTGCCCGCTGAGCGTGCTGGTATTCAGGCAATACCCGAACGGCTCGTCTGCCTGGCGGGTTGATGGGCGGGTTTGGGCGTTCGCAGCCGCATTGAGCAGCGGCGTCGAAGCCAGTGCCGCCCCTGCCGCGGCCAGGAACTGCCGGCGGGACCGGCTGAGCCGTTGGGTCGATTCTTCTGTGGCCTGCGAGTGTTGATTGGGATTGGAAGTCATGCTTGCCCTGTACGATGCCGACGGTGGTGATTTGAAGTGAGTGCATGCACAGAGGCCGAAAGTCCGGCATTTCTCACGCACTCCTGATTCGCGACGGACTGTAACTTGCGACCGATTACAGTCAACACCCGCTACGGACTGTTCCCCGACATTGCCGGCGGCACGTGTGCCGTAATCACCATCGGGACCGCGCACGCATTGTTGGTTATCGACCCGGGCCCGTTGGTCCCGGCGCGGACGTTCAATGTGCCAGTCTTCGGAGCGGTCGTCGGGTCGAGGAAGGTGTTGGCGTCGAACACGTACTGGCCCCAGTAATCCCACGCCGACACGGTTGCCTGGCCGCACTCACCCCAGCCGACGAACTTGTTGCTTTGCACAAAGAAGTATTTGCCGTCCCGCAGGGCCGCCGATTCCTTGCCGGGGTCGGCTGTCGATGCGTGCTGGTGGGTGGCGTCGAATTTGCAGCCGAACAGGCGCCAGAACTGCGGCACCTGGTTGGTGTTCAGGTCCACAATGCTGGCCCGGATCGGGTGCTCCAACAGGGAATGACCCGAGCACGTATCGACGTCGCCGTGAAGGCCGTTCATCCAGACCATCTGCCCGTAAACGAGCGGGGCGGTACATCCCTGCACGAGGATCCCGTCCGCCTGATGCGTTGGTGTCGAGTCGGCCATCATCCCCAGGTCAACGCCGTTGAAGGTGCAATCCACTGTCCATGCACTCCCGATGCTGCAGTAAACCGCCCCGGTGCCGGTCTTACCCTGCGAATTGAACTTTCCGCCGGTGTTGGCCGAAAACCCCACGCTCAGGACGCCCAACTTGGCCGTCGGAGTCGTGGTCCAGAACGCGTAAAGGGCATTCCAATCCGTGGCGCTGTCGGCAATGACCGGCTTGCAAGTGATCGTCGTGCCGGCCTGCCCGACAATCTGCAAACGCTGGCTCACGTACGGCTGTGCCGTGATGGCGTAGTCGGCGTCCGGCGCCAGCAGATACCGGGTCAAGTCCGGCGCGCCGGTGATCAGCGGCGTCAGATTGGCCCCGGCGGGGACTGATACCACGTGGTACGGATCGGCTTGCACGATCACGTCGCGTGTGACGGCATTTCCTCCGCTCACGTCCGACTCGACCAGCGGGTAAGTCCCAGCCGCCGTGGTGCTCGGCAACCAGAAATTCGCGTTGAACCCTTCCTTGGCCTCGCCCTGGAATTTCCAAAGTCGCGGCTGGAAAATGCCGTCCACCGATACCGTGCTGGTCAGCTTGAGGATCTCCGATGCGGCAACCGTATAGCTGTTCGTCTGAGCCGGCGTTGGAGGCTCCGTGGGGAACGGCGGCGCAGGCGGTTGGGGGTTCGTAGTGGGCTGCGTGGCAGGCTCCGTCACCGGCTGGGTGACGGGCTGCGTCACCGGGTTTGTCGTCGGCTCGGTGAGCGGTTGTGTAACAGGCTGCGTTGCCGGTTGTGTCACCGGCGCCGGTATCGCCGCCCCAACCGCCGCCACCACGGCGGGCGTCAGCACGACATTGACGACCTTCCCGCTGCACAGAGTGACCGCCACCGTGTTGATGCACCCGGTATTCGCGGCCGGCTGAATGCCTGGCGTCCCCAGCGCGGCGCTGACCGCCGATACCACCTGGACTGTCATCGGCACGCTGACCGTCTGGCCGTTGCACTGCGACGCACTGATGGAGCGGATGCAGGGCGGGGCCGGCTGGCCGATCGCCACGGCGATCAGGAAGGCGCATGCGATCGCCGCGGCGGCGCGGCTGAAGAAGATGGACCGACGGATCGTCATATCAGGCTCCAAGTAAGTCTTTCGATAGGGCGCCGGCTCTGACGAGTTGGGCCGAGACCGGACCTCCTCTCTGAACAGGGCCTCCCCTCTAACGAGAAAATGAGGGGACGGGTACAAAGGTCGGAGAAGATCTTCCGCTTCCCCGAACGGCTCCCTGGGATCTGCCAGTCCCTCGCAGGATTCGATCTGGGCTCAGGAATATCATTCAGCTCCGGTTGCTGCGAGTTACCGGCATTGCACCGGACCAGCCAGGTCCGCTGAAGAAAGGCGACCACCCACAAATGTCGGAAGCAGATCACTCCAGCAATCCATTCGATGCTGTTAACCCATACGGCCCAACCCAGAGTGTGTACGGCTTACCGCCGGCGTTTCTGCCTGGCTCGGTTTTTTCCAGTCCGGTCGCGGGTCAAGTTCCCGATGTCAATCGCGCTGCTGCCGAGGCCGTCGCGGGCGATGCGTCCTGCCGGCGGCTGGAATACGCCAAGGCATGGGAGCAATACCGTCGCGCGGTCGCACTGAACCCGTCTAACGCAAATCATCATTACAGGGCGGGAATGGCGGCCTTGAGGGCTGGCCGGCGGGAAGCAGCCGAACAGAGCCTGATCGAGGCTCTTCGTCTCGTACCCAACCACGCCGACGCGCACGAGGCGCTGGCTCAGTGCTGTATGGAATGCGGTCAACTTGAGCGGGCCTTGAGGCATTCCCAGGCCGCCTGCCTATTGGACCCAAAAAGCATCGATTACATCATGACCCGCGCCGCCGTGCTGATTGCCGACGGCCAGAAGATCGCCGCATCGGAGTTGATCAAGCCGCTGCTCAACGCCGGAGCCCGCCATCCACGGCTGGCGAGCCTGTATGCCAGAGTAGCGCCGGGGCTTGGTCACGAGCAGCCGGCGCTGGTTGCCGTCGAGCGCGCCTTGCAGGAGCGCCTTAACCCCCTCATGGAATCGCAATTGCACTTCGACGCAACAGCGCTGCTGGACCGCCTTGGCCGGTACGACGAGGCGTTCGCTCATGCTCTCCTGGCCAACCAATTGGCTGCTAAGCCATTTCGTCCTGAGTCGATTGTCCAAGCCGAGCGCGAGCTGGCGTACTTGTGACACTTCAGCCGCGTGCAGCAGCTTTCGCTGGCAACGGGGGTAATTTCCCTGTTTGAAGCATCTCCCGCAAGGCGGCGACGATTGTTGTGGTGGGATCGTGGCCTCGCAGCTTCAGG
>Ga0182024_10014233_pt1 | contig 15400 bp, 12 predicted proteins | sample P32metaG_FD_120480 | JGI IMG/M metagenome (GOLD analysis project Ga0182024, IMG submission 120480) | Permafrost microbial communities from Stordalen Mire, Sweden - P3-2 metaG (Illumina Assembly) | ecosystem: Environmental > Terrestrial > Soil > Wetlands > Permafrost | place: Sweden: Stordalen... | reverse complement strand
GCCAGCCAAAGCCCCTGGAGAAAGAACACCAAAAGCATTCCCGTTCATCTCTTCCTTTTTCTTTCTCGCCCTGCTCATTAATTAAGAGTACTACTGCTGTCTCAGAGATGTTGGCACAGAGGGGTCGTCGAGAATCCGGCGGACCCGCTCTCGCAGCTCTTTCACGAACGGAGTGTAGTGACGCTCGATCGTGTCTCCGAGCATCTTCGCCACATCGTAAGGGCTCGCACCGCGCGCCAGAAGGTCCACTGCGAGAGTGTCGCGAAAGCGATGCGGGCGGGCAGCAGCAACGTTTGATCGTCGGCCGACGGCTTGGATTCGCTGGTAGAGTCGAGAGCGCGTCATCGGCTTCCCGGTCGCGGGGTTGAGTAAGACCCTTTCCGTCGCGCTCGAGTTCCGGCGGTCGCGCTCGGTTTCCAGGGGCGAACTGAAGTTCCGTTTGGATCGGAAGAACGACTTTTTTCCGGCGCTTCTGCGTCACCCACTCTATCTCTCTGCCGCTCAGCTTGACTTCGCGCCATGTCAACGTCGCCGCATCCGAGCCGCGAAGCCCCGTCCAACGTAGCAACAGAAATGCGAGCAGGTCCTCGCCTGAATGCTCGCGCATTCGCGCCAACTCTTCAGCGCTATATGGCTCCGCGAAGCCCTCGGGATTGTCGTCGGGTCGGCCCTCGAGTTGAACTGGATTCTTTGCGATCATTTCGCGCTTCATGGCGAAGGAAAAGACCCGATGCAGAATGGCGGTATCCAAAACCACGCCGGTTGCTGCGCGCGAATTCCGCCGCTTGCTGCTCCGGTCAATTCGCCAGACCTTGAAACGCTCGACCAAGGCGACGTTCACATCTTGAAGCAGCGATACCGTCTGTTCTTTGAGAAACAAATCGAACTCGCGCAATGTGTGCCGATATCGTTCGGCTGTGGATGGGCGTAGCTTGTTCGCCTTTATTCGCTGCATCATGAAAACTTCAAACGACTCATTCAGCTCGTTCCAGGTGGCAGAGTGCTGCTCTTTCGCTCCCGCAAAATCTGCAAAGCGGGCGAACGTCTCAGGCGGCACGAGTCACGCGACGTCTGCCCAGACTGACGACAGCGGTCCTTCCGCGAGGGCGGTTTCCAGTTTGTGGGCAATGCGGCGTGCTGCATCGCCGTTGTGCGTGCCGAGCGAGCCCCGCACCAAGTGAATTTTACCGGCCATCAAATCAACACGAAAAACTTTGCCGCGTTTGCGGACTGTCAGCATAGCTTTTTCGTTCGCTGAGCTTCGATTTGGAATACCACACTTCAACTTCTTGCTAAGCTCAAGGGATACCACCTGGTGTTTAAGCTTCATGTGTATTTCGCCGTTGCAACCGCCTTTTCAGCATACAACGGGAAAGGCGGTGCCAGCACCGATGCCCATCAGCTTCGGCGTGGCGATTGTGTTGCTGGCGATGGCGCTGTTCATTCGACCGCTCCCATTCCAATTCCGCCGAGATGATTCATGGCATCCACCGAGGACTCGTCGCGCTGGATGGCTGACAATCATCTCCGCGCTGGTATTCCGCGGACATAAAGCGCGGCGACGGCGACGCCGTTAGCCAGCAGAAGACCCAGCACCTGGCCGCCTAGGCCGCGGTAGTTTGGTTTTTCCGCCGAAGACCCGCGCTGAACTCGGCGCGAATCAGATTTGCGATTTTGCATTACCTCTGCTATAGAGCTGTGCCATAAAAGCCGCCGTATACGTTAGACGCCGGGGCGAGTTTTCTGCCGAATTGAGTGCTGGCTCGGATGCCGCGGGTAGCGGGAAGACCATACAGCCATGAACTTTACAATTCTTGATTGGTCCGCGATCGTCGGGTACCTGCTGATCACCCTGTGCCTGGGTCTTTATTTTCGGCGCAAGTCCGGCCAGAGCACCGAGGATTACTTTGTATCGGGGCGCAACGTCTCGTGGTGGCTCGCGGGGACGTCTATGGTAGCGACCACGTTCGCAGCCGACACGCCGCTGCTGGTAGCCGGTCTGGTCTACACCCAGGGGATTGCCGGGAATTGGCTGTGGTGGGCGTTTCTGCTGTCCGGAATGATGACCGTGTTCCTATACGCGCGGCTGTGGCGGCGCTCGGGACTGATGACCGACGTGCAATTCGCCGAGATGCGCTACTCCGGAAAGCCCGCCGCATTTCTGCGCGGCTTTCGCGCCGTCTACCTTGGGCTGATGATGAATTGCCTGATTCTGGGATGGGTGACGAAGTCCATGGTGATTATCGTCGGTACCACCATGGACGCGACACTTAAGACTTGGCCTGTGGTAACCGGATTTTCAAACTTCTTGAGCAGCATTTTCGGAACGGTCTTTTCCGGAACGGACGGCAGGGCGCTGATCGTCTGCATTTTCTTCCTGATTCCTTTTACCGGGTTGTACGTGTCGCTGGGCGGGCTTTGGGGCGTGCTGTGGACCGACTTGTTTCAGTTCGTGCTGAAAATGGGAATTGTGATTGCCGTGGCTTATTTCGCAGTGGCCGCGGCTGGCGGCATCGCGCCGATGATGGAAAAAATCAGCGCGATGCGCGGGTCCAATGGCGGTTCAGATCCACTGGCATTCCTGCCCGACTTTTCGAAGGGCTTCTCCAGCGAAGCTCTGTGGACTCTTCCCGTGCTGACCTTCGCGGTGTACCTGGGCGTTCAATGGTGGGCGTTCTGGTATCCGGGAGCGGAACCGGGCGGCGGGGGATACATCGCCCAGCGCATCTTCAGCGCGCGGAACGAACGCGAAGGACTTCTCGCCGTGCTTTGGTTCAACGTTGCGCACTACGCGCTGCGTCCCTGGCCGTGGATTTTTACCGCGCTGGCCGCGATCGTTCTGTATCCGGGATTGGCCAAGCCGGAATCCAGCTACATGATGATCGTGAATCAGTATGTGCCGCACGCCCTGCGCGGGATTATTTTGGCGGGCTTTCTCGCGGCGTTCATGTCCACCATCGCCACCCAGCTCAACTGGGGCACATCGTACCTGGTGGAGGATTTCTACCGGCGGTTCGTGAATAAGCGGGCCAGCGAGCGGCACTACGTCCACACTTCGCAAATCGTTACGGTAATGCTGGTGATCGTCACCGCTTACATTTCCGCGCAACTGGCGTCGATTCGTTCCGGATGGCAAGTAGTGCTGGAGCTCGGCGCGGGAACCGGGAGCGTCTATCTGCTGAGGTGGTACTGGTGGCGGATCAACGCGTGGAGCGAAATTTCATGCATGGCCGCGGCGATGGGCATGACCCTGGCGTTGCACTGGGATCGATTGTGGCTCGCGCTGGTGGGAAGACTGGAACCCTTTTCGGGATCGAGTACGGTGATTTTCGCGAAGACCACGTTGACCACAACCCTGGTGACTACGCTGGTGTGGATTGCGGTGACGCTGTTCACATCGCCGGAGCCCGAGGCGATTTTGTTGGCCTTCTATCGTAAAGTTCGTCCGCAGGTGACCGGATGGCGGGCGATTGCGGGGCTAGCTCCGGAAGTGCGCCCCACGCACGATTTGGGGCGCAACTTATGGTGTTGGATTCTCGGGTGCGTGATGACCTACAGCGCTCTCTTCGGCGTGGGCAAATTGCTGTTACGCAATTTGGGACTCGGTGCGTTCCTGGTGCTGCTGGCGTTGGCGTGCGCCTGGCTGATGTGGCGCGAACTGGACCGTGTGGCGGATAACGAAATCAACTAGGAAGTCATCTCACCTTCATGCCTGGCGCGAAAAACAATGTGATTATCGGCGTGGATATTGGCGGGACCAAGATCGCGGCGGGCCTGGTGAACGCCGGCGGTGAAGTGCTGATGAAGGTGCGGACGCGCATGCCCGCGCGGGGAACAGCCGCGGAAGGATTACGGGCGGTATTCGACGCGATCGACGGTGTGCTTCGCGATCGCCGAGCCAAACGGGCGCGCGCGATTGGCGTAAGCGTGGCCGGTTGGGTGGATTCGAAGAGCGGCGTGCTGCTGAAAGCCGCCAACATCCCTTGTTGGCGCGATTTTCCTCTGATTGCAGAAATCAAGAACCGTTACGGCTTGCCGGCGCGGCTGGGCAACGACGCCAACGCGGCCTCCCTGGCGGAAGCCGCGTGGGGCAGCGGCGCGAATTACGACAGCGTCTTCTACCTAACTCTGGGCACGGGAATCGGGACCGGATTCGTGCTCCGGAGAGAAATTATCGCTGGTTCGACTGGCGCCGCCGGAGAAGGCGGGCACATGTCCATCGACTTTCGCGGGCCGCAATGCGGCTGCGGAAAACGGGGCTGCATCGAGTTGTTCGCTTCGGGGTCGGGGATCGCCAATCGAGCGCGCGAGCGCTTGGCGAATCGGCCGGCGCGGGATTCGAAGCTACTCGCGCTCGCCGATGGAAATCCCGAGGCGGTCACCAGCGAAATTGTCTTTAAGGCCGCGCTAGCCGGTGACCCAATCGCAAACTCGATCGTGGAAGAAGCGATCGCACGTTTGGCGATGTGGTTCGGGAATATTGTCGATCTGCTGGAGCCGGAAGTGATCGTTTTCGGGGGTGGGCTTGGCCAGCGGATGCTTTCGCACCAAGCAGCGATCCGTCGCGGACTGGAAACCTGGGCAATCAATCCGCAGCGCCAGCAGGTTGCGATGGTAGCAGCACACTATGGTTCCGAGTCAGCCCTGGTAGGCGCGGCTGCGCTCTGCATGCGCCGCTCGCAGGTCTGGAACCCGCGAAAATCAGCGAAATCTGCGAATCATTAAAGTGTGCCGCCCGGAACGGTAGAGTCCGAGTACGTATACCGTGGCCTTGCCTTTCGTCGAATAGATGAGCTGGCGCATGCGCAGCAGCGGCGCGCCGCGAGGCAAAGCCAAGAGCTCGGCGGTTCTCACATCGGCGGCGGTGGCGTCGATCTCTTCGTCCGCATACGCGATCTCCACACCGTAATCGTGCTGCAAAGTCAAAAAGAGCGATGCCCGTTCGAGCGGCGTATCCACCAGCCCTGAAAATTCCGCGTACGAAAGGTAGCAAGTTTCCACGGCGAACGGTTCGTCCGCCGCCTGCCGCACTCGTTCGATCTTAATAAGCCGCGAAGAAGCCGAGAGGCCCAGCCGGGCGGCGATTTCATGTTCGGTGTTTATCACCGATGAAGCGATTATCTTCGAGCGTGCCGAGAGGCCGCGCCCGGCCATCTGCTCCGTGTAGCTCATCAGCTTATTGAAATTAATTTTCGGCGGCGCGACGAACGTGCCTGCGCCGGGGCGGCGCTCGACGATACCTTCGCGCGCCAGATCGGCGAGTGCGTGGCGGGCGGTCATCAGGCTCACGTCGTGAACCTTGGCGAGCTCGCGCTCGGAATCCACCACGTCGCCCGGTTTTAAATTTCCGCGTTCAATACGTTGCCGGATCGCGCCTTGAATTCTCCGGTAGGCTGGCTCGGCGCCATTTCCGTTCTTAGGTCTCATCACCACTCCGCGCAATGGATATGACTTATCACAGGTCCGGGGCCCGGCACAGTGCTAAGAGCCCAGTTATTACGGACTTAGCTGCTATAGAGCTCTATCACTGCTATAGAGCTGCCGTCTTCCGCTATAGAGCTCAGCGATTCCGAGCGGCCTTTACCTCAATAAATACGCTGAAACCTTATACACGCACACTTTTTTCTTGACAACAAGAATCGTGTGCTATATAGCTCCCTATCATAGCAGGGACAACGGGGTGGCTGTGAAGTATTCTTTGCGCAAACTTTAGGAGAATTCCGTGACGTCAAAATTTGACCGTTCTATCAAGATGCTTTTCGTTTCGCTTAGCTCGATCGCGATGATCGCGACGCTGCTGTCGCTCGCGCCCGCCGTGAACGCGCAGCAAGCCGCAGGCTCGATCACCGGCACGGTAACCGACGCTGCAGGCGCCGCCGTGACCGGCGCCCACGTCACTGCGCGTGACGTCGATCGCAATACCACCTGGAACACGCAAACCAATCCTGCGGGCGTCTTCGAGTTCCCTCAAGTGACGGTGGGCAACCTTGAGGTCAAAGTGACGGCCGCCGGCTTTGCGCCGGAGCTTCATCCTGCTTTCCTTCTTATTCCCAACCAAGTAGCGCGCATTGATTTTCAGTTGAAGGTCGGTACGGTGTCGCAGACCATCGAAGTTACCTCCGCTCCGCCACTCTTGCAGACGGACGCCACCGACGTGGGCACGGTGATCGACCAAAAAACCAGCGTGGATTTACCTCTGGCCAATCGAGACATCAACCAGTTCACGCTGTTGTCGCCTGGCGTGGTTAGCCCCAACATTTTCTCGTTTCAGTCCGCCCAGACCACCTTTGGCACCGGCCGTCCGTACGTTAACGGCGCCCGGGAGCAGGACAACAACTTCTCGCTTGATGGCATGGATACCAACCAGGCGGACAACAATGAAGTGGCGTACGTTCCGAGCCCGGACGCCATTCAGGACTTCAATCTGATCGCCGGCAATGCGTCGGCGGACTTTGGCAATTACATCGGCGGGGTGATCGTCGAGACCCTGAAGTCCGGCACCAACCAGTATCACGGGGACATCTTCGAGTTCCTGCGCAACACCGACCTCAACGCCAATAGTTGGCAGAATAACGCGCTCGGTGCGCCGCGCAGTCCGCTGCAATACAACAATTTCGGCGCTACTTTGGGTGGCCCGATCATCAAGGACAAGCTGTTCTTTTTTACTGATTTTCAGGGAGCGCGTTACAACACGCCCGCGACCACTACTCCTTTTGCGCCGATTCCTACGGCATTCCGTGCTGGTGATTTTTCCGCGCTGTGTGCGACCGGATTTAACGGTTCGGGCGTTTGCAACACTCTTTCGGAACAGCTCTACAATCCCTTCACCGGCACCAGCCCAGAGACCCGATCGCCGTACCCCAATAACCAGGTTCCGCTTACGAGTTCAGCGGCGCAGAAGATCCTCAGCTCTTCGCTTTTCCCAGCTGCCTTCATTAACAGTTACATGGTGCGCAACTACGTCAACTCCTACCAGGGCGACGCAAAAATCGACTGGCAGTTGTCTGACAACGACCACATCATGGGCCGTTACTCGCAGCAATACGTGATCAACAATACGACCAACTCCATCGAGCTATTGCCCAATCTCACCCGGGAATACCCGCTCAAGAACTACGTTGTGGATTACGTCCACACTTTTTCTCCCTCGCTGGTGAACGATGCCCGGTTCGGCATGCAAATCTTCCCGGCGAACGATCAGGTTTATTCGAATCCAACCAGCATCAACCTTCCGCAAACGTTCGGGATTCCCGGGGTTCAGGCCACCATTCTTCCGCAGATCATGTTTGGCGGTGCGTACACCGAGATCGGCAGCACCGATAGCGTGGAGATCTTCCACGACACCACCATCCAAGCAGAAGACACTCTTACCTGGACGCATGGAAAGCATGTGATTCATGCTGGGTTTGAGCTTTACCACTACATCATGAATGACGTTTATCCAGGCAACGAGGGCGTGGCCGGCGGGTTTAGCTTCACCGGCCAGTTTACCGGCAACGGGGGCACCACCGGCGGTAACGGCGTTGCCGATTTCCTGCTGGGCCTTCCGGCTGATGTTATGGAAGGAACGCCCCTGAATTTCAACTTGCGCAACAGCCTGTTTGGCGCCTTTGTTCAGGACAACTGGCGCGCAACCAACCATCTGACCTTGAACATTGGGCTCCGGTACGAGCTGACCACGCCGCGCGGCGATTCGAACGCAAGTCACAATGTGAATTTTGACGCTCTCACCGGCGCGCCAGAAATCGGCACGAATTACGATGCCTACAATGGAATTTCCAACTTCCAGCCCCGTATCGGTCTGGCGTGGCAGCCGGAATGGATGCCCAACACCGTCTTACGCGCGGCCTACGGCATTTCCACTTATATGGAAGGCAACGGCGTTAATAACCTGGCGGTCGTGAATCCTCCTTATGTGATCACCCGGGATGAGAACAACACCGGGTTGACGTTGCCACTCACAACTTTGGACGACGGCTATTCCTCGTTTCCGGCGGCCGCTTGTACCGCCTCGGGGCTGGAGGCCTTTTCGCCGGACTGCCTCGCGGGAGGGGTTACGGTTCACGCCACCAATCCACACCTGCGGCCGGCCGTTGACCAGCAGTGGAACGCCACCATCCAGCATCAGTTCGGGCGCGGCACCACCCTATCGGCCGCCTACGTGGGCAACAAGGTCGATCATATGAGCTCCATCTACCTCCTCAATCAAGAACAGCTCAACGACGGAGTTCCTACGCCGAGTCCGTTTGCGGCGCCTTTGATCGCCGCAGGCGCAAACGTGAGGTACAACGATTCGGGCGCCATCCAAACCTACAACGCCATGGAGCTAACTGTCGCCCAACACGCGTTTCACGGGCTCGACTTGCAAGCCAGCTACACTTGGTCAAAATGCTTGTCGAACTCTCTGGGTTATTTCGGGCAATACGGCGATGAAGAGGGGATTGGCCAGAGCCAAACCAACGGCGGATATTTCTTCTTTCAGAATATCTACAATCAAAAGGCTGATTACGGCCGCTGCATCAGTGACGTCGCCAGCGCGCTCAACGGTTTCATGGTTTACGATCTGCCGTTTGGGCGCAGTCGCCACTTCGCCAGCAACGCCAGCAGCGTCGTGAATCAAGTCATCGGCGGCTGGTCCATCGCCGCGGATTTCAATATTCACTCCGGCTTCGCCATCAGCCCCGCGGCTCCCGATCAGTCCATGACGGGGGGAGGAGTCGGCGCGGCTTATCGGCCCAATTGCGTGGCGGGCGTTCCACAGCACGGCAGCGGTGCGTCGGAGGACCTGGGAGGAAACATCGGAATCCAGTTCCTGAACCCAGCCGCGGTTTCCCTGCCCGCGCCGCTTACTTTCGGTAATTGCGGCGTGGGGGCGTTCCGTGGCCCGGGTCTTACCACTGCGGACCTCAATATCATCAAGATGTTTCCGATCACGGAACGGGTCAACCTGCAGTTCATGGCCCAGTTCCTCAATCTAACCAACACTCCCATCTTCGGCGCACCGACGGCGAACTGCGGACCGCAGTGCAACGGGGTAATCGACACCAACCCAGTGACCGGCGGCAGTACCGGTGCCGGCACGTTCGGACTCGCCCAGTCCCAGGATCCCGGGCGGGAGATACAATTCGGCTTGAAAATTAACTTCTAGCCCAGCACCGCACCTGATGAATGCCGCGGGACGGCACCTCACCCCACGCCGTCCCGCTTGGTGCGCCCGGGGCCTAGGGCTGGCAGACGCCTAGGTCCGCGCTAACCTTCCTCGTTTCCCATTCTAGCGTCTTGCCGTTCTTGGTCTTTCTTCCCTGCGAGCGCAATCGTTCGCCCGGGCTGATGCCGACGGTGTTATCGGAAAGCACGTAAAGGCGCCTATCACCGTCGTCTATTAACGTCATCCCGTCCGCGCCAGATTTGACGCATCCCGTAACGGTTCGCTTTTCGGACCCCTTATGGATGACCACAACCGCAATGATTACTATGATTGCAATCGCCGCCACGACTCCGGCGATGATCGGCCCAATAATTGAAGCCAAGACCGGTCGTTGCGTTTCTGGTGTTGTGGGCAAATTGGAGAAACGCCATGCCCAAAAATTTTCCGGTCATTACTACTAGCAAAGTAATCCTACTGGCTGTTCCCACGGTCACACCCGCAGGAATCAATTCCCATGGACAGCGATTTTTTCGGCACATCCACCGACACGCCTGGAGGGCCAAACCATGAAAAGCCAGCAAAAGCCAGCGGAAGCCAGCAAAAAACGCGACCGAAACCGCGTAATTCGTATCCTCAAGGTGCAGCAACAACGCATCCTGCATCGCAAGATTTAACAATCGCCGTCCGCGAACGTAAGGATGTTGATGGATTCGGTCCGTGGACGATGAAAGCCGGAATCGTGCACGTGCAACCTCCGGCGGAGGTCATGCAGGGCATTCTGGCCATCAGGCTTCATCTAGACGAGAGCGAACTCGATAACGGACCATTACGCGTAATCGCCGGTTCGCATCTAGAAGGCCGACTCTCCGCAGAGCGAATTCTCAGCCGGTCGAAGGGGAATTGTGTAACCTGCACAGTTCCGAAAGGCGGAGCGTTACTTATGCGCCCGTTGCTCCTTCACGGGTCATCTGCGTGCGCTATCCCGAAATCGCGTCGAGTGATTCACCTGGAGTTTGCCGCCGCCGGACGACCTGAGGGATTGGATTGGCATCTCGGGAGAAGTGTGGCCGAATCTCTCCTGTAGTTTCCACGGTCACAGCAACGGGCATCGCTCCCGGTGATGTGCGCCCATCTACAGCGATATCCATCAGAAAACGCGGAACCGGCTCGTACATTCCGCCAGCACTGCAGGAATGCATCCTGCATCGCCACTTCATCGGTCAATCGATGCCGACGATTTCCCGCGAGGAGCACCGGGATTTTGGCACCGTCGCCGAGGTACTCCGGAATAATCCCGCGAGGCTTCGGGAACACTTGGAAGGTGGCCGCGCTGCGTTCTACGCGTTGACCACGGGTGCGCTGGAAACGATCCGCCGGGCGATGGAAAACGGCGATGCGGAAATGGCTTACCGGTTGCTGACCGATTGCGGCGAGGTGCCGCAACCCGGACAAATCCCAGGTGTGATGGAATCGGAAAACTTCGAAACACCGGAACCGGCGACAAGAAAAAGCACGTGGCTGAATTGGTGGAACTGGCCATCGAGCGGGGCGCGCCGAGTATGGTTTGCCGAGCGATCCGGTCGAATTGGCAGCGAGGAATTCCCTCACCGAAGTCGAAGGTATGCGTTCGTAGAGAACAAGATCAGCAGAAATGTCGAAAAAGACTAACCCACTCGATAGCCGTCGCCCGCTCACCGAGGAGCAGATCCGCACCCACACAATCGGAGAGCTGAAGCCGCTGTCCGGCCAAATTTTGGTTGTGGACTATGACCCGCTGTGGCCGGAGCTGTTTGGGCGTGAGGCTGACCGAATCCGGGTTGCCCTTGGTCACCGGGTGTTGCGGATTGAGCATACCGGCTCGACGTCGGTGCCGGGCCTCGTCGCCAAACCGACCAAACTTCGCGACCACCGGGCGATCAAAGATACCTGGAAAAAGGAGACACTCTGTTGTGGCATGTTCGGTCAAGCGAAGGCCTCACTTTTGGTACGAACCCCGTCTTAGACAACGGATTTGTACCATAGCGAGGCCTTTCGTGTTTCTAAATCATGAATTTTCCGGGTTAGGTCAGCAGTAGCGTTGCCGTCAGGTGACGAAAGGATTCGTACTGGCGGTTGCCGGGTACATAGTCCGGCACAGCTCGGGCAATCCGCTCCCACGTGGTCTCGTACTTCGCAGCGGGACGCAGACCCAGGAGGGCGTAAGAGTCTTCCATTCCCCGGAACGGTTGTCCCTCCTGGTCAACATCGAAGCGATAGACCACCCAGCGCATTTCCGTCCCGCGAGACTTCTGTTTTGGCACTGGGGAGAACCTTGGCAACTACTTGCATGCAGAGATATTCGTTGAGTGCGGCAAATGGCAGCTTGTCGGATGAACCTTTGATGATGTGCCGCCGCGTAAGCAGGGTGGCCTTTTGGTGCGGACCGAACTGTTTGCCGGAAGCTGCGGACGTCAGCGCGTATTCACGTAATACACGGATTACTTTTGCGACATCCGTGAATTCCACAATGTAAACCTGTCGCTATTAGGACAGTTTTGCAGACCGCTTTAGTGAGAAAGTAGTCATCGAAGTTCGCGCCGACACAATTGAACAATGGTGTAGCCGACATTAGTAGCGGCGCAAGCCAACGAGATTATTGATGAACCAGAATGCCGACCGGGGGAGTTAATGATCAATACTGTAGAGCTTGTGGGGAATTCCAGCCGGAGCGGCGGCGCCATATCTGTTGAGAGTGTGGCGGATATTCTCGAACGTGAACTGCAGAATGTGATTAAGGATTGGCTTGCCCGGGTCGACCAAGAGCCAGACCTAAACTGTATTCCGCTGAACTATGAAGAACGCACCGGCCATCTTCCTCATCTTTTGCATGATGTGATAGCGCGATTGCGTCTGGACGCAGGGACGAAGGCTCCGATATCGGAGGCTGCGGCTATCCACGGGGATTTGCGCCGGAAGCAAGGCTATACGGTAGCGATGGCGGTAGAGGAGTCGCGTCTATTGCAAGTCAGCATTTTTTCGACGCTGCACAAAAACGTTAAGCATTTGGAATTCAGCCTGCTCCTTCCCGACGTTGTAATTATCGCGGACGAGGTGGATGCGCAATTAAAACAACAGATGCTGCGGTTCATGGCCGCGGACGCTGCTGAGAGCGTCACGCGCGAATAGCGTACCTTCGATGGATTAAATCAAATGGCAAGCCCAAAGGCGAGCCCAGAGCGTAACATCAGGAAACCAACCAGCAGTAGCAATAGCGACGAATGCGTTCTGCTGCTCGAAGGCAACGCGGACGATGCAGCACGAATTTTAGGCGAGTTGGGTTCGGTAACGGACCCCAAGTTCCATGTGGAATGGCTGACCGAACTTTCGAGTGGAATCGAACGGTTGAGTAGCGGCGGCGTTGGGGCCGTGCTTCTTGACCTGACGTTACCCGATAGCCATGGCGTCGAGACGTTCGACAAGCTTTTCCAGGCCGCGCCTCGCGTGCCAATTTTGATCCTCAGCCCGGCCGATGCAGAAGCAACCGCGAGGCAAGCGGTACATCGCGGGGCCCAGGACTACGTAGTCAAGAACGAAACGGATGGCTACCGGCTAAGGCGGGGTGTTCGCGCGATGATGGATCGCCGTGTGACCGCGGCAATATCGTTGAAAAACGAAGCCGCCAACCTGGCACTCGATGCCATTGGAGAAGCAGTCCTGCGCACGGACACACGCGGCAACGTCATTTATCTAAATGGAATGGCGGCGAAGATGACCGGCTGGTCCCGGGAGGATGCCCTGGGGCGACCCGTCGCGGACGTACTCCGAATCATCGACCGTGCGAAGGGCGCAGCGGTTCGCAATGCCGTGGAAGTCGCCACGAATGAAGATAAAACCGTCCGACTGATAGCGAACTGCAAAAACTGTGTTCTGATTCGACGCGACGCGCTCGAATTTGGGGTTGAAGTTACCGTGGCGGATACCTATGACCATGATGGGAAGGTAACAGGGTCGGTGGTAGCTTTCCGCGACGTGAGCGCGGCCCGGGCCACGTCCGTCGAAATGTCGCACTTAGCGCAACACGATTCCCTCACCGATTTGCCAAACCGGACGCTGTTCAACGATCGGCTGACGCAAGCGATTTCCGTTGCGGTGCGCCAGGACAAGCAACTCGCGGTGATGTTTCTCGATTTAGATCACTTCAAAAAGATCAATGACTCGTTGGGGCACGGGGTAGGCGATAAGGTGCTGCAGTCGGTGGCCAAGCGATTGGTGACTTGTGTCCGGCGGACCGACACGGTAAGCCGGCTGGGAGGGGACGAATTCGTTATCCTTCTTTTCCAAGTGGAGCGCGGAGAAGACGCGGCCGTCAGCGCGCAAAAAATCATCCGGGCGTTAGCGGTGCCGCACATTATCGATAACAAAAGTCTTGATATCAACGTCAGCATTGGAGTAAGCACCTATCCGATTGACGGTCCCGACGCGGAGACCTTGATGGATAACGCAGACACCGCGATGTACGACGCTAAGGAACACGGCCGGAATAACTATCAGTTCTTCCGGCCGGACATGCACGCTCGACTCACCGAGAGACGATTACTCGAAGCTGATTTGCGCTATGCGCTGGGGCGGAATGAGTTTGTGCTGCACTACCAGCCCAAATTCAATCTTCAGACAGGAGAGATCACCGGGGTGGAAGCACTTCTACGTTGGACCCACCCGGTGCGGGGCATGGTATCTCCGGCACAATTCGTGCCTATCGCGGAAGAGTGCGGGTTGATCGTACCAATAGGACGGTGGGTGCTACTAGAAGCATGTAGACAGTCCCGAGCCTGGAGCGATGCGGGCCTAGGGGATGTGCCGGTAGCCATCAACGTGTCAGCGGCCGAGTTCCAGGACAAGGATTTTCTCTCCGGAGTTCGCGCGGTTCTGATTTCGACGGGAGTGGAAGCTGCGAATCTAGAGCTGGAAATGACCGAGAGCGCGCTGATGGTGGACGCAGAGTCGACGTTAGGCACGCTGGGTGCGCTAAAAGCAATGTGCGTGCAGTTGGCGATCGACGACTTTGGCACCGGCTATTCCAGTTTTACTTATCTGCGGCGTTTTCCGGTCGACGCTCTGAAGCTGGATCAATCTTTTGTTCACGAGATCACTCTGGACCCGGGGGATGCAAATATTGTCCGCGCCATGATCGATATCGGCAAGAGCGCGAGGCTGCGGGTAATTGCAGAGGGAGTGGAGACACGCGCGCAGCTCATGTTTCTTAAGCTTCACGGATGCACTGAGGGACAAGGCTATTATCTCGGCCGTCCGGTTGTGGCCGAGCAGGCCGCGAAGCTACTGGAGGCCGGGATTCTAGAAGGGGCGCAAGTGCCTCTCGAAAAGTAGTCCCGACCGGACATCTCAAAGCTCACCGGCTCGTCGATCGCGAACCCCATAAAAAAGGACTGTGACGCCGGTGTGGAGCAAAAATGGCCCGTAGTCTGGCTGAATTTTAGGAATCCAAAATCGGGTGCATATGCCCGCTCGACAAAAAACTCCGTTCAGCGCGGATCGCCGCCGAAAGCATCAGCATTGGCAAGATACCGTGTTTTACGGGGGCGGAGAGAAATTCGCTCGCGTCTACCCCAGTCTAGAGTCAGCGAAGAAATTTGCTGATCGACAGAAACCACTCGCCGGTCGTAGATAAAACTCGCGTTTGTAGGATTGGTTAGGTAGCAGCACAAGGACTCGTTTAAGGGTCGTTTTCGATTACCACCATCCACACCCACCAGAACTCAATGACGACGCCAGGCGAGTAAGCGGAACCGACGATCTTCAATCCGCCGAAAGCATGCTAACAGAGGGTTTTAGGGTATAGCCAGATGCGCGCCCGAATGTATGATCGCTCCAAGGTGTTCTTATGCCCAGTTGGATTGTGAACTGCGACGAGTGCAACTCAAAAATCACCCACTCGCCGATTGAGTATTCCGGGATTGTGAGCTATTTCCTTCCGCTCAAGCCCGACCTCGAACCCCAGGGAACCGAGCTGGAGTGTCCAGAGTGCGGGGAAAAGGCGATTTACCAGCGCAGCGATCTCAGGTATCAGGCTTGAGGACGTGTTGCGGGGTTACCTACGGGGGTCGATAAGACCATGAAAAGGGCCCTTACATTTAATGGATTCACACCCGTCCCAAGTTCTTATCAATCGGGCGCCCTTCTACCAGACGAAGGATCCGCCGAATCGCTATGCAGCGCAATTAACGAGCTAAGTTCTGGATGGACAATCGAAGAAGT
>Ga0182024_10014232_pt1 | contig 15400 bp, 11 predicted proteins | sample P32metaG_FD_120480 | JGI IMG/M metagenome (GOLD analysis project Ga0182024, IMG submission 120480) | Permafrost microbial communities from Stordalen Mire, Sweden - P3-2 metaG (Illumina Assembly) | ecosystem: Environmental > Terrestrial > Soil > Wetlands > Permafrost | place: Sweden: Stordalen... | reverse complement strand
GCCACGGATGGAAGGCACCTGCGCCAGAAACATCGAGCCGAATTTTCCGGCGCCGATCAGCCCGACGCGAACCGGCTTGCCATCGGCGACGCGCGCGGCGAGGAGGCCCTGCAGGTTCAAGTCGTCACTCCGCCGCCACCTTGTGGGCCCGCGCGTAAGCCAGCAGCGCATCGTCGGCGACCGGGACGAGCGGGGCAAAATCGCGGTGCGCGATCCAGTCCGGCCGGGTGAACCGCGTGATGTGGTTGGAGCAGGCGCACAGCGTCAGATAGACGATCTTGCGCGGATACGGCGTGATGTTGGGCGGCGAGGCGTGCACCAGGTTGCCATGGAACATCAGCACCGATCCGGGCTTGCCGGTCGGCGCCACGATACCGCCGACGCCGGCGAGCCGCGTCACCGTCTCGTTGTCGAGGGTCCACAGCGGATACGACGTGCTCTGTGTGTCGTGGCCGGCCGCCAGCACGCCTTGCTTGTGGCTCTTCGGGATCAGCATGAGCGCGCCGTTGATCGGCATCACCTCGTCGAGGAACACGGCGATGTTCATGGCGCGCGGCGCCGGCATGCCGTCGTCGCGCGCCCAGGTGCCGTAGTCCTGATGCCACTGCCAGACGTCGCCCTCGAACGCCGCCTTGGCGTTGAGCTTGAACTGATGGACGTAGACGTCCTCGCCGAACAATTGGCGCAGCGGCTCGATCAGCCGCGGATGACAGGCCAAGAGCCGGAACGTCTCGTTGAAGGTGTGGGCGGCAAAGGCGGTGCGCGGCGCGCCGGACTTCTCGCGCCACACCTCCTTGCGCTCGAGCTTGAGGATGGCCTCGGCGTCGTCGCGCAGCTGCGCGATCTCCTCCTCGTTGAAGCAGGACGGAAAGAACAAATAGCCCCGCTCGTCGAACTCTTTGAATTGAGCCTGAGACAGCTGCATGGCGTTTCCAGTCCGATTTTATAGTCGCGGCTAGCGTAGCCGATAATTCCGTTTCCGTCATGGCCGGGCTTGACCCGGCCATCCACGTCTTTGACCTGTCGTCAGACGTAGATGCCCGGCACAAGGCCGGGCATGACAGCCTATGCGGGTTCGGCGACGAAGCGATTGCGCATCTTGCCGAGGCTCTCGATCTCGGTCTCCACGACATCGCCGGCCTTGAGAAACGTGTTGGTGCCCTGGCCGACGCCGCCGCAGGTGCCGCAGCTGAAGACGTCGCCGCGCTCGAGGCTGAGAATGTTCGAGGCGTATTCGATCTGCTCCTCGGGCGTGAAGATGAATTGCGAGGTATTGCCGTCCTGCTTGACCGCGCCGTTGACCGTGAGCCGGATGAACAAATTCATGTGGTCCGGCACGAAGGCGCGCGGCACCAGGAACGGGCCCATCGGGGCGAAATTGTCGTGGCTCTTGCCGTTGAGCCAGTCCGAGCGCAGGCCCGGCCGGTCGGCGCGGACCTGCAGGTCGCGGGCGGAGACATCGTTGGTGGTCATGAAGCCGGCGACGTGATCGAGGGCGTGCTCGGCCTTGATGCGCTTGCCGGGCTTGCCGATGGCAAGCGCGATTTCCGCTTCCCAGTCGATCTTCTTCATGCCGAGCGGGATCGCGATGTCGTCGTGGGCGCCGGCGAGCGTGCTCGGCGCCTTGAGGAACAGATAAGGCTGCGAGGTGGATTTCTCGCCGGTGAATTTGGGACCGCTGGCCGGCGTCATGCCGGCGCGCAGCATCTCGTCGACGTGCTCCTGAAAATTCTGCGCGGCGTAGAACATCTTGCCCGGGCGCCGCACCGGCGGCAGCGGCTGCAGGTTCGCGAGTTTGGCGGCGCCCGGCACGGGACCCTCCGTTTCGAGGTACGCCACGATCTCCTGCAACACGGCAAAATTGGCGTCCCAGTTTTCAAGGAGACCCTTGATGCTGTCGCTGGAAGTCAGGGCGCCGTTGCGCGCCGACGCGCGATACGCCGCCTGCGCCGCGTCCAGCGCGATGGCGTCGTCGCCAAGCACGATGGCGGCGAAAGCCTTTTCACCGGGCTTGGCGAAAGTGCCGAGTTTGAATGGCGTGCCGTTCATATCCTGTGTCCTCTTGATTGGCGGCGCTTCGTTATCTCGACGCTCAGCGATGGTCCATCAGGTGCCGCGAAACACCGCCTTGCGCTTGGCGTGGAACGCCTCGACGCCTTCGCGGAAATCGTCAGATTGGCGGAGCCGGCTGTAGCACTGGCCTTCCAGCTCGATGGACGCCGCCAGATTGGCGTCTTCGGTGGCGTTGAGCAGCACTTTCGCGGTGCGCTGGGCGAGCGACGAGAAGGCCCGCAGCTCCTCGACCAGCGCATCGGTGGCGGCTTCCAGCTTGTCGTCGGCGACGCATTCGGTGGCGATGCCCCACTCATAGGCCTGCTTGGCCGGAATGCGTTTCGAGCGCATCACGATGTCTTTGGTCCGGGTGATGCCGATGATCTTTTGCAGGCGGGCCGAACCGCCCGAGCCGGGAATCTGGCCGAGCCGCTGTTCCGGCAGGGCGTAGAAGCAGGTTTCGGACGCGATACGGAAATCGCAGGCCAGCGAGATCTCGAAGCCGACGCCGAAACAATAGCCGCGATTGGCGGCGATCACCGGCTTGCCGCAGCGCGCCGGCGCCGCGATGTTCCAGGCCAGTTTGGACACGTGCTCCGGCGAAGCTTCGAGAAAGCCGGCGATGTTGCCGCCCGAGGAGAAATGCTGGCCCATGGCGCGCAGCACGATCACCCGGACGCGGGCATCGTCGTCGAGGGCTTCGACCACCCGCCGAAGCTGATGGCGCTCCGCCATCTCGATGACATTGAGCGGCGGCCGGTCGAGCACCACGTCGGCGCGCTCGCGCGCCGGATCGATCTCGACACGGAAACCGTCGAGGTGTTGCAGACGCGGATCGGAAAAGCCGGCCGTGGTCGAATCGGTCATGCAGCCGTTCCTTGCTGGCGGGATGCGGCGGGGGTAGGTGAAGGCTCGACGAGATATTCGCCGGCCACAAGCTTGCGGCGCAGCAGCTTGCCGACCGGCGATTTCGGAATGTCGGCGACAAAGACATAGCGCCGCGGGCGCTTGAAGTTGGCGAGACCGGACGCGCGGCAAAACGCATCGAGCTCGTCCGGCTCGACGGCCGCGCGGCGCTTGATGAAGGCGGTGACGACCTTGCCCCAGCGTTCGTCGGCCAAGCCGACCACCGCGATTTCGGACACCGCGGCGTGCAGCGAGAGGCAGGATTCGATCTCGACCGGCGAGACGTTCTCGCCGCCGGTGATGATCATGTCGTCGACCCGGCCGGTGACGAAGATATCGCCGTCGCCGTCGACGAACCCGGTATCGCCGGTGAAATACCAGCCTTGGCGCAGCGCCTTGGCGTCGGCGTCGGGCCGCCGCCAGTAGCCCTCGAACGATTCATCGCCGGCCAGCAGCGCGATGATCTCGCCTTCTTCACCGGTCGCGGCGACGTCGTCCACGGTGTCGGCGCCGAGCCTGACCACCCGCACCATCTGGTTTATGCCGGCGCGCCCGGCCGAGCCGGGCTTGGCCGGCGCGTTCTGATCGATGGTGAAGGTATAGACCTCCGACGAGCCGTAATGGTTGACGAACAGGTCGGGCCGGAACGCGGTTTGCAATTGTTTCAGAAGGCCATCGGTCATCGGCGCCCCGGCGAAGCCGAGCTTGCGCACCGAGCTCACGTCGCTCGCCGCGAATGCCGGGTGATGGACGAGGTCGTGATACAGCGTCGGCACCAGATAGAGATTGCTGACGCGTTCCGCCGCGATCGCCGCCAGCGCCGCGGCGACTTCGAAGCGGCGCAGGCAGATGAACGCACCGCCAATGAGCGACATCGCCAGCAGCGAGCGCACGCCCATGGTGTGATAAAGCGGCATGACGCCGAGCGTGCGTTCGCCGCGGGCGTAGAGGTTTTGCGCCACATGGGCCAGCGCCGCGGCGCGCTCGGCGCGCTGGCGGCGCGGCACGCCTTTCGGCCGCGCCGTGGTGCCGGAGGTATAGAGCATCACCGACCAGGCCTCGGCGTCGGCACGCGGGGTCGCGTCGGGCGCGGACCCGGCAGCGAGCGTGGCGAAGGCGACGTCGGCGGCCGGCGCCGCATCGAGCGCGATACGCGGCAGCTGTCGCGCCGCCGCCGAGCCGGCCACGGCCGCGGCGGAGGCATCTTCATAGACGACGGCGTTGGCCTCGGCGTCGCCGAGATAGAAGTCGATCTCGCTCGCCGTCGAACGCCAATTCACCGGGGTGATGACGATGCCCGCGAACTGGCAGGCCCAATGCAGCGTCGCCGCTTCCCAACGGTTCTGCAGCGCGGTGACCAGATGATCGCCGGGTTTCAGCCCGATGGCGTGAAAGCCCGCCACGGTTGCCGAGATTCGCCGGTACCATTGCGCATAGGTCAGGCGCAGGTCGCCGTCGACGATCGCCAGGGCGTGCGGATCGCGGGCGACGCTACCGACAAAGCTTAGGCCGAGGTCGAGCATGCGCGGAGGTCATCTCGGTGGGGAACGCCATGATAGGCCTTCCCCGCGCGCTGACCAACCGTCGCGAACCCGGGCGGCGGCGGCCCGATCGGAAGAATGGCCGGCGGCCTGCGATCATCGGCGCGTCGGAAACAGCGCGGCCGGGAAATCGGCGGCCGACCGGCGCGACCGCTCGCGCGGCCGATAGTCCGGATGCGGATTGGGATCCGGCTCGACCGCCCGGCGATAGAGATGCCAGGTGGCGTGGCCGAGCACCGGCATCACCACGGTCAAGCCGAGGAAGAACGGGATCGAGCCGATAACCAGCAGCGCGGCGACGATGAAGCCCCACAGCGCCATGGTCGCCGGATTGGCCAGCACGACACGGATCGAGGTCAAGAGCGCGACCGCGGCGCCGACGTCGCGGTCGAGCAGCAGCGGAAACGATATCGCGCCGATGCTCAGCGCCACGACGGCGAACAAGAAGCCTATTCCGGTGCCGACGACAATCAGCGTCCAGCCGGCCGAGGTGTTGAATACATCGCGAACGAATTGACCGAGCGAAGCCGGCGCGTGATAGCCGAAGTTGGCGACATAGATGGCCTCGGCAACCGCGAGCCAGATCAGGAAGATCGCCATCAGCAGCAAACCCAGCGCGACGATCGCGCCGAGCGACGGCGAATGCAGCACATCGAAAGCATGGCTCGATGAACTATCAAGCCCGGCTTCGCGGCGGCGGCTGAGTTCATAGAGCCCGATCGCGGCCAGTGGACCGATCAGCGCAAAGCCCGCGGCGATCGGGAACGCCAGCGGCAACATCGAATTGCCCAGCGTCATGGCGATCAGAATGATGCCGAGCAGCGGATAGATCACGCACAGGAACACGGCGTGGCTCGGCATCGCGGCAAAATCGTCGATACCGCGGGCCAGCGCGTGAAACAGGTCGGACGGCGCGATGCGACGAACGACCGGGTTCGCGCTGGTACTCGCGCCGACGAGAATGTGCGTGTCGGTCATGGCGCTTCCTCCTGAACCATTTGGTTCGGCCGCGCCTGCGGTCGGGCCGCAAGGCGCCCGGGCATGTCAACGATGCGCGATGATGTCATAGTGCCCATGGCTTGGACTATCGTGACGGATCGGACGCCGTTCACGAATGAGTGTGTTGCGCTGCAGCGAATCGAGCGCCGGCGCGGTCAAAACAAAAGAGAGGCCCCGAGCGTCGGGGCCTCTCTTAAACATTGACGAAAACGGCGCCGGTCTAGCGGTACTGTCCGTGGAACCCATGGTGCCAGCCGCCATGCCAGCCCGGCGCGCCGATCACGACGTCGGGGCCGTTGTAGTAGTCGTAGTAGCCGCGGCTGCAACCGTAGTAGCCGCAGCCGTCGTAATACGGTCCGGGCACGCCGACGCCGAAGCCGCCCGGACCCACGTAGAACCCGACTTGCGCCATCGCAGGCGCCGCCGCAAACAGCGCAGTTGCCGCAACGAGGCCAAGCGCGATCTTTTTCATTGCTGTTCTCCTCTCATTACCTTCCGAAAAAAACGCGAGAGGAGGGGTGTTTGTTCCGACAATCGCCTCAGCCGTCGAGGCGGTTCCAAAATGGATTCGGTGCGAACAAATCGCGGCCTGAACAAATCGTAACCTGAAGATTTATTCAGCGGCGATGCGCAACCCCTCGGGCGCTTCCTCGTGCGGGTGCTGGCCGCCGCTCAGCCAAGTCTGGAATCGGTCGAGATAGAGATAAACAACCGGGGTCGTGAACAGCGTCAGCATCTGACTGAACGCGAGCCCGCCGACCATGGCATAGCCGAGCGGCTGACGCAGTTCCGATCCCGAGCCATGGCCCAGCATCAGCGGCACGCCGCTGAGCAATGCCGTCATGGTCGTCATCATGATCGGACGAAACCGCAGCAGACAGGCCTGCCGCACCGCTTCGCGCGGCGACAGCCCGGCGCGTTCGCGATTGATGGCGAAGTCGACCAGCATGATGCCGTTTTTCTTGACGATGCCGATCAGCAGGATGAGGCCGATGATGCCGATGACCGACAGGTCGAAGCCGCCGGCCCACAACGCCAGCAGCGCGCCAACGCCGGCCGAAGGCAGCGTCGAGAGAATGGTCAGCGGATGGATGTAGCTTTCGTAGAGCACGCCGAGAATGACGTAGACGACCACCAATGCCGCGGCGATCAGGATCGGCTCGTTGGCAAGCGCGGCCTGGAACGCCTGCGCATTGCCTTGGAAGCTGGTGATCAGCGACGATGGCATGCCGATCTCGTCCGACGCCTGCTGAATGGCGGCGACCGCCTGGCCGAGCGCCACCCCCGGCGGCAGATTGAAGGTCAGCGTCACCGCCGGAAACTGCCCGGAATGCGAAACCAGCAGCGCTCCAATATGGTCGGTGTCGACATTGACCAGCGTGGAGAGCGGCACGAGCTGCCCGTTGGTCGGCGCCTTGATATAGAGCTGATTGAGCGTCTGCGCGGTGCCTTGCAGCGACGGCAGCACCTCGAGCACCAGATAATAGGCGTTGTTGGTGAAGTACTGGGTGACTTCTTCCTGGCCGAAGGCATCGTTGAGCGTACTGTCGATCAGCTGCGGCTCGATGCCGAACCGGGCGGCCGCGTCGCGATTGATGGTGACGGTCAACAGCGGCGCCAGATTTTGCGCGTCGGAGGCGACGTCGGCCAATTCGGGGAGCTTCTTCATTTTCGCGATCAGGCGCGGCGCCCAGGTATTCAACTCGTGCAAGTCGGGATCCTGCAATACGTACTGGAACTGGCCGCGGGCGATGCGGCCGCCGACCGTGATGTCCTGCGCCGGTTGCAGGAACAGCCTCACTCCCGGCACTTTGGCAAGCTGCGGACGCAACCGATCGACGATCTGCGAGGCACTGGCGGAGCGCTGATCGCGAGGCTTCAGGCCGATGACGAAGCGGCCGGTATTCTGCGTGTTGCCGTAGCTCGGACCGAAGAACGATCCGAAATCGGCCACGTCCGGATCGCGGGCGATCACCTCGGAGAGTTCGCGCTGGATATGGCGCATCTCGTCCGGTGAGACATCCTGGCCTGCTTCCGAAATGCCCAGGATCATGCCGATGTCTTGGGTCGGGAAAAAACCCTTGGGCATCAGAACGAACAGCACGGCGGTCATGGCGACCGTCGCCAGGAACACCAGCAGGGTCGGAAACTGATGCCGCAGGACGAAGTCCAGGCCGCGGCGATAGCCGTCCAGGACCTTGTCGAAACCCCATTCGATGGCGCGATAGAGACGGCCGTGGGTTCGATCGTGCTCGCTGACCAGAAAGCGCGAGCACAACATCGGCGTCAAGGTCAGCGACACGACAACGGAAACCACAATCGCCGCGGTGACGGTGATGGCGAATTCATGGAACAGGCGGCCGACGATGCCGCTCATCAACAGCAGCGGGATGAAGACCGCGATCAGCGAAACGCTGATCGATATGACGGTGAATCCGATCTCGCGCGCACCCTTGATGGCGGATTGCAGCGGCGTGGTGCCGGCTTCGAGATGGCGAAAGATGTTTTCAACGACGACGATGGCGTCGTCGACGACGAAGCCGACGGCGATCGTCAAGGCCATCAGCGACAGGTTGTCGAGGCTGAAGCCGGCAAGATAGATGATCGCGGTGGCGCCGAGCAGCGACAGCGGCACGGCGGCGCCGGGAATAAGCGTGGCGTGTATGCTGCGCAGGAACAGCATGATCACCAGCACCACCAGCGCGCACGACAGCAGCAGCGTGAACTCGACGTCCTTGACCGAGGCGCGAATCGTCTGGGTGCGGTCGACGATCGTGTCGAGATGGATGCCGGGCGGGATGAGCGAGCCGAGATTGCGCAGCGACGATTTGATGTTGTCCACCGTGTCGATGACGTTGGCGCCGGGCTGCTTGAACACCAGCAGCATCACCGCCGCCTGTTCGTGGTGCAGCGCGCCCAAAGTCACGTCCTGCGGGCCGTCAACCGCCTGACCGATGTCGCGCACGCGGACCGGCGCGCCGTTGCGATAGGCGATGATGACGTCGTTGTAGAGATCCGCCTCGGTCAATTGATCGTTGGCGGTGATCGTGAAGCTCTGCCGCTGCCCGATCAGCGTGCCCTTGGGCGCGTCGGTCGTGACATTGGCCAGCGCACCGCGGACGTCCTCGAGCGTCAGCCCGCGCGACGTCAGCTTGCCAGGGTCGATCTGGACGCGAATGGCGGGGCGCTGCTGGCCGCCGATCTGGACCTGCGCGACGCCGGAAACTTGCGAGATCTGCTGAGCGACGATGTTCTCGGCAAAGTCGTCGACCTTGGGAAGAGGAATGGTGCTCGAGGTCGCCGATACGATCAGGATCGGCGAGTCCGCTGGATTGACCTTTTTATAGGTCGGCGGCGAGGTCAGGTTCTTCGGCAGCTGCGGAGCCGCGGACGTGATCGCCGCCTGCACGTCCTGAGCGGCGCCGTCGATATTGCGGTCGAGATCGAACTGCAACGTGATCACGGTCGAGCCGAGCGAACTCACCGAGCTCATCTGGCTCACGCCGGCGATCTGGCCGAACTGGCGCTCGAGCGGGGTGGCGACCGTGGCGGCCATGATCTCCGGGCTGGCGCCGGCAAACGTCGCCGTCACGTTGATGGTGGGAAAATCGACTTGCGGCAGCGGCGCCACCGGCAACAGGGGAAACGCCACGATGCCGACCAGCGCCAGTGCGGCCATCAGGAGCGACGTGGCGATCGGGCGGCGGATGAAGACTTCCGAGACGTTCATCAGCTCTTATCCACCTGCTGCTGGGTGGGCTGCGCATTGGACGGTTTGACCTCGACGGGCGTTCCCTGGTCGAGCCGGGATTGTCCGTTGATCACCACCCGTTCGCCGACAGCGAGCCCCTTGGAGGCGATCGCCGTGTCGTCGCTGACCGTTTGCGCATCGATCGGCCGCTGCTCGGCCTTGTTGTCCGGCGTGACGACCCACACGTAGAGGCCGTCGGGGCCCCGCTGCACCGCGACCGGGGGAATGGTGACGGCGTTCTTGCGGGTGGTAATCAGCATGCGGATGCGCACGAACTCGCCCGGCCACAGCCGCTCATCGTCGTTGGCGAACTCGGCCTTGAGCTGGATCGAGCTGGTGGTCTGGTCGATCTGATTGTTGATGAGCAGAAGCCGACCTTCTGCCAGCTGCTGCTTGTCGTCCTGGTCGAAGGCCAGAACCGAAACGCTGCCGTGCAGCATGGCCTCGCGCACCGGGCCAAGATCGCTTTGCGGCAGCGTGAAGGTTGCGTCGCACGGCTTGATCTGCGTCAGCACGGTGAGTGGATTGGCGTCGGTGGTGTGGATGATGTTGCCGACGTCGACTTGACGGAAGCCGACGACGCCATCGATCGGCGCGGTAATCGTTGCGTAGCTGAGCTGGGTCTGGGCGGCATCGATGGCGCCCTGGTCGGCGTCGATGGTCGCCTTTAATTGATCGACCTTGGCCTGTTGGGTATCGACGTTCTGCTGCGTCTCGTAGTCTTTTTTGACCAGCGCCGTGAACCGGCCCAAGTCCTTCTCGGCATCGATCAATTGCGCCTGATCCTCGCTCTTCTTGGCAACCGCCTGGTCGAGCGTGGCTTTCAATGGCGCCGGATCGATCTGCGCCAGGATCTGGCCTTTGCGGACATCCTGGCCCTGGCGAAAGTCGACCGACAGGACTTGGCCGGTGACTTGGGCGCGAATGGAAACAGTATTGAAGGCCTGGACTGTGCCAAGGGCGTCGTAATAGATCGGCACGTCACGTTGCGTCGCTTGGGTGACTGCGACCGGAACAGGCTGCGGGGCGGCCGCCACGTGGTTCGTCTTGCCGTATCGCCAGATCAGCACCCCGGCAGCCAAGGCCAGCACCGCGAGCCCTGCGATTGAGAAGTAAACAAACCGGGACTTGCGGCGGGTCACCGAGGGCTCCACGCCGTGGACTCGATCCTGCTTCGCCCTCGGCTCAAGTCTAGCCTCCATAGTGTGTTCCACTATCTCACGGTGCGATGAAGGCCCCCTTGCGAATTATGCCGGTTGGCACCGGCCTGCAATGCCGGGCTCATTAAAGTTCGTTAAGGTGGTCCCTATTCCCCTCAACGACCGGGCATAAACAGCAGTTTATGGACATTGCAACAAAAATTCCAGTTTCGCGTCAGCCGCCCGCAAACGCCGCGCCCGAACTGGCGCTTGAGCTCGCGGACATGAGCCATATCGAAGCTGGCCCGACTGCACCTTCAATGCGCCGCTCTGAGCCATGTCCGCATGCCGGTCGATTGCACGAAATGCCGAACGCGCCGCATCTGCAAATAAAGCCGTCCGGCAGCGGTGAGGGCCCGCTCATGACTGTAGAGCGGCAGGCGGTGGGTCGCCCATGTGTCCTTATAAGACAAATCGCCTATTCCCAGATCGAAGGCGCGGAATTGCTGATCGCGACACCGATCGATCAAATGTTCCAACAGCATGAGGCCGACGCGATAGCGCTGGTAAGCCATGTCGTAGGCGGGGAAGATATAATAGAACCGGCCGCGCCCGATGAAGCCCAGATGCGCGGATGCCACCGCGCCCGCGCTGGTGAGCGCGGCGAGGTGACTGATCCGTCCGAGCCGGCCGGGCGCCGCCATTTCGCGATAGAAGCGTTCGACCCCCGGCGCTGCAAGGAAATCGGGGACCTTGGTGCGGGCATATTTCTTGCGTTTGAGATCGAATAGCCTTTCCGTCACCCAGGCGGACTCCGCCGCGGGCGGATTGACGATGAAGTTTGTTTCGCCGAGCTTGCCCAATCCTCGGGCGTGGCGCCGGAGATCGCGCCGTAAGTTGACGATGGAACGGTCCGTCTCGGCGTTGTTGCGCGAGCCGACGACCGCCATGACGTGGCCGCTCTCAGCATAGGACGTGCAATCCAGGTAGGTCAGCGGATTGACGGCGCCGCACACGTCGCCGGCGATCTTCTTCAAGTCGATCACGTCGAAGCCGGGCAAGACCGCCAAAATCTTCGGCCACACTGCGTTGAAGTCCGGTTCGGACAGCGTCCGCCCGGCTGACACGATCGGAGCGTTGTAATCGGCCACTCCGGCATCCGGAAACCGCAGCAGCCGCACGTTGAATTTCTTCTCGATGGCGAGCGGCAGATAAAACAAGGGTCCGTCGCCATCCCTGACCACGATCAGATAGCACTCCATGCGGCTGGCTCGGCCGATCGTGTCGATCCAGACCTGGAGGAATTCGCGCGATTGATAGACGTACATCCGCAGGTCGGGATCGTCCGCGATCGACGGCCAACACGCGGCCGCCAGACGATCGCCGCCGTAAACCTCGACCTTGAGAGGGCCGGCCGCCGCTCGTCCACGCTGCGACAGATCGATGACGGTCACGGCGGCGCTCTCGTTCGCTTGCCAATGGGAAAGCCATCTTCTAGCGCATGCGCCCGCTATCCGTCGTAAATCGTTCGGGTAACGTTAGCTCGCGATCCGGCGTTTGGTTAATTTGGCGCGGGCGCGCGGCGCGGCTGGCATGATTGTCAAACGCAGTGTTGAGCGTAGCCGCCGGGGCGCGCGGAAGCCGCCAACGGGGCATTAACGACCTCGTAGTAAACCACAAACCATGAACGTCCAATTCAGCGGACCGGTAGTTGGCGGTGCGCCCGCGGCGGAGACGACGCGGGCGCGGCCGCGCAGCCTGTTTCTGTTGACGCCCAGCAAGGAAGAATGCGGCGTCGAATCCTTTGCGCGCCTGCTGGTCGCGGCGCTGCAGGCTTCCTATCCGGACGACGGCTACGCCGTCCTTGCCGTTTCGGGGCATTGGCGCGATCTGCCGTCCTTATTCCGCAGCATCGCCGAGGCCGACCGGATCGTTTTCAGTGTCCCCTTGGCGGCCTGGAAAAGGTTGCTGCTGATGCCGCTGGTGATTTTGCTGTTTGCCAAGATCACGGGCCGCGAGGTGGACGTTTTCATGCACGAGTGGGCGGCGCTGCATTGGCTGCGCCGACTGGTTCTGGCGCCATTCGTGGTCTTCAGCCGCAAGATCCTCGTGGTCTCGCCGTTCATCGCCGGACAGATCGCGAGCAGCCGCTGGCTCGGCGGCGCGCGCCGCAAGTGCCGGCTGGTGCCGAACGCGCCCGTCGTCCGACCGGGCGAACAATACGTCACCGAACGCGTTCGCGTCGTCCGCAATGCCAAGCGCAGTTGCGACGTCGTCATCGGCCATTTCGGCGCCATCTACAAAGGCAAGGCGGCCACCGCGCTGCTCGACGTCGGCGATCACTTGCGCGGCCGGGGCATCCGCGCTCTGATCGTCTTCATCGGCAGCTTCCTCAAATCGCTCGACGGTTACGAGCAAGAGTTCTGGGCCAAGGTCGACGCGCTCGGCCTTGCGGATCGGGTTATCGTCACCGGTTATGTTGCGAACGAAGCGGAGCTTTACACGCTGTTCGAGGAGATGGGGGCGTTTCTGTTCCTGTTCCCGGAGGGCCTGACCGCCCGGCGCTCCAGCGTCATCCATTGTCTGCAATCCGGTCGTCCGGTTGTCGTGACGGCGCCGCGCTCGATGACGGAATTCGCCCACCATGCCGGCTTCGCCGCGGTGATCGAAGCGGGTGCCTTGTCGTTCATTCCCGACGGCGCCGATCTGGGCGCGACCGCCGATCGGCTTCTCGCGGCCGCCAGGCAGGACCGGCGCGCGACGCCGGCCATCGACGGCGACGCCTGGTGGCGCGCGACCACCGCAGCAACACACGCAGCGCTAGCCGGATCCTAGTCGAATACGACAGCCGGGCCGACGTCCGGCCGCGGGCTTGGTCAGCGCGCCAGCGCGTTGCGCACGATCAACAGGCCGCGGCTCAGGCGACGGCGGCTCTTGGCGATATCCAAGAGCCAGCACATCGCCAGGTAACTGACGATGCCGGCGGGCAGCAGCGTTGCCAGCGCGTCCCTGTCGGTCAGGCTGAGCGCCAGTTCGAGGCTTCGGACCACGATCGCCATGACGATCGTGGCGATCAGCACCCGCATCATGCGCAGGTAAGGCACCGGCATCGGGAAGGCCCAGCGCGTCAGCACCAGTGCGCCCAGGAAGCCAAAAATCTCCGCCGCCAGCCGGCCCCAGGCGGCGCCGATCACGCCCAGATGCTCGATCAACAGGATGCTGACCACGACATTGACGACCAGCGCCGATCCCGTGTTCAGCAGGAAGAAGCTGTTGCGCTCCGAAAGCAGGAAGCTGATGTGCAGATATTGCGACGACATGACGTGAAAGACGATGGCGATGGCGACGATCGGCATCACCGTGGCGGCCACCTCCCTGAAATCGGCGCCGAGGATGACGGCGGCGAGATGCGGCGACACCACCGCGAAGCCGACGCAGGCCGGCAGCATGAGCGCGAGCAGGAATTCAAAGCATTCGTCGAGATGAATGCGGACGGCGTCGCGACCCTGGTTGGCGTGAATCTGCACGGCGAGCGGGAAGAAGGCGGCCGCCGCGCTGACCGCCGGAATGATCAGCGCCTGGCGAACGAGGTCGGCGCCGGCGGTATATTGCCCGGCCGCGCCCGGCCCGATGAGGCGGGCGATGATGAATCGGTCGATCACGGTCGACAGCGCCAGCAGCGTCAGAGAGACGGTCAGCGGCAGCCCGGCCTTGGCCAGGCCGAGCAGCCGGGCGCGGTCGAAACAGACAATCGTCCCGCCCCAGGCTTCGCGGCCGAAGGCCCAGGCAGCCAGGCCGTAAGCCAGCGCCGACGACACCAGCAACAGCCCGCCGGCGCGTCCCAGGAGGGTGACGGCGACGCCCAGCACCGAAATCATGACGGCGCGCAGGATCGTCGCCTTCATGGCCGTGAAGGCCTGCAGCCGCGCCCGCAGCAGGTCCTGGCTGGTCTCGAACAGAGCGATCGCCAGCGCCAGACCGGCGGCGGCCAGGGCCGGCCCGTTGTCAAGACCGGCCGCAAGCGTGCCGAGATAGACGAATGGCACCAGCAAACATGACAGCAGGAGACCCGGCGCGAGGATACCGCGCACGTCGGTACCGTCGCCGCGCGCCTGCAAGCGCATGATCGGAAGCCGAAGCCACGTGGTCAGGAACGTCGAGGCGATCGCGGCGAAGCCGACACCGAGCGCGTAGGTTCCGAATTCCGCCGGCGCGAACAGCCGCGTGAACAGCATAACGTTGACGAGACCGAACGCGGCCGAGAACACGTTGGCGGCAAAATAGGTTGCGGTCTGTCCAAGCAGCATGATCGATCTATAATTGCGGCGGCCTGACTTTGGCTTGTCGGCCTCAGCGACGCGACAGCATCGTCGCGCCTTTAGTTTCCCGCGCCGGCGGCGTCGCCGGTGCCAAAGGGCTTGACCCTGCGTTCGCCAGCGCCGGCAAGCGCTCGAGCACGGCGCGGATGCGATGCACCGGCGTATTGGAAAAGGACTGGGCCGATAAGGCCACGCAATCGTCGGTCGCCGCGATCAGCATACGCTCGAGCGCCGCCTCATCGAGTGCGTCGGCTTCCCAGTAGCTCAAGCACGGCGATACCGTCGTATAGCGATGATCGCGCAGCAGAGCCGGCGTATTGCGAACGAAGAAGCCGTACAGCATGTATTCCGATATGCCGCGCGTACGGCACAGGGCCTCGATCCAATCCCGCCCGCTCACCTTCTCCAGGCGCGCCGTCATCGCCCGCACCGTCCGCTGATTCCAGAAAATGATGTGACCGATGAAGTCGTCGGCGGGAAACGAGGGTTCATCGAGACCCAACAACCGATGGCTAGAGCGCACCCAGGAGGCGTGTTCGCGCGCCGCGGCGGCGATCTCCCGCGGCCTGATGAACAGCGGCGTGGCGTTGGCTTGACCGATCGCCGACAGTTGGTACGGCCGAAAGAACACGATGTCGGAATCCAGCACGCAGGCGAGCGTCTCCGGCACCAGCTGCGCCGTCGCGATCTTGG
>Ga0182024_10014231_pt1 | contig 15402 bp, 16 predicted proteins | sample P32metaG_FD_120480 | JGI IMG/M metagenome (GOLD analysis project Ga0182024, IMG submission 120480) | Permafrost microbial communities from Stordalen Mire, Sweden - P3-2 metaG (Illumina Assembly) | ecosystem: Environmental > Terrestrial > Soil > Wetlands > Permafrost | place: Sweden: Stordalen... | reverse complement strand
GCATGCGCGCTCCGGTGCATCGTGGCAAAATAAAGCCGCCGGATTTTCTAAGCGTCCAGCGCAAAAAGCCGGCGTCAAACCTGGTTATATCGAGGCAGAACACCGGCTTCTGACGCTTTACTTAACATCGAGGGAAGACCACGATCGCGTCTACAATGCACTTGTAGACGAGCAGCTGTTTACGCCTGCCCATCAGGCGATTAAGGAAGCGATCGAGGGCATCGGCAGCCAGTTCAACAATGTTGAAGATCTGCAATATAAACTGATGGATCGCCTGGGCCTGGACCCGGAAGCTTCAGCAGCGCTGGTGGAGGTCGTGCTCAAAGTGGAGGAGGTCCGCAAGCAAAACGCGCCAGTGCACGTTTTGCTCCTGGAATGCCGGGTACGTCTCTTAAAGGAGAGGCTGAGCCGGGCGGTTGCCAAATCTTCGGCGATGTTCACGACCGCAACAGATGATGACGAACAACAAGCTTTGCAGAGTAAAATTAATCAGTTGCAACGACTCGAACGTACTGTATTTTCTGCCAGCACATTAGAAGAGGTCGACCAGCTCAAAGTTAAAATTGAGGCAGCGACGTGACCGGCAATGCCCACCCACGACCGGAGACCAGTGAGTGACTAAGAGTAAGGACAAGGAAGACAGTTTCATCAATAAGCTCGATAAGCTCGAGGAAGCCGGCAAGGCGCGCGAGCGAACCGGGCTGGAAGAGCTGTTGACCGATGGCGGCGACGACGACGGCGATGATTTGCCGGTGCCCGCCACCGACGACCTGGTGCTGGAAGGCTTTGATGACAAGGCGCTGGAAGGAAACGAGTTTGAAGAGGAAGTCTCCAAAGGCTTGTCCTCAGACGATCCGGTCCGCATGTATTTGCGAGAGATCGGGCGTATCCCGCTGCTGACAGCCGATCAGGAAATCGAGCTGGCGCGCCGCATTGAAGTCGGCGGAGCTGACGGCGCTATCGCCAAACGCCGCCTGGTGCAGGCCAATTTGCGACTGGTCGTTTCCATCGCCAAGAAGTACGTCGGGCGCGGCATGCTGTTCCTCGATTTGATCCAGGAAGGCAATTTGGGATTGATTCGCGCTGCCGAAAAGTTCGATTACGAGCGGGGTTACAAGTTCAGCACCTATGCCACATGGTGGATTCGCCAGGCGATCACACGGGCTATCGCTGACCAGGCACGGACGATCCGCATTCCTGTGCACATGGTTGAAACGATCAACAAACTGAAGAAAACTACGCGTAAGTTGGCTCAGGACCTGGGCCGCAAGCCGGCTGAAGAAGAGATCGCCGAAGCGATGGAAATCAGTGTCAGCAAACTGCGCGACATCGTTAAAGTCGCCCAGGAGCCGATCTCGCTTGAAACGCCGATCGGCAAAGAAGAAGACAGCCGGCTCGGTGACTTCATCGAAGACCGCGACGCCGAGACACCAGCCAGCAGCGTCACGCAAGATTTGCTGCGCGAAGACATCATCGAAGTCATGGCAGGACTTTCGCCCAGAGAGCGAGATGTGCTGCGCCTGCGTTTCGGCCTCGACGACGGCAGGCAGAGAACGCTGGAAGAAGTCGGACAGTTATTCGGAGTAACCCGCGAACGCATTCGCCAGATCGAAGCCAAGGCTCTGCGCAAGCTGCGGCACCCGAACCGCAGCCGCCGCCTGCGAGAATACATCGACTAGACACTCAACGCTGTCAAAACATGGCACACGCGGCACACGTGCACACAACGACACTTCAAGTGTGTCATCCTTTGTCATTTCTCCACTCCGCTGCGCTTCGGTCGAAATGACACGACATGGACAGTGTCGACTTGGTAGAGTGTCCTAAGCGTCGTCTGGCAGCCATTCGAGCACTTCAGGTGGGCGGCGAATCTCTTCCAGCAACTCGTATAATTCTGCGGCGTCCTGCGCTGGCACTGCGCCTTGCGGCACCCTTTTCACCGATACCGTAATCGCCCGCGACCCTAACTCCAGATGCACCTTATCGTCGAGTTTGACTTCTGATGCACTTTTCGCCGGCTTGTCATTGAGGAACACTCTGTTTTGATCGCACGCCATCTGTGCCACAGTGCGCCTTTTGATTAAGCGAGAAACCTTGAGCCATTTATCCAACCGCACGAAAACACCCCGTCTCTCAGCTGCCTGCTACACCGTATCTGGTGTCACAGTTTACCCTCATGTCAACATTGAGAATGAGCCTGGTTGTCAGGTTGCTCGTTTGCAGGATTGTTGGCGAACCTCTGCAGTTTCTTCAAGAAACCGGGATCGACGAGGCAGACACCGTTCTCACAGTCACTTTCCGCCACCTGTCCCAGCACGGACCTTTCTTCTTGGGAAAGTGCTAACGGTTCCACCTTGGTCTTTTGGCGCTTGCTCAGTGGACGCTGAGTCGCTTTTAGCACCAGTCTGGCAATGGCCGGATCCAGCCACACCGCTCCCAGCCTGACGCTGCGGATTGCCACCTCCAGGTTCTTACCGTACTCCGCCTTGAGCACATACCCGTCGGCGCCGGCATCGAGCGCATCGAAGATGTCGCTCTCATCGTCGCTGGCCGTCAACATGAGCACTCTCACGTCCGGCATTGCTACCTTGATCTCTTTTGTCAGCTCGATCCCATCTATATCAGGCAAACCGATGTCGACGAGAACCACCCCCGGCTCCAGTTGAGCCAGTTGAGACAATGCCGATTTGCCGTTGGCGGCATCGCCGATGACGCTGAAATCCGGTATCCGCCGGAGCATCGACTTGAGAGCGAAACGTATAACGTCGTTATCTTCGACAAAGAAAATTTCGATCTTTTGTAGGTTCATGAGGTTTCCAGGCGCGCCACTTTGTCGTTGCGATGTACCCGCCAATTCTGCTATTCCACGACGAACAAAATTGACTGCGGTTCCAGCGAGCGGCAGTGAATAATTAACCACCGGCGGATTATCCTATGCACACTTACGTTCAAGACCGACCGGCAAGTGTTTCTCGATTTCTCGGCACAGAGTACCCGCGTCAAACTCATCCATCATGATCACACCCTCGGCGCCGAGAGCTGCTGCTGCTACTCTCAAACCGGAGATGAAAGACTTGGTGAATTCGCTGGGGTTAATGCAATAGAAGACGAACGGAACATTGGCCGTCTGCGGATTGCGGTTTAGGGCTCGCAAGAACTCGAAGCCGCTGGCGCTCTCCAAGTGCACGTCGCAGATGACGAGATCGACGTGATGATGCCGCATGTAATCGAGCGCATTGTAAAAATTCGTCTGCGTCACAAGATGATGCCCTGGGAACTCCAAAGCTTGTCTTAACTCAGCGATGCGGGCGGGATTCTCCTCCAGGGCCAAAATCTTGCCAATCATATGTTTCTCCGAAACTCAGTTAGCTCGAGGTGACGCAATCACAATTCGGCTAGTTCCAAACTTTAATGCGAAACTTCGCCGCGCTTTGGATCTCTAATGCCAGGCCAGCACCATATATGGTGCGATCTTGAAAGCGAAGGAGAGCAACGCCCATGGCGATGCTCTCCAAACTGCCTATTTATCCTGTTCTTACCACCAACGTCTTTCCCTGTATCCGACATAGTTGCGGTGGCCTTCCCATCTTCTCCAAGGATTTCTATTGATGTAGACTGACTGCCCGTAATAGGGGTCTCCATAATAGCCGTTTCCAATATAACCACGATCATAGTTTCGCCAATGATGGTCGTGACGCCAATAATGGTCGCCGTCATGAGCGAAGGCCGCTGAACCACTGAAACAAAGCACTGCTAGAGCAGCGAGTAATATTTTGTTCTTCATGTCTTAATCCCCTAAACTTCTGTTGTGTACAAGTAGACGCAATGTGATCGCACACGGATCCCAGCCGCTTGCAGAATTTAATCACCACCGTAAAGCGGTACGGGAACAGTGTTTTAGCGTCGCCTTAAGATGGTGCTGCACGATAACAATCGCTAGCGCATGCAGAGAAATTTCCTTGTATACCGCATCCGAGCGAACGTTATAGCGCGGCTGCGGTATGCCAAAATAATCGAGGCCATCAATAGATGACGCGATCGAACGAACCAAACACAAGCAACGAAAGGATTTGCCGTGACGGAAAAATATTTATGGAACATGTTGAGTGCGCTCGGTGGAGATTTGCTCGAAGTCAGAGAAGGTTATGCACGCGGCGTTTTGCCCCTGACCGAGAAAGTAATGCAACCAACCAGGGTTTATCATGCCGGCGCAATCGTGATGCTCGCCGATGAGGCAGCGTCGGCTGCAATCCACGGTGGCTCCGCCTGGGAGGAGGGGATGGGCGAAAAACTGTTCCCCTATTCAATTCAACTGAGCGTCAACCTTTTGACCAATGATCCCGTCGGACCGCTGACGGCAGAAGCCATAGTAGTCAGACGCGGCCGCATAACCATCGTCGATACGGTGGTTACTACCGCCGCAGGAAAAACCGCTGCCCTGATGCGAAGCGCGCATATGATGGTCGATTTGAATAAAACAGGTCCACATAAAAAGGCGTAACCGTAACAGGTGCAGAAAAACAGAAGTACAGACACTTTGGAACCGCAGCAGCCTGCTGAGTGAAAGATTTTCCGTCCGATTTTCTTGCCACGTCCTTATTAATAGATCAGGGCAGTAAGCGAAGGCAAGGCGGCGAGGAGCCGTCGCAGCCGGAGCGGGGCTCAGAGCGGAGGAGGCGAGGGACGAAGCCGACGGAGCGGTTACAAATAGATAGGCCGCGGGCATAGCTGGTCGAACCGGGCTGCCCGGTGCTTAATAATCTGCTAGCATCTAGGCTTGAGCGGGCTGCTTTCGACCTTGAAGTCTGAAAAACCGTGGAGCCGTGTATATATCCTTATGCATTTCAACAGTGCACCACAATTGACTCCAGCGGGGCCGGATGAGCCAGACAGTTCAGCGATCCCCATGATTGGGCGGTATGAACGATAAGGAAAGCCGGGCGTTTTTACGAGGACAGATGGAGTTTACTCCGCAGCGCATGATGCGCTATATCCGTTCGCGCGCCCGCCTCGCTACCGACGAAGACATCGAAGATATTCTGCAAAATGGGCTGATTCTGGTGACGACTCACTTCGATCCCACGCACCCCGATGCCAATCTGGCGCTTTATTGCCTGGGCGCCTGCAACAAGGCGATTGCCCAGAATCTGGAGCGCTACCACAAGGTGGTCTTGAAGAAGAGAGAAGAAAAACCAGCGCCGGCGCAGCAGGTCGAGATCGGCGTGGCCACAGGCGACGTCACTTTCGATGGGCAATCGCTGCCCCGCAAAACGCTGACGCCGGGTAAGAGCTTTGATGAGGAATCCTCTAATCCTTCTCAATGGCGAACAACATCGCTCGACTCTATGTTCGACGAGGATGATGGGCGCTCGGCCGATGATGTTTTCGGCATTGAGTACAGCTTTTTGTCCGGCGGGGGCGAGTCGAACGATCCAGCCAGCAAAGCCCTAATTAATGATTTGATTAACCAGATTCTTGAGGCGCTGCCGGAGGCGATCCACCGTACCTGCTTCCTTTTGAAGTATGTGGAAGGTTATAAGCGAGAAGATTTGATTTCCTGTCTAAAAATGGACCCCAAGAGTATAGATACGGTCGACAAGAGAATCGTCCGGACGCTAAAAGCATTTAAGGAAAAGCTTGACAAGGACGAAGCGCGAATCTAGGAGAAAGTCATGAACACCCTTAACGATAAATTGACCAACGTACTCTCAATGACTGACGAAAGTGAATGCGCTAAGTCTTTTGAGAAGTTCTGCATCGATAATTTCGAGCACTTGCCACTGCCCGGTGAGAACCGGCTGTTTGATAAGGCGATGTGGACGGCATCGCAATTCAAGGCTCTGACAAAGACTGATGAAGCAATTATCAAACGAGTAACGATGAAGCTGCTCGCTGAGCAAGTTGATGTCGCTGCAGCCACTGTGCTGAAACTCAGGGATCTGGTTGGCGCTACCAAAGAAACTGCAATTGCCACATGGCAAGACATGCTGGCGGCGATGTCGTGGCAGCAGATGGTCCCGGCGGGGGCAATGCGCGGCGTCGGCACTCAACTTGTGTCGCTGGGTACGTTCCAGCGGCAGCTCGACAATGCCAATATTCAAGTCAATCTCGGCTGGCTTGTCGACAAAGATCAGCTGCGCATCCTGGTGCAAGCTAAGGATGATGCAGAAAATGCAATTCCAGATGTTGAAATGAGGATCACTGAATGTGAGCGTGGTGTTGTGTATTCGCGCAAGACCAATCAGGATGGCTCCGTTGTTGCGCCCAGCGTGCAAGTCGGACCCGGTCAATATCAGATTCAAGTTATCCTCGTCGACCAGATTGTTGAAACACCGTTCTTCAAGATCTAGCTCGCTTCGGCGTTCTAAAGTCTAGATGACGTTTGTTCTTCCGCTCCTTTGTGTTCTTCCGTTTTTCGTGTTCTTCCGTTTTTTGTTCTCGACTTTTCTCACCGAATAAAAGATCTAGGCCACCTTCTACTCGGCAGCAGAAGTGGCTAGAGATAAAAGCGCCTTCCAGTTTGGTTGGCGCTTTTACATTTGTGGGCACCCCCGGAAGGATCTAAACCTTCGTGAATAAAAGATGCGGCGCGGCAAGTGGCGATCATGCTGTGCGCTAGACTTACAGACTGGTACGGTCTGGACGAGCGGGATTGTCTCCACATTTATGTACGTAAAAACAGATCAAAAAATATTGCGAATTCTCCGGGTGCGTTCAGTCGACAAGCCCGGATACCTCGGCAGAATCGCCAGTGCGCTCGGCGATCTGAAGGTGAACATCGGTGAGATTTCGATCACCGCGCAGGGTCCTGACTTCATTATTCGCGACATCAGCATCCAGCTCGATCACAGCGAGCACCTGCAGGAAGTAATTGAGCGCATCGGATCGATTGAAGGTGTAGCGATTGAGGCGGTGGTCGATCCCGTCCAGCAGGTGCATGAGGGCGGCAAAATTGCCGTGCGAAGCCGAGTGCGGCTCGACAGTCTGGCTGAGCTGCGGCAGATTTACACTCCCGGGGTGGCTCAGATTTGCAAACTGATTCATGGTGATAAGAGCTACAGCCGGCAATACACCTCGATCTCCAACTCTGTTGCCGTGGTAACAAACGGCACCGCTATTCTTGGATTGGGCAACATCGGTCCAGTCGCCGGTATGCCAGTGATGGAAGGCAAGTCGGTTCTCTACGAACAGCTCGTAGGAATCAGTGCCATTCCGATCTTGATCGATTCGGAAGATTCTGACTACATTGTTCAGACGGTCATAGCGATTGCCCCCACATTTGGTGCCATCCATCTGGAAGACATCGCAGCGCCGGCATGTTTCGAAGTCGAGTCCAGACTACAGAAGAAGCTATCCATCCCTGTCCTTCACGACGATCAGCATGCCACTGCGGTGGTTGTGCTGGGCGCGTTGCTGACGATTACTTCTCGCATGGGCATCGATCTGGCTCAGTGTTCGGTGGGCATCATTGGGCTTGGTGCCGCTGGGCTAGGCATTGCTCAGTTGCTGCGGGCGTTTGATGCGCGCGTAATTTATGGAACAGATTTGCGCGACGATGCGAAACAACGTCTGCAGGCTATGGGTGGGAAACCCACGGATCTGGCTGGGGTAATGAGTTCAGCCGACATTATTGTTGCCACCACCGGAGTGCCTGGTTTGATCAAACCGGAAATGGTGCGCAGTGGACAGGTAATACTGGCGCTATCCAACCCCGATCCGGAGATTGCGCCGGAACTGGCGATTGAACGAGGCGCGAAATATGCTGCTGACGGCCGGACAATCAACAATGCTCTTGCGTTTCCAGGATTGTTCAGAGGTGCCCTGAAAGCTGGCGCCCACTACTTTTCTGATGAAATGAAAATTGCTGCAGCTCATGCGATCGCCGGGCAAACGAAGATGGATAATCTCGTGCCCAGCATCCTCGACCGCGAAGTCCATCAGCATGTCGCTGATGCCGTGGCGATCGCAGCCGTTAACCAGCCCGCGAAAGTTAGTTGTGCCGATTAACAGATTGTGGTGCCCCAATGAAAGACTCTTACGATGCGTTTCTCCTTGTTTCCTTCGGTGGACCGGAGGGCATGGATGACGTCATGCCGTTTCTGCAAAATGTGCTGCGCGGGCGCAACGTGCCCGTTGAGCGCATGCGGGAAGTGGCTCATCACTATGAGATTTTTGGCGGGATCAGTCCGATCAATCAGCAGAATGGCGACCTGATTGCCTGTTTAAAAGAGGAGTTCGCGCAGCATAAAATCGAGATGCCAATTTATTGGGGCAATCGAAACTGGCATCCTATGCTGGAAGATACCGTTCGGCAAATGGCGAATGACGGCGTCAAGCGTGCATTGGCGTTTGTCACTTCTGCGTACAACTCATACTCGGGCTGCCGGCAATACCTGGAAGATATTGAGCGGGCGCGGCTTGCTGTGGGCGATTCGGCGCCTGCGATCGACAAGTTGCGTTCCTTCCACAATCATCCTGGATTCGTTGAGCCAACGATCGATAACGTGAAAGCGGCGCTCGACCGTTTTCCCCAATCGGTACGCGACCGAATTCCCGTGGCCTTTACTGCGCATAGTGTCCCGGTGGCGATGGCCCAAACTTGTCTGTACGAAAAGCAGTTGCGGGATGCCTGCAGTCTTGTTATGGATCGTATCGGGCCCAATCCCTGGCAGCTAGTCTATCAAAGCCGCAGCGGTCCGCCTTCTCAGCCATGGTTGGAGCCGGATATCTGTGTGCATCTGAGGACCGTGAAGGAAGCGGGCGATAGTTCCGATGTAGTGGTGATGCCGATAGGCTTCATCTCCGATCATATGGAAGTCAAATTCGACCTCGACACCGAGGCGCAGCAAGTGGCCCAAGAGTTAGGCTTGACGCTGGTTCGCGCATCAACGGTGGGGACCGACCAGAAGTTCATCAGTATGATTCGCCAGTTGGTTGAAGAACGAACTTCTGACGGGCAGCGCCTGTCGCTTGGTTGTCTGGCAACGGCGCCGGATGCTTGTGCGCCCGATTGCTGCGCCTATTCGCCGACAATGCTGAGACCGCCGGCGGCCGCCGATCGTTAACCCTTGCGAATTTCCCAGAAATCCTCGCCGAGGATGTCCCACGGCAGGCGTTGCTCATCTGGCTCGCTAGCGTCGAAGCGCTGGTTGACGAAATAGATCATGTTCGCCGGTTTGTCCCAGAGATTGGCTAAGCCGTGCGCTACACCGCGGGGGATGTAGAGAATCTGGGCGCGTCCGGCGCCGAGGACGAAGCGCATGGTCTGGTTGTATGTGGGCGAATCTTTGCGAGCATCAAACAGGCCGATCAGCAAACGATCGCTGGGAATGATGAACCATACGTCTTCCTGGTTGTAATGCAAATGAAAAGCCTTGATCACGCCTGGCAGCATTTGCGAATAAGTACTCTGGCGCACTTTGAATTCAGGCAACACTTGCAGATTGCCTTGTTCGTCAAGACGGATGATTTCCGACAGATGGCCGCCGTCATCAATAAAGAGGTTCAGGTTGATCAGTTGAACGCCTTCGATCGTCGGTTTTTTCGCATAGTCTTGAACCGACAATTCGTTGCAAAAATCGCGACCAATCGCTTCTTTCGAGAGTGGTTTAATCATGAGTGAATGAGCGCCTTCTTAATAAACGGGCTACTGGGCAAAGCAAATCTGCATAAGAATAACAGCCCGTCAGCTTTGCGTCCACACAAGCGCTTAACTCTTTGGGCGGAACGTGAGCTAACCGCTCACCATGGGCGGGTTGAGTCAGAAACCTTTAGCAATAATTAGCGGTGAGCAGGCTCTTGCTGCATCGCAGCTTTCAACTGAAGGTAGTGATTGAGCGACTCTTCCCACGAAGGCAGCTCACGGGCAATCGTGTTGATCAGAGCTGTCTTGTCGAGTACCGAATATTTCGGTCTGGTTGCTGGTCTGGGCATGTCTTTGGTTTCAATTGGCTCTACTTCTACCGAGGTGTGTCCCGTGTCGCGCACGATCGCTCGAGCAAAGTCGCACCAGTTCGTGACGCCGTCATCGGTGGCGTGGTAGACGCCCCAGCGACCTGTGACGATCAAATCGGCGATGATTTCGGAGAGACTCAAAGTGCAAGTTGGCGTGCCTACCTGATCTGACACCACTCTCAAGGTTTTGCCTTGTTCTGCCATGGAAACGATTGTGTCGACGAAGTTCTTGCCGTTTGGCCCGTACAGCCAGCTGGTTCGCACGATGTAGAAACGCGTCAAATGCCGCTGTATTGCTTTCTCTCCGGCGAGTTTGGATTTGCCGTAGATGGATAAAGGTCTGGTCGCGTCCCAGGGATTGTACGGCTGGGTTTGCTCGCCATCGAAGACGTAATCAGAGCTGACATACAACATCGGTACGTCGTGCTTGTTGCATGCGACGGCTAGATTTTCTGTGCCGTATCCGTTGATGTGATAGGCGAGCGCAGGCTCTGATTCGGCTTGATCGACTTTAGTGAAGGCGGCGCAGTGCAGAACGAGATCGGGTTTTTTCGCACCAATGGTGTCTAAAACCTGATAGTAGTTGGTGACATCGAGCTGTTCTTTGGGCATGGCGTCGACGTCGTGTGCTCGCGACTCCAGGCAGGGAACGAGCGCTTGTCCCAACATGCCCCCGGCACCGGTTACCAGTAATTTCATGTCGTCCTTATTTCTCCTTTCGCCGAGATCGTCCGACCGTTACGCGATTGTTGTCGGGCTAGGCTGCGCGTTGAAGGTCGCTCCGGGCATCACGGCTGGTTCCAATATTGCCGGCTGCTTCGATACTACTGCGAGCCAAGCTTGATTATTCTTATACCATTCAATTGTGCTGTGGATGCCGGTTTCAAAAGTATGTTCCGGCGTCCAGCCGAGTTCATTCTGGATCTTCGTCGAGTCGATCGCATAGCGGCGATCGTGCCCGAGGCGGTCCTGGACGTATTTGATCAACGTTTCCTGTCTGCCTAACTCACGCAGAATCAGCTTCGTGATCTCGATATTCTTGCGTTCATTATTGCCGCCAATGTTGTACACCTCACCGGGTTTGCCTTGATGGAAGGCGAGGTCGATCGCTTTGCAATGATCTTCAACGTGCAGCCAATCGCGAACGTTCAGACCGTCACCATATACGGGGACAGGTCGGTTAGCGAGGGAATTGTTGATAAACAGCGGAATCAGCTTTTCCGGATGTTGATATGGACCGTAATTGTTCGAGCAGCGCGTGATTACCGTGGGGAACCCGAAGGTGTGGTAATAGGCTCGGCACAAAAGGTCTGCTGCCGCTTTCGAGGCTGAGTATGGGCTATTTGGCGCCAGTGGAGTATCTTCGGTGAACAGTCCGGTCGCACCAAGTGACCCGTAAACTTCGTCTGTGGAAACTTGCAAATATTTGATTGAGAATTCGGTGTTCGGCGCGCCGACGATCGCGTCTTTGCGGCCATGTCTGAATGCCGCTTCCAGCAACACTTGCGTGCCGAGAACATTTGTCTGCACGAACACGGCTGGATCTTCAATCGATCGATCGACGTGACTTTCGGCTGCGAGATTGATGATGCCATCGATGCGCCCGAACATGTGTCCAGAGACGATTTGATTTACCAGATGCGCGTCTTCGATTCTGCCGCGGACGAATTTGTATCTCGGATTATCTGCCACATCTGCAAGATTCTCGTGGTGCCCTGCGTAGGTGATTGCATCTAAGTTGATGATCGAATAGCCGGGGTGGTTCTTCAAAAGATGGCGTACGAGATTGCTTCCGATAAATCCAAGTCCACCAGTAATAAGCAGTTGCATCAAACAGTTCCCTCTTGGCAGCGTGCGAAATTGAGTAAGTCGGACAACACTTGAATTGTCCTGTGCTGCGAGCAGTTTGATCAACGTACCTAAGATAATCTTGAATGGTCCAGCGTGAATATTGTTTTATTTGCGCCGAATTTAAACCACCGCGACCTTGCTATCGTCGCCAAGCATGAGGCGGAACGCCACCGGTTTTGCATTGCTGCGAGTGAGCTCGACATTGACGCCGATTAAACTGTCTTCAATTCGGCCATGGAAATCGAGAATTTGACAGTCTTCACGCAAAATGCAGTGCTCGATCTCGGCATGAGTCACCCTAGCGCGATCGCCGATTGACGTGAACGGCCCGACGTAGCTGTCCTCCAGGACGCAGTCTTCGCCAATCACCGCCGGTCCGCGCACGGTGCAGTTTTTCAAAATGCTGCCTTTGCCGACGTGCACGCGTCCGGAAATTCGCGATTCACCTTCTGTGGTGCCGAGCATGGAAACGTCAGTCATTTCGTCGAGGACGACGCGATTTGCTTCCAGCATGTCGTCCTTCTTCCCCGTATCGAGCCACCAGCTCTGGAGTTCATAACTATCGACGTGATTTCCCGTTTCGATCAAGTGCTGAATCGCATCTGTGATTTCCAGCTCCCCACGCTTACTCGGCTTGATTTCGTCGATCGCCTTGTGGATGTTTTTGTTGAAGAGATAGACGCCGACAAGAGCAAGATTCGATTTCGGTTTGGCTGGCTTCTCTTCCAGGCACAGTATCCTGCCGTTGCCGTTCAGTTGCGCCACGCCGAACGAACTGGGATTAGCCACCTCTTTCAAGAGTATGAAAGCATCGGCGGTGCCCTTGTTGAAACGCTGCACCAGAGGGGCGACTCCATCTTTGATCAAGTTGTCGCCCAGGTACATGACGAAGGTGTCATCTCCCAGGAATGGCCGCGCCGTCTTCACGGCATGCGCCAGTCCCATCGGCTGATCCTGCAGTATGTAAGAGATGTGCACGCCCCAGCGGCTGCCATCACCGACGGTGTCTCTCACATCGTTGCCGGTTTCCGGGCTGATGATGATGCCGATGTCTGTAATGTCTGCGGATTTCAGCGCTTCAATACCGTAATAGATGATCGGTTTGTTCGCGACAGGAAGCAATTGTTTCGCAGCTGTGTGCGTAATTGGCCGCATCCGTGTTCCCTTGCCACCACTGAGAATTAGTCCTTTCATGCATCGAACCTTTTGCGAAGACCTGTATAACGCTAGTAGGCGCCACGTTTGCTAAGCACGGCACCGAATGTGGAGAAGATGATCTGCCAGTCCAACCAGTAACTCCAGTTGTCGCAATACCATTTATCGGCTGCGACTTTTACATCGTCGAGAAGTTCATCACGCCCGTTGATTTGCGCCCATCCGGTGATGCCAGGCAAAAACCGCAGTACGCCTGCCGCCTGACGCTTGGCCGTCAATTCCGTCTGATTATACAGAGCCGGCCGAGGACCGACTAAGCTCATCTCGCCCTTGATGACGTTAAATAACTGCGGCAACTCGTCGAGACTGGTACGCCGCAAGAACGCTCCCACTTTTGTTACGGTACTGGGCAGTTTGACCATCTGATCGGTTGGCAAATCCGGAGTGCCGAAAAACATCGTGCGAAACTTATAAATTTCAAAGAATTCGCCGTCCAGCCCGACGCGTTTCTGCCGAAAGATCACCGGACCGTTCGAATCCCACTTGATTGCCACCGCAACCACCAACAAAGGTAGGCTGAGTGTAATGACGCTCGCGCTGGAGAGGGCGATGTCCGTCAGTCGCTTAAATAGTGAGCCGGGCTGCACGTTCACTAAATTTGCACGTCCTCGAATTAATCGCTCCGTTAAACGGGGCGGCATAAATTCTACGGCACCTGTGGATGGAAACGGGCATTGTTAGCTGAGACTTATCGACTGTTCGAGTCGACTCAAGTTACGCCCAGCTCGTCGACAAGCTGATGCAGTGGGAGAAACTTCGCTGTGACGTGGCGATATGTGCGCGTAAACGGTTGTGTGACATCGTGACAAACAATGATGTTGTCGCCGTTTGGATACTGTCTGCGAAACGCCTGAAGTCCGGCCGGATCGTATTCCGAGCTTGACCATGCGCAGTCAATTGCAGTTGGCGTCACGATTCGCCGGGCGAAAATGAAATCGACCTGGTGCCCCCGTTTGTCCTTCCAGTAGTAAAACTGCCGTGTTTGCAAGGCTGCGTGCAATTCGTTCAAAACAAAATGCTTCCACATAGGCCCGAAATCGGTGCGGCGCAATTGGTTCCAGCCGCGGTGGAACGCGATAAAGCCAGTGTCGAATCCATAGACTCGCGGTGCGGCAATGATTTCGGTGGATCGGCGGGAATTGAAGGGCCGCAGCAGATTGACCACGTAAGTTTTTTCGAGGGCAGAAAGATAGTTGGCAATCGTTGTCCGGCTTACATTGCACGGTTCAACGTACTTGGTCGCTTCGAAAATCTCACCGCTATTGATGAAAATTTCTTCCGTGAACTTCTGAAATGCGGACCGGCGCTCGATCCGAAAATGTTCTTGCAGCGCATTCAGCCAGTAATCATCCATCCATTGTTCGAAGTCGCGTTCGGGGAAACTGTCGGCCAGAAAGAATGGTGGCAGCCCGCCGCGCAAGAAGCGCTGCTGCAAATCGTGTCGCTGGAAATCTGCCAGGTCGGCGCTCACCATCGGAGTAAGCCAGATGTCTTCAACGCGGGCTTCGGTCAGCGCATCATCACCTGCGGTCAGCACCGCTGGCGCCGAGCTTGTGGCGACCGTCGAAATTCCAGGAAAATGTTCGCGCAGGATCAGCAGAATTCTCATTGGATCGACGAGGCGATTGATCTCGTCGAGCGCCACGCGTCCCTCGCCGATGCGACCAAATACTTCCAGAGGATGATCCAACGCCCGCCGAACCGTAGGGCTGGTGCAATCCAAATATTCGATCTGGGGTAGGTTTTGTACCACCCCAGTCTTGCCGGAACGTCTTACGCCAGAAAGCCAAACGGCGTTCCCTCTCTGCCACGCCCCTTCGACCTTTTGGAACCAGAAATTACGGTTTCTCATTCCTCAACTATTGCACATTTTCGCACTTACCGCCGCTTGGGTTGCGTTTGGTGCCGCTGTTCGAGATGCTGAAAGCTGTTGGCGATGCGAGGCGCCGCTTGCTACTCAATTGGCGCGGCTGATTTCACTTGGGACCGCATCTCATTTGAGGTCCAGTAAGGGCGATGAGACGTATCGCCCGGGCGAACTAGGACAGCACGGGTGATGTGTGTTCGTGATCGCGCAGGCAGGTCTAACGTTACGAGTCGACGATGTGCAGTTGACCGAACTGGCGCATGACGTCTTTGGAAACCAGTCCCGAAATGATTCTATTGCTGGTTGCAGAGGCATCGTTGTTGTTCGTTATGTACCTCTGCTCGTTCGCCGCATCCCGGTGCCGGTCGCTTAACAGCACTTGCTTCAGATCTGCCGCCTGCTTAGAGTTGCCGCTATCGAGAGCGGCGATGAAAGATTGATCGTGCGCTATATATTGCGGCTCGTCTTTGGTTCGATCTTTGTCGCAGTATGCGATGTCCTGCTGCCTGACTTTG
>Ga0182024_10014230_pt1 | contig 15402 bp, 13 predicted proteins | sample P32metaG_FD_120480 | JGI IMG/M metagenome (GOLD analysis project Ga0182024, IMG submission 120480) | Permafrost microbial communities from Stordalen Mire, Sweden - P3-2 metaG (Illumina Assembly) | ecosystem: Environmental > Terrestrial > Soil > Wetlands > Permafrost | place: Sweden: Stordalen... | reverse complement strand
GTTGAAGTGGACGAAACTTTCATTGGCGGGAAAGCCCGCAATATGCATCTTGATAAGCAGGAGCGCCGCATTACCGGAACTGGCGGAAAGGACAAGACTCCCGTCATGAGGATGTTGGAACGCGGCGGCAACGTTCGGCTGGCAGTAGTTCCGGGCACCTATGTGAGCGTTGAACCGTTTCATCTGTTCCGTTACCTTGACGAACAATCCTTCCGCTATAACAACCGTGCAACAAAAGAGAATCCCATGGACGACGGCGACCGCTTCGACCGCGTGATGCGCCAGATCATCGGCAAGCGGCTCACTTGGGACAAGCTCACCGGCAAAACTCCAAGCCTGGAAACGTTCCTTAACTGAGAAAGAATCGAACCGCCAGCGCCGAGGGAAGCGGGTTAAGTCTTAGCCCGCTTTTTCTTGGCGCGTTGTTTCTGGTATCTCTTCTCACGCTTTTGCAATTCCTTGTGCGATACAGACAGAAGCCTACCAACCGTTGCATCAAACTTTTCAAACTCCGTAGGTTCAGCCGTAGGTGCAGCCTCAAAATCCTTCGCAGCGAGCCATATTATAAAGTGGAATCGTGAAGACCAGTTTTCTGGTTGTTTGTTAGCAATAAGCCATTTTGCGTACTCTTGTATGTTCGTCCCGGAACTTTTCTCTAGCTCACCCATTTGGTCGCGCCAGCTTTTGAAATATGGCCCCTCATACGCTGTGAATTGGATTCTTTGATTGGCAGTTGCGAGGGCTTTCAATGATCCGCGCATAACTCTTCGGACTGGACCGACATAATTATCGAGAAATTTCATTGTTTCCCGCGCAACGAGATCGGCAATCTGAATGCGAGGATTGCTTCTATTATCAAAACTTAGTTTGCTGGTGAGAAAAATATTTTCTCTCTGCCATTCAGGCCTTTGCATGAAGTACTGGTATATGAGACCAGCGTTGTATTCCTTACCTTTCCGATTATCCATTGTGAATTCTTCAATCTTTCGCTTCTCGGTAATAGCGAGACTACCGCAAGCATTGACTATGTCAGCGAAGCACTTATAAAAACCCTCTTCGCTATTCACGGCGGGGAAATGCTCACGACAGCTTGCTATGTCGAATGCGACTCCGAATCCTCGAAGTCCGCTTTCGACAATAAGTTTTGTTAACTCAGCATAGATCCGCCGATTTTCTTTATGTTTCTCTTTGTCTGGATGGTTTGCATATTCAGTCTCCCATTCCGCCGCATGAAACTCCCTTCCCCCCGTTGTTTCGGTCCATTTCTCAACAAGGTGCACCCATTCTTTCTCTGTCCCAATAAGTGCCGCAACGGCCGAGACGCGCTGTCCCTTTTCATCAAAACTTTCGTCCCCAAAAACCTTCAGATTGTCTGCCGACAGGTTCATCACGATAAAAAAGGACTCCTTACCGTTCCCATCCTGCGCTTTCCGTATGGATGAGTCAAGTAAGTTATTGCCCAAATTCGGCTCATCCGTCAGCGCGGAATCGGCCAAAACCCGCAAGACTCGCCCGTTGAGAGAATCTCGGACGGTGCTATCATGGCGCGCTGCGGGCGGTGCCGCATAGCAGCGCCCGCCTCAACAAAAAGGGAGGAAACATGTTCGCTTCTTCAGTCATCCCGCGCTATTGGCTTATCGCGGCCTCCATCTTGATGATGGTCTTCCCGCTCGGCGCGGCCAAAGCCACCGCCACCGCCACCGCAGATTTAAATCCGGCTGCAATATCATATCAACGCCCCAACCAGCTTAAATGGGTCGACGGAAAAAATGGCGCGTTTACGGCGGTCCTGCACGGCGATCCTTCGAAGACCGGACTCTACATTATTCTCGTCAAATGGACGCCTCATCACATGAGCCGCCCGCATTTTCACCAGCATGACCGGTATGTCACCGTTCTTTCGGGAACCTGGTGGGTAGGCACCGGCACGAAGTACGATCCCGACAGCACTGTCGCGATGCCGACCGGCAGCTACGTTACGCATTTCGGCAAGCAGATTCATTACGACGGCGCCAAGGACCAAGAGTGCGTTCTCGAAATCGTCGGCGAGGGACCTCAAACGCCGACGCCCGCTGAAGAGAAGTGAAGCGCGTCGCGAGGCGCGCGCTGTAAGGCCGCGAGCGCCTTCAAAAGTTTGAAGCTAGTCCTGGTATTTCTGCCGAAGCCGAGGCGTGAGACGGAGCATTAATTGCACGCGTTCCACTTCGGCCAGCCAGTCGGCGAGGGTAGCGTCGAGTTCGTCTTTATCCGGCGCGACAATTCCAGTCGGGCAAGCGATCCCCAGTTTGCGAAGCGCGATGGCCCGGTAGCGGTTGATCGTGCTATCCCCAGCGGTCGCGCACCACTCGTAATCTTCGGACAGCAGCAACACTACGGGCACCCGATCGCCGGCGTTCATGCGTACGTGATCCATCAGATCGCGGTGCTGGTCGCGGTCGAGAAGCCGCAAATCGATCTTCGCGAAATTGCATTCGGCGATCCGTTGAATCAAAGGACACTGCTGCACGCAGTCGCCGCACCAGATCCCGCTGACGATCAGAATCTTCATCTCGCGCACAAAACCGGCCACCAGTTGCGTCTGCGTGCCGCTCAAGTGGACCGCGTCGTAGACCTGCTTCCACCGGCGCTGCTGCTCTTCGTTTCCCGTCTGAACGTAACGATCGTAGGGAAGCGCGGCGGCAAACTGTTCCGAGAGGTAGGTTGCTTTCATGGCTCGCGATTGTATCGCGCCGTGCGGTCGAAATCATCCTGCAGCCCGCACTCAACAGGAAGCATCGAGCGCGGCCGTGTCAAAAAGTCGTTTCTTCTGTTCTTAGCTTTAAGAGCGCGCACTCATGTGTGTGCGCAAGTGGGCTGTGTTACCAACTTTAATCCCTATGATACACGTCGTAGTTGGCAAGGCTTTGCACTTGCGTGAAATCTCGGCGTAAAAAACCGAGAAGCTGCTCCTTATTTTCTACCGGGTCGCTTTCGATCTGAAGATTCCGTTTAACCACCAACCAGCGGATATCCCGATGCCGGCTCAGGTTTAGAATTTCGTCCGCGGTGTACGGGTTGACTGTGTGGTCGAACATGAGAACCGGGAAGCGCGGATGTCTGCCGGTGGCGTAGTAAAACAGATCCTCGCCCGGGATCATCAATAGTCCTTCCTCACGGGGGATTTCGCGGTCGGCATATCGGACTAATTCCTCGAATTCCGGGATCCAAGGGCCTCGGGCCGACAGTCCGAGCAACGCAGGCAACGCGGATCGGGCCATCTTGCCTTCCGAGAGGTTCGCGTAGTCCAAACGTTCATGGCTTGCTACATAGAACGCGCCCGAGACCAGCATCGACACCGCGACTACGGCCGCAAACGGCACGATTTCCCGGACGTTTCGCTCCGTGACATGCGCGGCGAGAGTTGTGAGCGTCACAGCCAGCAAGAGCATCAACAGAGGCCACAGGGCGTAGGTAGAACCCCAAAGCTGCTGCGACAAAAAAGCACCGTGCACCGTGGCGATTAAAACGAAAGGCAAGATCATCGCGATACCCGAGGATCGCCGAAGATTCAGGATCGCGACGACGAAGGCTGTAATCAACAGGAAAGGCCACAAATCCAACAGCCGCTCGGCTCGATCGGATGAGTTTTCTTCGAAGAACAAGCAAAGCACGGTCCAGGCGAAAGGCGCCGACATTAAGGAAACGGACAACAGCGACAGCATCAACGCACGCTTCCGGTTGATCCATTGCCGGGTCCGCTTGGAATTCATCCCCAACAGCAACGCTCCGGCGATAAACGCCGCGATCCAGAACGGAAGCGTGAGATTCCGATATACGCCGAGCATATCCGCGAGCGAAGGCAATCTCCGAGAAGCAGCGAACCGAATTGTCCAATGGGCGTAGTTCGCGAGCCCCGCAGTGGCGATAATGAGCAGCAACGCCGCCAGCAACCCGGAAGCTGCGCCGGCTAGCGTCCAGGCATACCCAGCTATCGGCAGCCGATTCCGGCACTCGATCCCCATGAGCACTGCGAGACCGAGGCCCACGCTTCCGAGAAATGCGAGCCCGGTATTCTGCTTTGTGAAAAGCGGAATCACCAGCGCTGCCCCGCTGAGGAAAGCGAGGCGCGAAGGAAAGCCTTTGCGTTCCAATCGTTGCAGCAGAAGTATGCACAGGAGGATTGCGAAGGTGCAGTCGGGATCGTAGAAGGGATGCGGATAGATGCAGTAAATTCCGAGGACGGTGAGCGGTGTGCTTAAAAGCAACGCCACGAGCCGAGCCGAATTCACTTTGCCCCGCAGGATGTTCAAAAGAATTCGCCACGTAAGCACCGTGGCCAGCCCGCCCATCGCCGCGCAGTAGAGAATGTGATGAAAGTACACTCGCCCGCCGAGTTTAATGAGCGCTGCTTGAGTGAGAAAAGTCAGTGGCGCGTAAGGCAACGGAAAATCGCGATAGGGGACGTCTCCGAGGGATATCCGGTACGAGTTTTCCAGGATGTAGCTGAGATCCCACAGGACCGCAAGCCTCGAGTTCTGCCACACCACCACCGCCGCGGTTGCAAGAAACAACAGCAGGGCCAGCGCCCCATCGGACCGCAGCCAATCGCCCGCATCGGCGGAAGTATCGGGCGTCTCCGGCGTCAGGCACATATTTCCCGGCTTTTCCAAATCAATTTTATCCCGCGCAATCACACTTCCGGACTTACGGCTCTGGACTTTAGCACATTGATTTTTGAATTTTGCAGGCGGCTCCGAGAAGAAGACTGCCCTCCGTATGAGGCGGACGGCTGAAATTGTGCCTGACTTTGCGGAGCGGTTTGCCGTGCCGCGAACCGTATGCTAGCGTTTGCTCGATGCCCCGCGATCTTTGTTCCCGCACCCGCGGCACCGATTTTCGTTTCGCTTCGGCTGCGCCCGTTGTAATTGTCGCGGCGCTTTCATTGATTGTGCCGGCGTTCAGCGTCGCCGCGGGCGACCGCGTTCGCTTCCGGCCGAAATTTACTGCCGGTGAGACTCTGCGCTATCAGGTGGAAACCCGCACGACGACTACCGGCAAGACCAAAACTCCAATCGAAAACCCCGAGGGTGAAGCGAAAGTCAGCCAGACGATCGACCTGCTCATTCGTCTCGATGTATTCGGCGTCGGACCCGATGCCGACGGCGTCCCGGGGAAGGTTCGCCTCAACGCGCTCTTCGAACAATCCCAATCCAGCACCGAACGCGACGCGCTCAACCCGGACGATCCCTCGCCTGACGAGCAGTTCGCCCGTCTTCAAGGGCATTCGATCCAGTTCACGCTTGGGCCAGCCGGAGAGCTTTCGGATTTTCAGGGAACGGAAAATCTGCTGCCGAATCCGTCCGACGCCGATCCCGTATTGTCCTGGGTCAAATCGCTTTCAGTGGGAGCCCGATTCCCGCGGGAGGGAATTGCTATCGGCCAGAAATGGAGCGCGGAAAAGCCGCTCGCGGGCTTGCCCCTCGCGGACCTTACCTGGCGAACCGAATCGACTTATCTCCGCAACGAATCATGCGGTCCGTCGCAGGCCCAAGGCGGAAATAAGTCTGCGACCGCATCGCCTGCACCCGCCGTGCCCGCAGTGGCACCCCCCGCAACGAATGATATGTGCGCAGTCGTCCTCACGCGGTTCGAGATTTCGCGGAGGGGCTCGGCTCGTTCGGAAGCGACACCCGACGACTATCGTCACAACGGCCTGCGCACGTCCGGCACCTGGACCGGCTCCGGCGAAAGCCTCGATTCTATTTCCTTGGCGTCCGGCCTTCTCGTCAGCTCGACGCAAACCGGCACGCAGGATATGGACTACGAAATTACCAGCACAACCACGAGTTCCCGTATTCGCCATACAGGCCACGTGGAAAACCAGTCGCAAATCAAACTGCTCTCATCGCAGCAGCAGCCGTGACAAAAGCTATCGGTCATGATATTTGCGGTGCTATTCGGCCCGAACTCTCCCAAGTTTAAGGAGCACACACATCTGCAGGTTTGGGAAGTCTCGATGCTTTTCGGTGTGAATGACCATGAAATTATCCGGCGTATAGGCCGTGCCGCCGAGTGGTTATATCCGGCGGCTAAAAACCAAGGCTTTTCTCAGAGGATGACGCTTCGGGCGAACCGTTCTTATCCCTGGGGGCGCTGTTGTGCCCCGCGTCCACCACCGCCGCCGGCACCAAACGGAGGATACGTGCGAGGGTTCAGAACATAGCGGTCAAGAAAAAAGTCCGTGAGCGGCGCGCACGCCTCGGCAAATTCGGGGTGAGTGTCGAACTCATGCGGAACGCCTGCAAAAGTGTGCAGTTCGGAGGGAACCGCGGCGCCGCGAAGAGCCTGCAATAATCGTACGCTGCTTTCCGGAGGCACTGTCACATCCGCCAATCCGTGAAAAATCACGGTAGGCGGAAATCCGGCACGGACGTAGGTGAGGGGGCTGGCTGCGTGCACGGCGGCATCGTCACTCCCGGCCGGGAGGAGCGTCTGGGCAAGTTCCTTCCCCAACTCAACGGCCGGATAGAATGCCACGCAGGCTGCCAGTTGGGTGTCGTCCGCGCCGGCAGCGAACAGCGCGAGATACCCACCGGCGGAATAACCAACCGTTGCGATCCTCTTGGGATCGATGCCGAGCGAATCGGCATTGGCGCGCGTCCAGCGAATCGCGGTTTTTACATCGTCGATTTGCGCCGGCCACTTTGCCACGCCGGTCAGACGATATTGGGCCGCAATGGAGACGTATCCGCGAGCCGTGATCGGCGCCACCTTGCCGGCGAGAGTGTCTTTGCTCCCGCGAGCGAACCCTCCCCCATGCAGATGCACGAGAGCCATGCGCTTCTCGGTGCCCGCCGGGGGCCTGTAAATATCGCAATGAAGGTCGACGTCTCCGCCTTTGCCGACGACGACGTCTTTTTCGACTTTGACCCCGGCCGCAGGGGGCGTTTGCGCGGGGCCGCCGAACGCGCTGAGCGGATTTGCCAGGGCGACAGCCCCTCCCATGCCGAGTAAGGCCCGCCGTGTAAGCCGCAGGTTGTTTGACATGCGGGGATTATAAGGACGAAAAGCGACGCGCGACAAGCAGTATTTAAAGTGGGACACTTCTACAGCCGTTGTCTGCTCCAAGCGCCGGGCTTGATCCGGCAGACGGCACTCATATCCATATATGCGGCATGGAAAATCCTGCCGTCCGGACGTAAACGCAAATTCCGGACGCTCCGAGTGGCCGTTTACGGCTACAGAGAATTAACCTAATTTGTACACGCTTTTCGGGATTATGTGGAACAGGGACTGTGACACAGTACACGAATGGGAATTTTGAACTCTGCCACACTCGAGAGATTTCTGAATCTGGGGACGAGCAGCCTTCGTCTTCCCGAGCAAGAGTTATTCGCGCGGGGTAACCGGAAAACCATCACCGCGTCGTACGCCCGGCCAAAGGATTTGCTTCAAGAGGAGGCTTTTCATACCCTTGTCGGTCGGGAAGGCCGGAGAGCCAAACGGTCCCGCAAATCTTTCGCAATGATGCTCGTGAATGCGGATGCGCTGCTGAAAGCCGAATCCGTGGATGGAGAGAAAATACTGGGCCGGCTGACATCCATTCTTTCCGTTTCCACGCGGGAGACGGATTTCATAGGCTGGTACAGAACCTGGGAAGTAATGGGTGTCCTTTTCACGGAAATCACCGCCGGCGAAAAAAATAATGTCCCTCACGTGCTGCACGCGAAAATCCACAAGGCCCTGCACAATCAGCTTGGTCTGCAACTTGCGTCGAAGATTCACCTCACAATTCATCCTTTTTTCGGCGAATCTCGTCACGACCGTTTCAGCACAGTCGAGGAGTCGTCAATCGCGTGACCGTATGCCTCGGGCCGGGCGGCCGCACGGGAACGATCCGCTGAAACGAGCTACCGCGAAGCACGGATAAATACGAGGAAAACGTTGGAGGCGCGGGGCGGAATCGAACCGCCGATAAAGGTTTTGCAGACCTTTGCCTTACCACTTGGCAACCGCGCCTTACCGCCCAATATGCCTCGATAATATCATTCAAACCAATCGCCGCGTAAGAACTAAACCACGTGGACTTGTGCAATCCGTGCGTTGCGGTCACGGACCCTTTCCGATAGAATCTTCATCTCAGCCGTCGCGCACGAAGACGCTGAGGTGTGCGACGATGACCAACGTGTTTCGTCGCACGGATGCCAACTGAAACAACCCGCCGGCCGCGGCTTCTTTGGCGACAGGAAACCCTGAGGGAATGGCAGACGATTCGAATCGAGTTGCTCTCGTTTTTGACGAAGCCGACGAGTATCGCCCCGAGCCTCCTCCGCCGCCTGAAATTCCCGCCTGGAAAAACGGCGGCATTCGCATCGGTATCCACACCTCAATCGCCGGCAATATTTCCGGGGCGCTTGATATTGCCCATGGACTCGGGGCAAACGCGCTGCAGATTTTTTCTTCGAGCCCGCGCATGTGGACTCGAGGGCTCGCGCGCGTATCTGAATCAGATGCCTCGCGGTTTCGAGAGCGGCGAAAAGAACTCGCACTGGGTCCGCTCGCCATTCACGACAATTACCTGATCAACCTCGCGTCCGCGAATCCCGTGTTGCGCACCCGATCCGTGCAGGCCTTCCATCAGGAGCTTGTGCGCGCGATTGCCCTCGGCGCGGACTATTTGGTGGCGCACCCGGGATGTTGCGGTTCGGATCGCGGCATGGACCAGGCAATCGCTTCGATCGCGCAGGGGTTGAAGCAGGCGACGAGAGGATTGAAGCTCGGCGATTTGCAGTTGCTTCTCGAGAATACGGCGGGGCAGGGCACCTCGGTGGGGTCGCGCTTCGAAGAGTTGCAGGGAATCATCGACGCATGCCCGGAACTGCCGCTGGGCGTCTGCATCGATACGGCCCACCTGTTTGCCGCCGGGTGGGATTTGCGCTCGGCTCAGGGCTTGGAGACCGCGCTGCAGGATATTGGCCGCACGGTTGGACTCCACCGGGTCGCCGTGGTTCACGTGAACGATTCGAAGACGCCGCTGGGCTCGCGTGTGGACCGGCATGAACATATCGGCAAAGGCAGGATCGGTCTCGAAGCGTTCGGGCGGATACTCAATCATCCGCAACTCGCGGGGCGAGCTTTTATTTTGGAGACGCCAATCGATAAACCAGGCGACGACCGCCGGAATGTGGCTGCTCTGTGGAAATTAGTTGCTCCCGGTGCCAGTGTAACCGGGCGAAATGGCGTGAAACGTCCGCGTGGGCCCGCAATCAAATCGTCACGGAAATCGGCAAGCACGCCAGCCGTCAAGTCCTCAAGAAAATCGGCAATCAAATCGTCAACCGGTGGGAAACGAGCATCTTCTCTCGCCCGCAAAAGGTCATCCAAACGACAGGGGAAGTAAAATTGGCCGAGTACGACCCGAAGCAAATTGAAGCGAAGTGGCAGAAGATTTGGGAAGAGCAGCATGCGTTCGACGCGGTTGATGGCGACTCGTCGCGCCCGAAGTACTACATGCTGGAGATGCTTCCGTACCCCTCGGGAACCCTGCATATGGGCCATATGCGGAATTACACCATCGGCGACGCGGTCGCCCGTTACAAGCGAATGAGTGGTTACAACGTCCTTCACCCAATGGGCTGGGACGCGTTCGGCCTTCCCGCCGAAAATGCCGCGATCAAGAATGGCACGCATCCGCGCGAATGGGTCAACGCGAATATCGACGAATTTCGCCGCGTCTTGCGGCGTTTTGGCTTCAGTTACGACTGGCGCCGGGAAATTTCCACGTGCGAACCGGAATACTACAAGTGGAATCAGTGGCTTTTCCTTCGGATGCTCGAGAAGGGAATCGCTTTTCGTAAAAAAAGTAAGGTGAACTGGTGCCCTGAGTGCGCCACCGTGCTCGCCAACGAGCAGGTGATCGACGGTTTCTGCTGGCGTCACGAGACGACCGCCGTGCAGGTGAAAGAACTCGAACAGTGGTTCCTGCGCATCACGCAATACTCGGACCAGTTGCTTGACGATATGTCGAAACTTGCCGGCGGTTGGCCGGAGCGCGTTCTCGCGATGCAGCGGAACTGGATCGGCAAATCGCACGGCGCCCGCGTGAAATTTTCGGTCCCCGCGGTGGGGGGCCTGACGATCGAAGTTTTCACGACGCGCATCGATACGATCTTCGGCGTGTCCGCCATTCTGTTGGCGGCGGACCATCCGAGTCTGAATTCGTTGCTCGAAGGCGTGCCGGGAAACGCGGCGATGGCATCGCAACTCAAAGCCATGCGGCAGCGGAGCATGCGCGCGGCCGATATCGCGACAGCCGAGAAAGAGGGTTTCTTCACTGGACGATTTGCCGTGAATCCGTTTTCGGGCGAGCAAGTTCCGATATGGGTCGCGAATTTTGTCCTCGCGGAATATGGGACAGGGGCGGTGATGTGCGTGCCTGCGCACGATCAGCGCGATTACGAATTCGCGGAGAAATACCGATTGGCGGTGAAAGTCGTCGTGCAGCCGGTGGCCGGGAAGCCGCTTCGAGCGGACCAGATGAACGAAGCGTCTACAGAGTATGGCAGGCTGGTTGATTCGGGCCCGTACTCGGGACTTTCTTCCGAGCAGGCGCTTGAGAGCATGGCGGCGGACGCAAAGACGAAGAATTTCGGCGAGGCGCAGACGACGTACCGCTTGAAGGATTGGGGTATCTCGCGACAACGCTATTGGGGCACGCCGATTCCCGTCGTTTATTGCGATAAGGACGGAGTTGTGCAGGTGCCGGACGATCAGCTGCCGGTGCGCTTGCCAGAAAATATAACCCTCACCGGACAGGGACAATCTCCGCTCGCCTGCGCGCCTGACTTCGTGAGTACGACGTGCCCGAAATGCGGCGGTCGCGCACGCCGCGAGACGGACACGATGGACACGTTCGTCGATTCTTCCTGGTACTTCTACCGCTACACCGATCCTCACAACGCCAACGCGCCTTTCGATGGGCAAAAGGTAGCGTACTGGTTTCCAATTGACCAGTACGTTGGCGGAATCACGCACGCCATTTTGCACCTGCTCTATTCGAGATTTTTCTGCAAGGTGATGCGCGATCTCGGCCTGGTGAACCACGACGAGCCGATCTCCCGTCTGTTTACACAAGGAATGGTGCAGAAGGGCGGCGTGGCGATGTCGAAGTCGCGCGGGAATGTGGTCGGCGCGATTCACATGGCCGACAAGTACGGCTGCGACACCGGCAGAATGTACACCCTGTTCGCCGCTCCCCCCGAAAAGGATCTCGAATGGAGCGAGCAGGGGATCGAAGGAGCGGCTCGCTTCCTGAACCGCGTTTACCGGCTGGTGGAGAAGCATGCGGAGCGGCTTCGCGGCGTAACGATTGACCTGAACGCCCAAACGGATTTGGCCAAGTGCACGGCGAAGGAAAAAATAATTGTCCGCAAGGCTCACCAAACGTTGAAGCGAGTAACAAACGACTTTGAGGCGCGCTGGCACTTCAACACTTCGGTTGCATTCCTTATGGAACTGGTCAACGAACTTTACGCGCAGGAACCTCTCGATGCGGACGTGTCTCCGAATATATTGAAGCGCGTGCTGTCGGGGCTTGCGCTGATGCTTGCTCCCATGACGCCCCACATTGCCGAAGAGTTATGGGAATTGCTCGGGCAGTCCGGGACGATCGCGCGGGAAAAATGGCCCGTGTATCGCGAAGACCTTACGCGCGAGGAACAAGTCGAGGCCATCATCCAAATCAACGGCCGACTACGCGGCAAAATACTTGTCGAGGCGAATCTTAGCGAGGAGGAGACGCTCGATCGGGCGCTCCACGATCCGCGGATCTCCGTGTTGATCGAGGGGAAAACCGTCGCAAAGACAATTGTTGTTCCCAATAAACTTGTGAACATTGTACTGAAGTAAGAGAGCACGCGGGACGCGGAACGTGATCAAAACAGGAGACGCGGCATCGGAAGAGAGATCACAATGAACTCCATCGCCACATCGGCAGCGCACAAGGAACCGGAAGGCTCGGTGAGCACGCGAAAGGGAATTGTCGTCCTTGATTTCGGCGGCCAGTACACGCAATTGATTGCGCGCCGTATTCGCGAACAGCAAGTGTTTTCCGCGATTCTTCCGTGCACGGCGCCGGTCGAGGAAATTAAAAAGCTCGAACCAGCCGGGATTATCCTGTCGGGCGGCCCGAGTTCCGTCTACGACGCGAATGCGCCGGTATGCGACCCCGGAATTTTGAACCTCTCTGTTCCCGTTCTCGGAATCTGTTACGGCATGCAATGGCTCACGCACACCCTGGGCGGCAAAGTCGAGCGGGCCGAGCGGCGCGAATATGGCCCCGCGCAACTCGATATCGAGAAGGGCTGTGCTCTGTTTCAAGGCCTGCCCATGCGCGTGAAGGCTTGGAGCAGCCATGGCGACAGCGTGAAATCGCTGCCGGAAGGATTTCGGGTCGCGGGCCGCACGGACAATGCGGTAGCAGCCGTCGAACATTCGGTGAAGAAACTCTACGGCGTGCAATTTCATCCGGAAGTGAACCACACCGATCGGGGAACAGATATACTGCGAAATTTTGTGTTTGAGATTTGCGGCGCCAAGCAGAATTGGAACCGCACGGCCTTCATTGCCGAGACCGTGGAAGCCATCCGGAAGAAAACCGACGGCGCCCGCGCGCTTTGCGCTCTGAGCGGAGGAGTTGATTCCGCCGTGGCGGCAGCGCTCATGCACCGGGCCATTGGAGACCGGCTGACGAACGTTTTCGTCAATAACGGCCTCCTGCGGCGGGACGAATTTTCAGACACGGTGGAACTGCTCCGCAACCGTCTCGGCCTGAACGTGATCGGAGTGGACGCATCCGACCGGTTCCTGGCCCGTCTGCAAGGTATCGTCGACCCCGAGGAAAAGCGAAAGAGAATCGGCGCGGAATTCATCGCGGTGTTCGTTGACGAAGCTCTCAAGCTCGTCGACGCATCCCAGAACGCGCCCGTCAAGTTTCTGGTGCAGGGAACCTTGTATCCCGACGTGATCGAGTCCGTCTCCGTGAAGGGCCCTTCCGCTGTCATCAAATCGCATCACAATGTAGGCGGGTTGCCGGAGAACATGCCCTTCGCGCTGATTGAACCTCTCCGTGACCTTTTTAAGGATGAGGTCAGGCAGATCGGCCGGGAACTGGGCCTGCCCGAAGAAATACTCGTGAAGCATCCGTTCCCTGGGCCTGGATTAGCCGTGCGCGTGCTCGGGGAAGTGACGCGTGAAAAACTCGATACCGTGCGGGGCGCGGACCTGGTCGTCGTTGAGGAAATCCGGCGGGCCGGGTTCTACGAAAAAGTCTGGCAGGCGTTTGCCGTGCTGCTGCCGGTACAAAGCGTTGGGGTGATGGGAGACGACAGGACATACGGACACACGATAGCCGTCAGAGTCGTCGATTCTCAGGATGCAATGACGGCGGATTGGTCAAGACTTCCGTTGGAGGTGCTGGAGAACATTTCCGTGAGGATCGTGAACGAAGTGCCGGGTGTCAATCGCGTCGTCTACGATATTAGCTCGAAGCCGCCAAGCACTATCGAGTGGGAGTGAAGAACTGCCGAGGATAAAAAATAGTAGCCAAATAGCAGCTTTTCGTTCGGTTTTCGTCAGTATGTGTTAAGGAACTGTGTTAAGGAACTCGGCAGATACACCTAACCTGTTCTTCGCTTCGTGTGGTCCCGTGGGAGGCAACCCGACAGCCAATCGATCGGCCGAGCGACTGTTACCGGTTAGCTAACTTCTGAGCCATGTAGAGCAACAGGCGCCGGTCCGGCTCTTCAATGCGGCCAAGAAGCCTGCGGAAGCGACCCAGGAATCGGGCCTCTTTCCCCGTGCTTCCCCAAGCAATATCGTCCGCGCTTTTTCGTTTCGGAAGATTTGGCAGCTCGGGAGGCTCCTCGCCGTCGTAGAATAGCTGGTAGAGCGGTACCTCCATAGCTCGTGCGAGTTTTTCGAGGGTCTCGATTGCCGGAACCGTATGGCCATTCTCGACACGCGAGATGTAGCAACGGAGCAGCCCGGTGCGCTTTTCTATGTCGCCCTGGGAAAGTTTCTTCGTTTCACGTAGTAAACGGATGCGATCTCCAATTATCATGGGAGGTATTGTTACATGGGCCAGTGACGCCTGCAAGTTCAAACTATTGGAACCGGGAATGATATCTCGCGTAACCAAAATCATATGACACACGTCCCAAAGAGTATGGCAGTCAGTGCATCCGCACTCCCGCTCTCTCTGGCTCGTCGGAAGAACGATGAAGAGCGGGAATTGGTCCGCGAAGCTCAAGGCGGCGCCGAAGCCGCTTTTGAGGAATTGATTCGCCGCCACCAGCAGCGGGTCTGCGCGCTCGTGAGCGGCATCCTTCGCCGCCAGGAGGATGTGGAAGACGTTGCGCAACAGGTGTTTCTCAAGGTATACCTTTCGCTGAAGAAGTTCGATCAGCGCGCGGCGTTTTCAACCTGGGTCTATAAAATCACGGTGAATGAGTGCTGGGACTACTTAAGGAAGAAAAAAGTACGGCCGCTGGTGTACGAATCGGATTTATCGGAAGAGCAAGTCTCGAAGCTGGATGGGATCGTGTCGTCGTACCGGCCCCCGCAATCCGCCGTCGACCGCGCTGAGGTAAGGGAGCTGCTCGAACAGTTGCTGGAGAAATTGCCGGAGCAGGATCGGCAATTGCTCGTGCTGAAGGAAATGCAAGGCTTTTCGGTGCAGGAATTGGCCGTGATTTTCAACCTTAACGCAAATACGGTGAAAGTGCGGTTGTTCCGCGCACGCGGACGGATTATGGAAGCTTATCGGCGCCGGCCGGGATCCGGCAATGCCGGCGCTGCAACGGCGACGGAAAGGAATAGCTGAAGCCATGGAAATGCACAAGGACCAGGCATGTGAAAGCTACGAAGCTTTGCTCGAAGATTATTTGTCCGGCGAGCTGGATGGTTCTGAAAGGGTGCGGGCGGAGAAACACGTTGCGTCCTGCGGCGGTTGCAGGAAGGCGCTGAACGACGCGTCGTCCGGGAACCGGCTTTTGGAATTTGTCGGCAGTTTCCCTGACCGTGCGCCTGCTCCCGGCCCGGATTTCGCGCGCGTGGCCATGGCTCGCATCAGGGCTGAGGAGACGGCGGCAGAAGAGGGTGTAAGCTTTTGGCAGCCCTTCGTCTCCATGGCGTGGAAGTTCGCGGCCACCGCCGCATTTGGCCTGGCGCTGCTGCTGACCTATACCGTGTCGGGGACCAACCGGCAGCAGACGGAAGTCGCCTCCGTGAGCCAGATGGACACTCAGGATATTTTCAGTCCTGATCCGACGATCCCCCCGGCCGATCGCGATGAGGTTTTGATGATGGTGACAGGATCAGATTATGGAAAACACTAAGGCACGACGAGAAGCCGCCGTTCTGGTG
>Ga0182024_10014229_pt1 | contig 15402 bp, 10 predicted proteins | sample P32metaG_FD_120480 | JGI IMG/M metagenome (GOLD analysis project Ga0182024, IMG submission 120480) | Permafrost microbial communities from Stordalen Mire, Sweden - P3-2 metaG (Illumina Assembly) | ecosystem: Environmental > Terrestrial > Soil > Wetlands > Permafrost | place: Sweden: Stordalen... | reverse complement strand
GAGGTGGCGGCTGACGTACCGAAGTCGACCGCGCTGGCCCCCGTGAAGTTGGTGCCGGTGACCGTGACCGTCGTGCCGCCGGCGATCGGACCCGACGTGGGGTCGACGCCGGTGATGGTCGGAACGGCATACGCAACGAACTGGACCGCGGGAATGTAATAGTCGTTGTTCTTCGAGGGGTCCGGATTACCCGCCGGACTGTCGGTGTTGGCGACGCAGCCGAGGTACGAGGGGTCGCCATCGGTCACCTGTGTCACCGAGTCCCAGCGGAGCGACCGGGTGCCGTTGGCACCGTTGTCGCAGTAGGCCCCGCTCCACGAGCTGTCCAAGAAGTCGCTCCCGGGCAGTGGGTCGGTGCCGACCGACGGGCTCTGGGTCGAAGACAGCGCCACGTTGAGCGAGTCGTAGCCGCAGCCTTCCGAACTCTGAGCACACGCCGTGCTGTACCCGTAAGGATTCGGTCCGTAGCCGCTCGTGTTGTAGACGATCCCGTAGATGATCTTGTCTGGAACGGTCACGCTCCCGAGATCGAAGGTGACGTTAGTCGGGAAGCCGTAGGCGCAATTGCCGTTGCTAGCGAGATATTCCCCGTTACCCGGCGACGAGCAGCTCGGCGCGTCGGAAGGCCGGTAGGGGATGTTGAAGGTCTGCGTCGTCGAAGAGATCTGGGGCCCCACGGTGTTGCCTACGCCGACCGAATAGAGGTTGAGCGTTACCGGCTCGGAAAATGTCGCCCCGGGGGTCGTCACGCAGTTGTTTGCCTGGTTGGCCCAACCGCCACTTTGGCAGGCCCAACTGTCCATCGTTACCGTCGCCCCGGAGAGCAAGCGCTGGCCCGTGGCGAAATTGATCTCGTTGCCGAACTCCGACGTCGACGTCGCCTCGAACGCCTCGCTGACCATGGGCACGAGCGGGTTTGTCGTGGCGTCGTAGACGACGACCGGTGATGATGGGGACGGGTCCGCCGAAGCGGTTCCCACGGGTCCTGCCATCACTGCGGTGAGTGGCAACACGAATGCTGCGCAAGCTGCGAGCAATACCTTCTTCATCAAGGGTCCTTCCCGAATGGATTTCCGCCTGTGCGTCCGTCGCAGCTCGGTGAGTATCTCCCACTGTTGGTGCAGGGTTGGTGTATTGGGGTTGCGGTCGGGTTGCCTGCATGACGCATGCAATTGCCGGGGCGGTCGGCGCCCCTTGGCATGACGGAAATGGAGCGCAGAATCGGCGTGAGCTGAACCGCACCGGGCGACGGGTTTCGAACGGGTGCCCTCAGCTTGCAAGGCGAGTCGCACGACGAGTCCGAAGAAGATGAGGATGTTGATGGCGAGAATAAAAAAGGGCTCATCTTGAGCGCAGGTAAATACCTATACAAATCAACGTATCGGCGGGGTCTTCGCTTTGACGCGGAACGGTTCCATTCGACCGGCGGACTGGCAACGGCGACTCAGGGCCGTCTGGACGGGAACGGATCTTCATCACGTGTACATGAGCTGGTTGGCGCTGATCCCTCCAGCGGCGGTCACGCTGATGTACGCGAGGCCGGTGTCCCTTAGAACAGACGTGAAACGAACGTCATCGGGTTCTGGGACCGACTCTGCACCTTTGGGCTTCTCACCCCGAGGTACGTCGGGAAGAGTCCTCCCCGACAAGCGAGGCCTCTCCCGATCGAGATCTGCCGGCACGCGTGGGCACGTCGGCCATGACCCGGGACGTTTGACCTCCTCCCCGTGGCCAGGACCCGTCCCGTTCTCCGTGCCGCGACCGTCCCCGGCGCGGGCGGTCGCGTGCCGCTAGGGTCGGCACAGTAGGGAAGTCGAGCGGTCGGCACCGTTCCTCGTCGCCCGTCTCGACTCCAGAGTGGCTCGACAGAGGAGGGCTCCATGGACCGACCGGTAGCGCACCGTCCCTTCGCCATCACCCGAGCAAGACTGGGCCTGGCCGCCGTATCGGCGTTGCTGTTCGGCGCCGGGGTCGCCGGGGTGGGCATGTCGCCGCTCCCGGCCGCCGCAGCAACCGGCCCGTCGTGGTCTTCGACACTGGCGCCCCTGCCGCCGAGCGTCCAGGCCAACCCTGAGGCGGAGATCACCGTGACCGAGTGCCCGTCGCCGGGGAACTGCATCGCCGCGGGTGACTACCGGGACTCGGCGTCGTCCCAGCAGGGGGTGCTCGAGGTGCAGGCCAACGGCAGCTGGACGGCCACCAAGGCCCCCCTGCCGGCCAACGCCAGCGCCTCGAACGCCGGGGTGGACTACTTCGGGGCCACGTGCACCTCGGTCGGCTCGTGCGTGGTCGTCGGCAACTACCTCGACAACGCGACTTTCCAGGTGGCCCTAGTCGAGACGCTGTCGAACGGGACATGGAGCGCCACCGAGGTGCCCCTGCCGGCCAACGCCGGGACTGACGGCGACGGCCACGCATTGAGCGGCCTCAATAGCGTTGCGTGCACCGGACCCGGGGCCTGCGAGGCAGTCGGCTTCTACACGGACACCAACGGGTACCAGTACGGCCTGATCGAGAACCTGACCGGCACCACCTGGACGGGCACCGAGGCACCACTGCCGTCGAACGCCGGCACCGACGGGGATCTCAACGGTTTCGCCCAGCTGGCCTCGGTCACCTGCCCGTTCGCCGGGTCCTGCGTGGCCGTGGGGAACTACTACGACACCAACGGCCACGACTACGCGCTCATGGAACAGGGGGCGGGCGGCTCGTGGACCCCGACACAGGGGGCCGAGCCACCCAACGCCGGGACCGGAATTGACGAGAGCGCCTACCTCAACCAGGTGAGCTGCGCCGGCCTCGGCGAGTGCGTCGCCGTGGGCGCGTACCAGGACACCTCGGCCTTCACCTACCCGCTGGCCGAGACGCTGGTCGACGCGACCTGGACCCCGAGCGCCCCCCCGCTCCCGGCCAATGCCGGAGGCGATGCTGCCCTCCAGTTCGCCCCGCTCGAATCGGTCAGCTGCCCCCAGGCCCTGCAGTGTGTGGCGGTGGGCCGGTACAAGGACACCTCCCAGTACGCGTTCTCGGTCATCGACACACTCAACAACGGCACCTGGTCGGCGCTCTCACCCGCCCAGCCGGCCAACGCCGGGTCCGATGCCAGCAGCTCGCAGTACGCGGACCTGAGCAACGTCAGCTGCTCGTGGCCGGGTCAGTGCGTCGCTGCTGGTTACTACCAGGACCCCTCCAGCCACGACCACGGCTTCTTGGTGTCGGAGACCAGTGGCAACTGGTCATCGATGGAGTCGCCGTACCCGGGCCCCGGGAGCTCGAACATCTTCCTCAACGACGTGAGCTGCGTGGCTGCGATGTGCGCCGTCGGAGGGGAGCTCAACGACGCCAGCAACAACTCGCAGGGCTTCCTCGACACCCTGGCGGGCAGCGGGGGCTATGACATGTCGGCCTCCGACGGCGGCATCTTCGCCTTCAACACGCCCTTCTTCGGCTCGATGGGCGGGATGCCCCTCAACAAGCCGGTGGTGGGTCTGACCATCGACCCGGCGACCGACGGGTACTTCGAGGTGGCCTCCGACGGCGGCATGTTCGCCTTCAACGCCCCCTTCCAGGGGTCGATGGGCGGGATGCCCCTCAACCAACCCGTGGTCGGCATGGCGTTCGACACCCTGACCGGCGGCTATTACGAGGTGGCGTCGGACGGGGGCATCTTCGCCTTCAACGCCCCCTTCTACGGCTCGATGGGGGGCCAGCCCCTCAACAAGCCCATCGTCGGCATCGCCTTCGACCCGGCGACCGGGGGCTACTACGAGGTGGCGTCGGACGGCGGGCTCTTTGCGTTCAATGCGCCCTTCCTCGGGTCGATGGGCGGGACGCCGCTCAACAAGCCGGTGGTCGGGATGACCGTGGACACCTCCACCAACGGCTACTACGAGGTGGCGTCGGACGGCGGCCTGTTCGCCTTCGGGGCGCCGTTCCTCGGCTCCACTGGAAACATGACCCTGAACAAGCCGGTCGTGGGCATGGCCTTCGACCCCTACACCAACGGCTACTACGAGGTGGCCACCGACGGAGGAATCTTCGCCTACAACACCCCCTTCTTCGGGTCGACGGGGAACATCGCCCTCAATCAGCCGGTCGTGGGAATGGGGTCCACCTGAGCCATTCCCGTCCCCAGGAGGGCACGGAAGGGGATCACCTCGTCTCATCGGGCCTGCCGTGACCTTCGGGTAGTGGGCCCAACCACGCGCCGATTTGGGTGGCGCTGGCGGGGGTGTGGCTGACTCCGCTCCGGCCGCTCCGGCTTCCGGCGTTTGACCCCCTGGAACGCATGGCCCGTTTGTGGCAGCCGATTGTTTGCAGCTGTTACCCCTGCCCCAGATGCCCGGGAGCGGGGAGCCTCCCTGGACTTTGCTGAGTGGCAGGAGGGCGGTGGGGGCCTCCCAGGGCCCAGATGGAAGCCCGCTACGCGCCCGCCCGAGGAGCTTTCAGCGTTCCGAAGTTTCTGGACACTCGCCCGGCCAGGACTTTGAGCTAGAGCGGGCGACGGGAATCGAACCCGCGTTCTCAGCTTGGGAAGCTGATGTTCTGCCTCTGAACTACGCCCGCGAGCGCCCGCCACACTATCGTCTGGCCGCCATGGTTCTTTCCGACGCCACGATCCGCGAAGAGCTCGATGCCGGGCGGATTGTCATCGACCCCCTGGACGATGGCTGCATCCAGCCATCGTCGGTGGATCTCCATGTAGACCAGTACTTCCGGCTCTTTCGGAACCACACGCAGCGGGTTATTGACGTCCGTGAGGATCAAGAGGACCTGACCGAGCTGGTCGACGTCGGGACCGAGGATCCTTTGGTCCTCCACCCCGGCGAGTTCGTGTTGGGCTCGACGGTGGAGCGGGTCGGGCTCCCCGATGATCTGGTCGCCCGACTGGAGGGCAAGAGTTCGCTTGGGCGATTGGGTCTGCTCATCCATTCGACTGCCGGTTTCGTAGACGCCGGCTGGGACGGCCACTTGACCCTCGAGCTCTCAAACGTGGCAAACCTTCCCATCACCGTCTATCCCGGCATGAAGATCGGGCAGATCAGTTTCCTCAAGATGACCACACCGGCTTCCCGCCCCTACGGTTCTTCGGGACTTGGATCCAAGTACCAGGGCCAGTGGGGACCCACCCCAAGCCGTTATGCCGACAACTTTCGCCAGTGACCACCCCACCGGTTCTGAGCCCACAGCTCGTTTCGACCAGCATCTGACCGCCTGACATCGAGCTCGAGGAGGACCCGTGCCCGTCAGGATCGCCATCGGCATGGCCGTAACGGTCATCGCCTTCGCCATCGCCGGCCGCCGGTTCCACTGGCTGTCGCGGCTCATCCGCTCCGGCCAGCCGGCCCCGAACCGCACCCGGGGAAGCATCATCCCCAAGGCCGAGGCGGAGCTGACCGAGGTCGCGGGTCAAAAAAAGCTCCTGCAATGGACAGTGCCGGGTTTGGCCCACTTTTTCACAATGTGGGGCTTTACCATTCTGTTGCTGACCATCATCGAGGCCTACGGCGACCTCTTCAACCGGTACTTTCACATCCCGCTGATCGGGACCTGGTCCTGGATCGGGTTCGTGGAGGACTTCTTCACCGTGGCCGTGCTCGCGGCCCTCGTCGTATTTGCGGTCATCCGGCTCAAGAACGCGCCGAGTCGCGAGGAGCGCAAGTCCCGTTTCTACGGATCCCACACCGGCGGCGCGTGGCTCATCCTCGTCATGATCGCGAGCGTCATGATCACGTTGCTCCTCTATCGCGGAGCCCAGGTCAACACCGACCCGACCCAGTTCCCCTACAACGACTGGGCCTTCGCCTCACACCTGGTGGCCCAGGCCCTGCACCCGCTCGGAAGCGGGGTCAACAGTGTGCTGGCGACGGTGTTCCTGATCCTCAACATCGCCGTTATCACCGGGTTTTTGGTCTTTGTCTCGTACTCCAAGCACCTCCACATCTTCATCGCCCCTATCAACGTGGCCTTCTCTCGCCGACCCCGTGCCCTCGGGGCACTCGACAAGACCCCGGACATGGACATGGAGAATGTCAGCGAGGACACGGTCTTCGGGGTCGGACTGGTGGAGCAGTTCACCTGGAAGCAGATGCTCGACTTCGCCACCTGCACCGAATGCGGCCGATGCCAGTCGGCGTGCCCGGCCTGGAACACCGAGAAACCGCTCTCTCCCAAGCTCGTCATCATGGGGCTGCGGGACAATATGTTCTCCTCCTCTTCCCGTCTGCTCGCCAAACCGGTCGTAGCCGCCGACGGTAGTGGCGGGCAGACGGCGTCGGCAGAAGACCCTCAGACGCTGGTGCCTTTCACCATCGACCCCGACGTGCTCTGGTCGTGCACCACCTGCGGTGCCTGCGTGGAGGAGTGTCCGGTCGATATTGAGCACATCGACGCCATCGTCGACATGCGCCGCTACGAGGTGCTGATGGAGTCCCGCTTCCCCTCCGAAGCCGGTCTGATGCTCCGCAATATCGAGAACCAGGGCGACCCGTGGGGGCTCGGCCAGTCCAAGCGCGCCGAGTGGATCGAGAGTCTCGACTTCGAGGTCCCCGTAGTGACCGGTACCATCCCCGACGACGTCGAGTACCTGTACTGGGTGGGCTGCGCCGGAGCACTCGACGAGCGGGCCCGCAAGGGCGTGCAGGCCACCGCCCGCATGCTCCACCGGGCCGGCGTGACCTTCGCCATCCTTGGGCCCAAGGAGTCCTGCACCGGTGACCCCGCCCGCAGGTTGGGCAACGAGTACCTCTACCAAGAGCAGGGCAAGGCCAATATCGCCACGCTCACCGCGGCCGGGGCCAAAAAGATCATCGCCACGTGCCCCCACTGTTTCAACTCCATCAAGAACGAGTACCCGGCCCTGGGCGGCGACTTCGAGGTCATCCACCACGCCGAGCTGCTCAGCCATCTCATGGCCTCGGGCAAACTGGTCGCCGGCGACGGATACTCGGGCAAGGTCACCTACCACGACCCTTGCTACCTGGGCCGGCACAACCGGATCTTCGACCAGCCGCGCTCGGTTATCGACGCCATCCCCGGAGCCGAACAGATCGAAATGAAGCGCTGCCGCGAGCGCGGCTTTTGCTGCGGCGCTGGCGGGGCCCGGATGTGGCTGGAGGAGAACATCGGGACCCGGGTCAACATGGACCGGACGGCCGAGGCGATCGGGACAGGGGCTGATGTGGTCTCCACCGCCTGCCCCTACTGCATGATCATGCTGGACGACGCCGTGCGGGCGAACGCCAAAGAGGACGAGGTCCGGGTGCTGGACCTCTCCCAGCTGTTGGAAGAGTCACTGCTGGCCGGGGCGGCCGAAGAGGGCGGCTGAGCTCATTGTCCGAGCTGGCCGTAGGCGTGCTCGGGGTGCAGCCGGATGACCAGACGCCCGTCGTCCACCATGGCCTGGCGGAACTCGTCCCAATCGGGGTGCTCCCCCTGGGCCTCGCGGTACATGGCCACGAGATCCTCAACGACGGCGTCGTGTGAGTCGGTGGCCACCGGTGACAGCTCGGCCGCAGCATCGAGGACCACGTAGGTCCAGAAGTTCTCTCCCACCACGTAGAGGGAAGCCCGGGGGTCGCGCCCGAGGTTCTTGGTCTTGGCCCGCGACTTGGTTGTCGAGATGCGGATAACCCCGCCGCCGACGAGGTACAAGATGTTGGAGAGCTGCGGCCGGCCGTCACGTCGAAGGGTCGTGAGGACCCCCTCCCTATGGGATGCAACGAAGGTGAGGGCGTCGCTCAGTTCCACACAAGCCAGCGTAGAGGCCCTGCTCCGATGCCGAAGCGGTGGCCGCCCGCACGGGTCGCCGACGCGGTCCGGCCTGCGCAGCAGCCCGGTCTGAACGGCCCGGCCTCGGCGTTCAGTGTGAGATGACCGACGAGGCCCGAGAGTCGGCCTCGCGCAACCGGGTGGCCATGGCGGCCAACATCTTGCGGGAGAGGGCCGGGACCGCGTCGAGAACGCCGTTGAACTGGCGCTGGCCGAGGACGAGCAGGAGCATGTCGGTCTCCGAGATCACCGTGGCCGATCGGGGGCGCCGATCGAGCAGGGCCAGCTCCCCGAAGTACTTTCCCGGACCCAGGGTGGCGATCCGACGGCCCTTGCGCCGCACCGACGCCTCACCCTCGACGATCAGGAAGAACTCCCGACCGATGGTTCCTTCTTCACACAGCACTCGCCCGGGAGGAACCGATACCTCCTCGAGTGCCTTGCGGATCGTCCGCAGCTCGCGCGATGAGCAGGTTGAGAACAGCCAGATCTTGGAAAGGTCGATGCTCTGAGATCTAGGAGCCATGGCGAAAGGGTAGCCCGACGTGTGGCCGTCCGGCGGGGCTCTGCCGAGTTCACGGACCCGAAACACTCGCGTAGCAACGGCGAAACCACCCCCCTGCATACTCGCACCGGCAAGCGTTGGCCGGCCCTTCGTAGCCCCTGTTGTTTTCGGACTTCACGGGTGCGGGGGGCTCCCGGCGGGAACGAAAAGCGTGAAAGGAGCCCGAGGAGTGCTAGAGGCAGCAAGCTACATTCCGTACCCCCATTTCGTGAACGCCGGGGACAACACGTGGCAGTTGGTGGCCGCCACCTTGGTCGGGCTCATGAGCCTGCCCGGGTTGGCCGTGCTCTACGGCGGCCTGGTCCAGCGCAAGTGGGTCGTCAACACCATGCTGATGGCCTTCGCAGGGTTCAGCCTGGTGCTGCTCGTCTGGGTGCTGTGGGCCTACAACATGGGGTTCTCGAGCGCCACCTTCGGGCTCTTCGGAGCCAAAGGGACAGGGTTCTTCAACAACCTGGTCGGCAAACCGTGGCCCATCACCAGCCATTTCGGTGAACAGGACCAGGCCACGTCGTTGGCCCAGACCCTGGTCCCGTTCCACTTCCCGAATGCCACGTTGGCCTATTTCCAGGTCGTCTTCGCCGCCATCACCCCGCTGCTGTTCTTGGGCAGCATCATCGGGCGGATGAAGTTCAGGGCCTGGCTGCTGTTCGTCCCTCTGTGGATCACCTTCGTCTACGCGGTCAACGCCAAGCTCTTGTGGGGTGGCGGCTTCTTCGCCATCCACGGGGCGGTCGACTACTCGGGTGGATACGTCATCCACCTGGCGGCCGGGGTGACCGGGTTCGTGCTGGCAGCCATAGTCGGACCCCGCCTGAAGCGGGACAAGGACCATGGGGTGCCCAACAACCTCATGCTGGTGGCCGTCGGGGCCGGGGTTCTGTGGCTCGGCTGGAACGGCTTCAACGGTGGTGACCCGTTTTACGCCGGTGTCGACGCGGCCTCCGCCGTGCTCAACACGAACATCGCCACCGCAACGGGCCTGCTCACCTGGATGTTTTGGGACATGTTCGCCTCGAAACAGAAGAAGCCCACGTTCTTGGGGGCTATCAACGGCATGATCTGCGGACTGGTGGCCATCACCCCGTCTGCAGGTTGGGTGGACGGCTACGGCGCCATCTTGGTGGGCCTCATCGCCTCTTCGTTCGTCTGGATCGCCTGGAACTTCCTCTCCAAGGTGAGGCCCTTCTCGCAGGTCGATGACGCTCTCGGGGTGGTCTACACCCACGGCATCGCCGGCCTGACGGGTGGCCTGTTGGTCGGGTTCCTCGCCGATCCGGGGATGATCGAATATCTCGGGGTGGGAAAGACGCCCTCGTTCGTGGTGGACGGAGTCTTCTACGGCGGTGGATGGCACCAACTTTGGGAACAGTTCCTGGCCGCGGTCTGGATCATCGTGTTCACCGGCATCATGACCGTGATCCTGGCCTACATCACCAAGTTCATCTGCCGAGGTCTCCGAGAAAAGGACGAGGTGCTCGAGATCGGCGATGTGGCCATCCACGACGAGGAGGTCTACCCACAAGAGACCTTCGCAGAGCGGGTCTCGGCGATGTCGAGCGGTCAGGCGATGTCGACCGGGCAACAGTAGCGATCGGACGGGTACCGTGACCACACAGCAAGAATCGGACGTGATGTCAGTGCAGCATCGATCGGAAGGAGTGCAGGCGTGAAGCTCGTCGTGGCCGTCCTCAAGCCATTCAAGCTGGACGACGTCAAAGAAGCCCTGAAGAACATCGGGGTGCAGGGTCTCACCCTCACCGAAGCCCAGGGCTTCGGGAGACAGCGGGGCCACACCGAGGTGTACCGGGGAGCCGAGTACGAGGTGGACTTCGTCCCGAAGATCCGCCTGGAAGTGGTGGTCGACGACGCTCAGGTCGACGACGTCGTGAACGCCGTCGTCGCTACCGCGGCCACCGGCAAGATCGGCGACGGCAAGGTCTGGGTCGTCCCGGTCGAGTCCATCGTCCGGGTCCGCACCGGCGAGAGAGGCACCGACGCCATTTAAGGACCCAACGAACCGAGAGTGACGACAGGATCGGGGCGTGGCGCGCGCAGTTGGGCGTGCCCGCCCCGATCCGACGTTTAGCCGGCCTGGCGCCTGACCGCTTCGGCGCCCGCGGCGGCGGCGGCGGGGTCGAGGTAGGCGTCGTCGAGCACCGAGAGATCGTCGGCGAGCCGGAACCGCCAGGGGACTCCGGTCGGGATGTCGAGTTCGGTGATCTGGTCGTCGGGGATGGCCTTTAAGTGCTTGACCAGGGCCCGCAGGCTGTTGCCGTGGGCCACCACGAGAACGGCCCCGCCCCGGGCGCCCTCGGCGAAGAGGTCGGGGGCGATGACGTCGTCGAAGTAGGGCAGCAGCCGTGCCACCACGTCGGCCAGGCACTCGCTGAGAGGGAGCGCGTCGGCCGGCACGTCGCGGTAACGCGGATCGCCGGCGGGGTCGTACTCGCTGCCCCGTTCGACGGGCGGCGGTGGCGTGTCGTAGCTGCGCCGCCAGATGTGGACCTGGCCGGCCCCGTGTTCCTCAGCCGTGGCCCGCTTGTCGAGACCCGTGAGGGCCCCGTAGTGGCGCTCGTTGAGCCGCCAGTGCCGGCGCACCGGCAGCCAACTGCGGCCCGCCTCGGCCAGGGCCAGATCCGCGGTGTCGATGGCCCGGGTCTGCAGCGACGTGTGCAGGACTCGCAAGTCCAGGTCGGGCTGGTCGGCTAGGAGCCGACCGCTGCGGCGGGCTTCCGCCATACCCTTCTCGGTGAGCCCCACGTCGCACCATCCGGTGAAGAGGTTCTGGGCGTTCCAGGTGGATTCGCCGTGGCGGAGGAGCACGAGATCGGGCACCGCCGAAGCGTAGCGCCGGCCCCAATTTCCGAATGACCGTCGGTCCCGAGCTCCGAGCCCCGAGCCCCGACGCCCGACGCCCGACGCCCGACACTCAATCGGGGCACGATCTTCGACACCGAGCGGCCGGTTCGCTGTTGCGGGGACAACGCCACCCCGTCTCACTACGATGCTCGAGCAGAGAGATCCAAGGGGGGTTCGCATGGGGCCACAGTTTGACCGCCGGTCGTTTCTTGTTCGCAGTGCCGCCATCGCTTCGGGCCTGGTCGTCGCTTCCGAGGTGGTCGGCTCGGGAGTTGATCCCGCCGGAGCGGTGGTGACCAACGGTGCCGGACTCAACGGCCTCTCGACGGCCAAGCCCCGGCGGGGGGGGAACCTGGTCATCGGGGTCGACGCCGAAGAACAGGGTTTCAACCCGGCGACCACCCGGTTCGACACTGCCGGGTTCATGTACGGCCGGACGGTCTTCGACCCGCTGATGATGGTCACCGCGACCGGCCAGGTGGTTCCCTATCTCGCCCAGTCGGTCACCCCGAATGCCAACTACACCGTCTGGACCGTGACGGTGCGTCAAGGCATCAAGTTCCATGACGGCACGCCGCTCAATGGGGCGGCGCTGTTCCAGAACATCGACGCGGTGTACAAGTCGTTGCTGACCGGCATCGCTCTCCAACCGCTCATCGCGAGCTACGCCCAGTCCGGGCCGTATTCGGTGGCCATCACGATGAAGGCGCCGTGGGTGACGTTCCCCTTCACCCTCGCCGAACAACAGGTGTGCTTCGTCGTCGCCCCGTCGATGCTCAACGCCCCGAACGGGGGAACCAACAACCCGGTCGGTACCGGGCCGTTCAAGTTCCAAGAATGGGTCCCGAACAGCCACTTCACCGCCGTCGCCAACCCCGACTACTGGCGGCCCAATCAGCCCTACCTTGACTCGGTGACCTTCAAGCCGATCCCCGACGCAGGTGCCCGGGCCGAAGCGCTCCAGTCCGGAAGCGTCGACATGATCCACCTGTCCGAGCCCCAGCAGATTCTCCAGTTCCGGGGCAACAAGTCCTACGCCTACGTCGACAACAGCGGGAAGATGGTGGGCTCTCCCAATGTCAACTGTCTGATGCTCAACTGTGCCAAGCCCCCGTTCAACGACCCCGACGCCCGACGCGCCGTCGCCATGGGCACAAACCGCATTCAGTACGCCCGGATCATTGATCAGAACGTGAATGCGCCGGCCACCGGCATCTACCAACCCGGGTCCGCTTACTACGCAAAGACGAGTTATCCGGCGTACAACCCCGCCGGAGCCAAGGCGCTCGTGAAGAAGGTGCAGCAAAAGACCGGCCAGCCCTTCGCCTTCACCATGAACTCGGTGGCCGCGCCCTACACAGTCCGCATCGCGGCGTACACACAGCAGCAGCTGCAGAACATCGGGGTCAAGGTCACGATCGCGCCGCTGGAGCAGAACGAGCTCATCAACGACGCATTGTCTGGTGATTTCGAGGCTACCGAGTGGAGCCAGTTCGGTGGCATGAGTCCCGATCTGAACTACGTGTGGTTCTCCACGAAGACGGCGAATCCGAATGGCCTGTCGATCAACATGGCCCGCAACGTCGATCCCCGGATCGAAGCAGCCCTCCAGACCGGGATGCAAAGCGCCAGTCAGGCGACTCGAATCGCGGCGTTCCGGCAGGTCAACGAGCTGTTAGGCCAGGACATCCCCTACGTCTGGACCGACCGCATCGTCTGGGCCCTCACCTCCAAACCGACGGTGCGGAACTGGAACTACCAAACGTCCCCGTCGGGGGTGCCCGCCCTCGGCAACGACCAGGGCATCTGGTGGTTGAACCAGATGTGGCTGGCGTAGGCGGACGCGGAGACAGCCCGGACGCTCCGGGCCCCCGAGGTTCCCTGCGGGCCCCTTGGGGCCGCCTGGCAACGGCCACCGAGCACCCGGTTCCCCCCTCAAATGCGGGCCGACGAGTCCGCGGATCGTCAGAGGGGCTCCTCCATCCCTGGTCAGCGTCTTTTCGACGGCGTCGGCCGCCCAGGAATGAACTTGCCAATCAGGGACTCAACTTTGCTATACTGTCCACCAGGAACCAAGTGTGACGGGGGTGATCCCCCAAGGAAGGCAGGAAGAGCATGGCGAAGGCCGTAGGAATCGACCTCGGGACCACCAACTCGGTCGTGAGCGTGCTGGAGGCCGGCGAGCCGGTCGTGATCCCCAACGCCGAGGGAGGCAGGACCACCCCGTCGGTGGTCGGGTTCTCCAAGACCGGGGAGGTGCTGGTCGGCGAGGTGGCCAAGCGCCAGGCCATCACCAACCCTGAGCGGACGATCCGCTCGGTCAAGCGCCACATGGGCACGTCGTGGAAGATCGATATCGACGGCAAGGACTACACGGCCCAAGAGATCTCGGCCCGCATTCTCGGCAAGCTGAAGAGGGATGCCGAGGCGTACCTCGGCGATACGGTCAGCCAGGCGGTGATCACGGTGCCGGCGTACTTCGACGACGCCCAGCGCACGGCCACCAAAGAGGCGGGACAGATCGCCGGGCTCGAGGTGCTCCGCATCATCAACGAGCCGACGGCCGCCGCTCTGGCCTACGGCCTCGACAAAGAGGACAAGGACCGCACGGTCCTCGTCTTTGACCTCGGCGGTGGCACGTTCGACGTGTCGGTGCTCGAGATCGGCGAAGGCGTCTTCGAGGTCAAGTCCACGTCCGGCAACACCCAACTCGGTGGCGACGACTGGGACGACAAGGTCATGAACTGGTTGGTCAAGACGTTCAAGGACACCGAAGGGGTGGACCTGTCCAACGACAAGATGGCCATGCAGCGCCTGAAGGAAGCGGCCGAGAAGGCCAAGATCGAGCTGTCTTCGGTCCAAGAGACCCAGATCAACCTGCCGTTCATCACGGCCACCTCCGAGGGTCCCAAGCACCTCGACGTGAAACTCACGCGCTCGAAGTTCAATGAGCTCACGGCCGATCTCGTCGATGACCTGAAGGGTCCGTTCGAGGCGGCGATCAAAGATTCGGGCCTCAAGACCTCCGACATCGACCACGTGGTGATGGTGGGTGGGTCGACCCGTATCCCCGCGGTGCAAGATCTCGTCCAGTCGCTCACCGGCAAGGAGCCCCACAAGGGGGTCAATCCCGACGAGGTCGTGGCCATCGGTGCTGCCGTGCAGGCCGGAGTCTTGAAGGGTGAGGTGAAGGACGTTCTCCTCCTCGACGTGACGCCCCTGTCCATGGGCATCGAGACCAAAGGTGGGGTGATGCACCGTCTGATCGAGCGCAACACCACCATCCCGACCAAGCGGAGCGAGGTGTTCACGACGGCCGAAGACAATCAGCCCTCCGTCGAGATCCACGTGATCCAAGGCGAGCGCGAGATGGCGATGTACAACAAGACGCTCGGCAAGTTCCAACTGGTGGACCTTCCGCCGGCCCCCCGGGGTATTCCCCAGATCGAGGTCACCTTCGACATCGACGCCAACGGGATTGTCCACGTGGCGGCTCAGGACAAGGCCACTGGTAAGGAGCAGTCGATGACCATCACCGGGCAGTCGTCGCTGGCCAAAGAGGACATCGAGCGCATGGTCCGTGACGCCGAGTCCCACGCCGAAGACGACCGTCAGCGCCGGGAGGAGGCCGAGGTCCGCAACGCCGCCGACACGCTCGTCTACCAGACCGAGAAGCTGCTGAAGGACCAAGGCGAGAAGTTCGAAGGCTCCGAGAAAGAGGACGTCAGTTCCGCCCTCCAGGGGGTCAAGGACGCTCTTTCGGGCACCGACATCGAGGCCATCAAGACGGCCACCGAGAAGCTGATGACTGCCAGTCAAGGCTTCTCCCAGCGGCTCTACGAGCAGGCTTCGCAGTCGGACCAGGGTGCAAACGGCTCGGAGGACACCGATTCGGCATCGGGCGAGTCCGACGACGAGGTGGTCGACGCCGAGATCGTCGACGAAGCGTGACGAACCGCCCAGACCCCGGTCTCGGGAACCGGGCGGGCGGCGGGCGCGGTGACCGTTGGACCACCCGGGAGGACGACATGCCCGACGCGGTCGACGACGGGATCGCGGTCGGGGTCCCCCCGGTTCCCGAGGACAGGGGGGACCCGGCGGCTGAGCCGCCGGGCACCGCCGTGACCGACCCGCCGGGCAGCGCCGTGACCGACCCGCCGGGCAGCGCCGTGACCGACCCGCCGGGCAGCGCCGTGACCGACCCG
>Ga0182024_10014228_pt1 | contig 15404 bp, 17 predicted proteins | sample P32metaG_FD_120480 | JGI IMG/M metagenome (GOLD analysis project Ga0182024, IMG submission 120480) | Permafrost microbial communities from Stordalen Mire, Sweden - P3-2 metaG (Illumina Assembly) | ecosystem: Environmental > Terrestrial > Soil > Wetlands > Permafrost | place: Sweden: Stordalen... | reverse complement strand
CGACGATATTGTCGATCACTGCTGCGAGGCGTGGAACAAACTAACCGATCAGCCCTGGCGCATCATGTCCATCGGCATGCGCGATTGGGCCCATGGGTCATGAGCAGTGAGTCCTGGTATAACTACGTCGAAACGGAGTAATCTCTTCGCAGCTGGGCAATCATGCAAACGCGATCCAGCGACGTCAACCCGCGCCATAACCTCACTCGGCCCGCAGCATCCCCTCTACGATGAGCGCCCGCCTCAACTGCGCCGAGGCGTCGCTCAGATCGAGCCCCTGATCGGCCGCGTTAAGGAGCAGCTCGACCGCATATTGCCAGTGCGGGTGCAGTTGGGTTCGCTCTGGCAGCGCGAGGATGATCTCGCGCGCCTCGCGGAGCGTCGCGATCGCATGGCGCTACGCAAGCGCCAAAACAATGTAGGAGATCGCTCCGAAAAGCATAGCCAGCAAGATCAACGTCAACAGGAACAGGAACAGATTGCGTCCACCCCCCGTGCCGCGCATATCTGCTCTTGTCTCGCGCAGGGCCTCCTCGGTGAGCGCATAGTTACCGAGAAAAGGTCGATCTATCGAAAATTTCCGCTTGACGACAGTCTCGGGCATCTGGGTGCTCCAAAGACAAGTATAGCTCGTCTACTTTGAGAAAAATGCCCCAAACGCCGGTTGTCCACAGGCCAGGGTGGTTATGGGCGGCGCCAAGAAGGCCAAGGACGGGCGCCGATCGTGGCGGCTACCCTGTAGCAGCGGGCTCGATCTTGGCGGCCCTGGCAAGCCCGCGCCGCGCGCATCGGCTCCCGCGCCCCTTCACGATGAGAGAAAGCGCGCGGGCGTGGTCCGCCCCGGTCAATTACACGGGCCGAAGGCTCGGCTGGTTTCGAAACCCGCCTTTGTCCAGCCTGCTCCCTCCGCGATATGGGACAATTATTAGCCGCATCCCTCGGCTATCGTCATAACACATTGAAATAATTGAGGACGGTAACGGCGCGCTGCCTCGTTTCCCGCCATGATACGGGCGAGGGTGGCTTTAGCCCCTATCATCAGCAGAACGGCGGCGATATCATCTGGGAGATCGGTTCGGGCTATTTCGGCTGCCGAAAAGCCGATGGCGCTTTCAATCCCGATAGGTTCGCCGAGGTCGCCGCCAGCGATCAGATCAAGATGATCGAAATCAAACTGAGCCAGGGCGCTAAGCCCGGCCATGGCGGCGTCTTGCCGGGCGCCAAAGTCACGTCCGAGATCGCGGCGATTCGCGGCGTCGCGGAGGGTAAGGATTGTCTTTCGCCCGCGCGTCATTCCGCCTTCTCGACGCCCGTCGAAATGATGGGCTTCATCGCCGATTTGCGGCGTCTTTCGGCTGGCAAGCCGGTTGGCTTCAAACTGTGCCTTGGCCATTCCTGGGAATTCCTGGCGATCTGCAAGGCCATGCTGGAGACGAAAATCTATCCCGATTTCATCGTCGTCGACGGCAAGGAGGGCGGCACTGGCGCCGCGCCGCTCGAGTTCATGGATCATCTTGGCATGCCGATGCGCGAAGGGCTCGTCTTCGTGCACAATGCGCTGACCGGGATCGGCGCCCGCGAGCGCATCCGCATCGGCGTCGCCGGCAAGATCACGACGGCCTTCGACATCGCCCGCGCGATGGCGCTTGGCGCCGATTGGTGCAATTCGGCGCGCGCCTTTATGTTTTCACTCGGCTGCATCCAGTCGCTCAGCTGCCACACCGATCGCTGTCCGACCGGCGTTGCGACACAGGATCCGACGCGCGGCCGCGCTCTCGTCGTGGCGGACAAATCCGAGCGCGTTTACAATTTTCATCGCTCGACGGTCGAGGCGCTGGCGGAGCTGACGGCCGCCGCCGGGCTCGACCATCCCAGCGATTTTCGTCCTGTGCATTTCTGGCGCCGCCTCAACGTGCGTGAGGCCACGACTTTCGCCGAAATCTATCCGGGCATGGAAACGGGGGAGCTTGTCGCCGGCGCGCGACGAGAATCTGCGCAAAGCGTGGAACATGGCGAGCGTGGATTCGTTCCGAGTGGCGATGTGATGGGCGCCGGCGATCGTCCCTCATCAACAAGTATGGCGCTTACCTTTTCGAAATCAAAAATTTACTTTTCTTACGCTGCAAGCTCGGTCATCCCGCGTTCTGCCTTCTTTCGCTTTCGCAATGCGCCGAAGGAAACCAACCGGCTCGCGCTTTCATCCCACAAGGCGAAGCGGATGCAACGCAGGCTTTGCCAAAGGGTAAGCCGCCCCACACCCGAAAGCTCCGGATGATGGCGCAAGACTTCGCCGAGGCGATAATAGGGGATGCGGCTGTTGAGGTGATGGACGTGATGCACGCCGATATTGGCGGTGAACCATCGCAACACGAGAGGCAGGTCGTAATGCGAACTGCCATGCAGCGCCGCCTCGGGATGCGACCAGACCGGTTCGTGCGCCCAAACCGTGCCTTCAAACTGGTGCTGCACATAAAACAGCCATACGCCGATCGAGGCGGACAGAACCGCGATGGGCAGGTGAATGAGCAGGAACGGCCCAACGCCGATCAGCCACATCAGCCCGGAGGCGGCCAACGCGATGCCGGCATTGGTCGCCATCGTGCTGATCCAGGGTCTCCAGCCGGCGCCGCGCATCAGGCCTAACGGAGCGCGGTGCTGTAGGAGGAAAAGATAGGCCGGGCCAAGGCCGAACATCACGGCCGGATGGCGATAGAGCCGGTAGCCGAGTCGCCCGCGCCAGTTCATGGCGAGATATTCGCGAACGGTCATGGTGGAGACGTCCCCCATTCCGCGCCGATCGAGATTGCCCGAGCTCGCGTGATGGGCCGCATGCGTGCGTTTCCAATAATCGTAAGGGGTCAGCGTCGCGACGCCGATCACGCGCCCAACCCAATCATTGATCACGCGATTGCGGAAAAACGAGCCATGACTGCAATCGTGCTGGATCATGAACAATCGCACGAGAAATCCCGCCGCCGGAATCGCCAGCATCAAGCTGAGCCAGTAGCTCACATGCATGAGCGCCCACATCGAAGCCCAAAGCGCGATCAGCGGCGCCACCGTGATTGCGATCTCGGTGAGGCTGCGCTGAAGCGAGGGATCGCGATATCGCGCCAATAGTCTGGGCAGCACTTGGGCGTTGGCGGTCGCGTCCGCCGTAGAATTCTGGTCGTCATTAGACATCGTCGAAGCACCGTCGGACCGGATATTTGCGACGCGCCTTAGACGAAGAACGAATGAGACGGGAGTCGAATGCCGCAATTTTCGCGCAACGCCTTACCAGACGGTTGCGGCGCAATTACGACATAAAATCGAGGCATAGTCGAGGGAAGTCGCAGCCCCGCAAGATCATTTTTTCTTGGGAGGAGAGCCGGCCGGCTGGCTCGCCTTGGCGAACCCCGCAGGCGTGGTCGCCGCCGACGCCTTCACTTTGTCCTTTTTGGGCTTCTTTGCTTCCTTATTGCTGCGCATTTGCCCCTTGGCCATGACCCATCTCCTTGGTTAGACCGGCTATTCGATCAGATGCCGCCGATTCTGCCAAGAGCGCGCGGGGGAATCCGGGCCGAAAAGGCTGCGCCGCCCCTCACGCAATCTCCAGCGCGAACGGCGTCCCCACCTCGCAGCTCTCGCCGCGCCCGATCGCCGCGACCGCGCGCGTCATCCGGCTCGAGCGGCCAAGGATCGCGTCGGCGACCGAAACGAGCCGCGCGTTGGGCGTAGCGGTGGGGGAGGCGACGCGGATTGCGAGCGCAATCTCGTTTTCGCTACGCACCGGGCTCATCAGTGCGCAAGCGGCGATGAAAGCCGCCGCCGTCGAGCGGCTGACGCCGGCAAAACAATGGATCAGCATGGGTTCGGCCTGGTCCCAATCGGCCACGAATTGCAAAAGCTGGCGCACATGCCGCTCGCCTGGGAGGATATGGCCCAGAATCGGGTCGACAATGTCGGACATGGCGATGAATAAATGCCGCTCCGGCAGAATCGCCGGTGGGCGCCTCACCGGCGTGCCGTGGCTCAGCAAGGTCACCAGCGATCGCGCGCCAGTCTCTTCGACGGCCTTATCGATGCGGTCGAGGGAACAGACGTGAAGGCGCGGCTTTTTCGCCAAACGATTCATGGGACTTTCCCGTCGAGTTCGGCAAAGCGACGAAGGAAATATTCCTGCGCCTTCGCCGGCCGCATCGGTTCGAGATAATTCTCAATGTTCGCCAGCGCGACTTTCGGCGGTCCAAATAGCTTTTGCGCCTCGGCGGTCGAAAAGCCGGCAAGGCGCTCCCCCTCGAAATAGGCCGCCGCGCGGTCGGCGCCTTTGACGAGCGCCATCACATCGGGGGGCATCTGCGGCGGCAGGCCGAAGCGGATATGGATCGCCGTCAACAGACGCTTTTCGATCGTTTTGTAGTCGTCGCCGATCACCGCCTTGAATGGCGAAATCATATCGCCGATCACATATTCAGGCCCGTCGTGCAGCAGAGCGGCGAGACGCGCGCCATTGGCGGCATGCGGCGCCAGCGCGCCGAGCAGCGCCTCCACAAGCAGGCAATGTTGGGCGACCGAGAAAATTTCCGCGCCCTTGGTCTGACCGTTCCAGCGCGCCACTCTGGCGAGCCCATGGGCGATGTCGGCGATTTCAATATCGAGCGGCGAGGGGTCGATCAGATCGAGCCGCCGCCCCGACAGCATCCTCTGCCAGGCGCGCGGCTTACCGGGCATGGGATTCTTGTCCAAGGGCCGCGCATTCCTCATATCGGTGACAGCCCACGAGATGGTCGTTGACCATGCCGGTCGCCTGCATGAACGCGTAGATGATGGTCGGCCCGACGAAATTGCCGCCACGTTGGCGCAAGTCTTTGGCGATCGCCACGGAAACCTCGGTCTGCGCCGCCATTTCGTGCATCGATTGGCGCGCGTTCTGGACCGGGCGGCCGTCGACGAAACTCCACAGATGTCGGGCCAAGCCGCCTTGCTTCTGCAGATCAAGCGTGATGCGCGCCAGCGCGACAGCGGCCTCGATCTTGGCGCGATTGCGCACGATGCCGGGGTTCTGCATCAGCGCCTCGACCTTGGCCGATTTGTAGCGCGCGATCTTTTGCGGTTCGAAGCCGTCAAAGGCGGTGCGGAAGGAATCGCGCTTGCGCAGGATGGTGATCCACGAGAGGCCTGCTTGGAAGCCGTCGAGGATCAGCTTTTCGAACATCGCGCGGTCGTTCCATTCGGGAACGCCCCATTCCTCGTCGTGATAGGCGAGGTAGAGCGGATCCTGGCCGGGCCACGGGCAACGACACCGCCCGTCCGCATGAAGAACCGGCTCGATGACGCGCGGCGGCTTCTCTTTCTCGGCCATGAGAATCTCCGGTTCGAAATCTTAAAATCGCCCGCCTCTCCAAATTCGGCAAGCGCTCAAAACAGACTAGCCTGCCTCTTCCGCTCCGCCTTGATCGGCGCGCTTACCGGCCGCTGGATTTCCGCATCGTCATTGCCGACCCGGTTTACCTCATTGCCGATTTCGATCAGTTCGAGCGCGTCCTCGGGCGCCGGGCGCAGCAGCGCGGTTGCGGCGGATGCTTCGACGCGATCGTTATCGAGCCAGAAATGAAAATCCCGCGCCTCGATGATCGCCGGCATTCGGTCATGGAATGTCGCGATCAATCGATTGGCTGGCGCCGTAATGATGCAGGCGGTGTCGATCTCGCCGCCGTTCGGGTCGCTCCAGGTTTCATAGAGACCGGCAAAGCCCATCGGCTCGCCGTTGGTCCGGCGGATTAGGAAGGGCCGCGCGGCTGCGCGAGCGGAGTCGCGCCGCCATTCATAGTAGCCGTCCGCGGGGACGAGGCACCGGCGGCGCTTGACGGCGGCCCGAAAGCTGGGCTTGTCGATCAGGCTCTCCGATCGCGCATTGATGAGAAGCGAGAATTTTTTGGGATCCTTCACGAATCCCGGCAGAAAGCCCCAGCGCGCCAGCCCGAAATGCCGCTCCTGGCCCTGCGAATGGGCCTGCGCTGTGACGATGGCGATAGGTTGTGTCGGCGCGATATTGTAGCGAGGCGGGAAATCAGGCTCTTCGCGATAACCGAAGAAGGCCCGCAAAGTTTCGGGCGGCGAAGTTACGGAAAATCTTCCAGGCATTGGCTCCTCTTTGCTAACTCATTCATCAATGATTCATTGTGATATACAATCTTGGGCTGTATTGCGGATTCTATCAGCGCCGGTTTTTGCGGGGCGGCGCGAAGAATCGACATGACGATGCGAGTGGTCACGAATTTTTTGCCGCCGCGGCCGATCAAGCTTGATGCAGATGCCTGCCAACCGCAAACGGACGCCGCCGCAACGGGCGTCGGGGCGCAACTTGCCGGCAATTACCTTAAGCAGTTTCGGGAAATCGTGACAATGATCGAGCTTATCGATCGCTTGCCCAATCTGGCCGACGATATACGCGACTGGCGTCCGCACAATGAGTCCGGACATTTCGCCAGCGCCGGCGATCGCCCGAACGCCGAGATCCTGCGCGCTTTTGGCGCCCTGAACCCGCTGATGCGACGGTCCTTTCAAGCGGTCACCGCCGGCCTCGACAAACTCGCGGAATCGGCCGTTGATCTGTGCGATCCCAAGCGCAAACCTCTAACTCCGGGCGAAATGGAGGCCTGCGCCGAAATAGGTCGCTCGATGCGGCGCTTGCTCGAGCGGGCGGTCGCTCTCGTCGAATCCGCTCAAACCCAGAACGTCGCTGCCGCCCAGGCGCGCAACCTCGGTGCTTGGCGCCAGAATGAGATGCGCTCGTCTTCCAAACCGAGCGACCCGAGAATTGCCCGTTCTTGAAGGCCCAAGCATTAACCTTTCTTTAAAACGCGCATCGCGCGGCGGGTCTATTCGCAATACAGTGCCTCACCATGTTTGCTTCGCTCACTCAATCTCTCGACGAACTGGCGGCCGCCGACGCACGCCGCGCCGCGCTCCATTATGTCAGCGAAGCCTTCGCGGAAGCTTTGCTCGACGGGATTGACGTCGATTCCTTCGCGGATGCTGCGCTTTGCGCGGCCTTCCGCGAGTTGGTGGCCGCCTATGGCGAAGAAAAGGCCGCGGGTCTGGCCGAACGTCTGCCCGAGCGGGTGCGGCACGGCGAATTTTCCGTCTGCGCGCGGCAATAGCGCTTCTAGTTCCGACCCCACCAAATAAGTTCATACGCGGTCGGATCGTCACGCGCCGCGTTGCGGCCGCAGCCCAGCGGTGAGCAGCGCAGACACCGTTTGACGTCGAGCGGTCTTCCAACAACGAGCCGGTGGCGCGCCCGGAGAGATTCGAACTCCCGACCCCCAGATTCGTAGTCTGGTGCTCTATCCAGCTGAGCTACGGGCGCGCATTGGCTCACGCTTTACGAGTTCCGAAGCTTTTGGCTGCGGAAATCGCGCGTCTGGTTTCGGTGGCGAAAACGCGACGCGGCATGAAGCGAGCGAACCGTCTAAACGCTCTTGGCGGCACTGGCAAGCGCAAAGCGGACGTTTTCGTGGAGCGGACGGGGTGGAACGGCGCGTCGCGCCTAATTGCGCAAGGCGCCTTTCCTTGCCCCTTCAATCGCTCCTTCCTGCGGAGCGGGTAGGGTGATCCGAAAACGGGCGCCGCAGTAGAAATCATCGAGTTGGCGCGGCGCAAGCAAGATGGAGCCGCCGTTACGGTCGGTCAGATCGGCCGCGATCGCCAGGCCGAGGCCGGAGCCGCCTTCCCGGCTGGAGAGATGAAACGGCTCGAAAATGCGTCGCTCGAGGTGAGCGGGAAAGCCTGGTCCGGTATCGCAAACTTCGATGATCGCCGAGCCATTGGCGCGCGTGGCGGCATAACGTATCGCCGCCGGACGCCCGGAGCTGGGGCCAAATTGAGTTAGAGCCTGCATTGCGTTGCGATTAAGGTTCTCGATGACGCGCAACACATGCTCGGGATCAGCGAAAATCTCGAAAGCCTCAGGGACGTCGATGTCATAGACGACCAGGTCGGACTGGCGCGCGTCCGACGCCTCGATCGCTTGGCGGATCACTTCGCGCAGCCCGACGCGCCTGCGCAACGGCGCCTTTTCCACAGCCGCGCCATAGCTCAGCGTTTCCTGGCAGAAGGCGATAGCGCGGTCGAGCGTCGCCACGAGACGAGGCGCAAGACGCATGGCGAGCGGATCGGGGATCGTCGCCAGTCGGTCGGAAATCAGTTGCGCCGCGGTCAGCATGTTGCGCAAATCGTGATTGATTTTGGCGACGGCGAGCCCGAGCTCGGCCAGCCGTTTTTTCTGGCCAAGCTCCTGCGAAAGGGCGGTCTGCATAGTCGCGAGCGCTTGTTCGGCGTGGCCGATTTCGTCGCGGCTGCCGCTTGGCGAGATGATTCGCGCCGCATCCTGCGGCCGCTCGCCAAACGCCATAATATTGGAAGTCAGCCGTCGCACGGGCCTGAGCACCATGAGCCATATCGAGGCCCAGATCACCAGGACGACGACCGTTGAGACCGTCATCACGATCGTCAGGAAGTTGCGCGTGAACCGCCACATCTGGGCGGTGAGCGGCGTTTCGTCCAGCGTGATTTCCAGAAAGGCGTCGTCCATGGGGGCCGGGCCGATCAACTGCAAAATGGCGCCCGGCGGCGCAAAGAGCGAGCGGAAGGCGGCGCCTATGCCCTCCACCATGGAAGGATCTCGCAAATCGTAGGAATCGCTGACCACAGGGGGCATTTCGGCGACCGCGAGCAAACGATGAGTATCTCTGGTCTTTAGGGCGATCGTCTTGGCGCCGACGCTGTCCAATATTTTTCTGGCAAGTTCCTTGGGCAGCATATCGTCGGGCGCTGCCGCGAAAACCAAGGCGGCGGTGTTGGCGGCCGCCAACCGGTCGCGCAGCCAGTTCTCGCGCACCGTGGCGATGCGCGGCACGTAAATCATGACCTGAGCCAACAACGCGAAACCAATCGTCAGCAGCAACAGACGCGACGCCAGTCCCAAACCGCGCGGCCGCTCCACAGGAGTGGGCGAGGGAGCGTTTGCCGTCCCGGTCCGCTCCGCGACCTGCGCCGCTAGGGAAACCAGCGGGGAGGGCGCCGGCGACTGGATGTCTAGCATCGTCTCGTCATCCGATCTTGCCGCCATGCTCTTCTTCGATGTGATTCTTGATGATGTCCTCGAAATTCGCCTCCACTTGGAAGCCTAAACCCAATGCTCGCTTGGCGGCAAAGTTGCTCGGCCAGCCCGAGACGATCCGTGCGATCGTCTCGTTGGGTTCGCGCCGGATCCGCCTGACGACCGCCTCACCCGCGATCTTCCGCAAGGCTTCGATCTGTTCTCCGACCGTCGCAGAAACGCCCGGCATGGTCAGGTTGCGGCGCGGGCCGAGCCGGGCCGTGTCGAGGCTGGCGGCATGGATAAGAAAGCCGACCGCCGAACGTGGCGAAGCGTGCCAGTGGCGCACGTCTTCGGATACGGGAAGGACGGTTTCGCGGCCGGCGAGCGGTTCGCGAATGATATTCGAGAAAAAGCCCGAGGCGGCCAGATTCGCGCGGCCCGGACGAACGCAGATCGTCGGCAGCCGAATGCCGATTCCGTCGAAGAATCCGCGCCGCGAAAAGTCCGACAGCAGCAGTTCGCTGATTGCCTTTTGCGTCCCGTAGCTGGTCAGCGGCGTCGTGAAATATTCGTCGTCGATGACGGCCGGGAACGGGGCGCCAAACACCGCGATCGACGAGGTGAATAGAAGGCGCGGACGGTACTGGCCTTGCGTTTGCAAATGCCGCCGCCGGATCGCCTCGAAAATTCCCAGCGTGCCGTCGAGATTGATCGCATAGCCTTTCTCGAAATCGCTCTCGGCCTCCCCCGATACGATCGAGGCGAGCAGGAAAATCACGTCCGGCGCGTTGGCGATGAGCTTGGGAGCCACATAGGGGGCCGCGATATCGAAGGCGGAGGTGGTTGCAGCAAAAGGCGCGCCCTGCGGCGCGGAGGGCTCCACGATATCCACGAGATCGGCCTGCACGATCTTTGCGCCGCTTATCTGGCCGTCCCTGGCGAGCCGTTCGACCAGCTTCCTCCCGACCATGCCCGCGGCGCCGATAACGAGGATTTTCAACGGACTATATCTCCATCATGGGAACGCTGCTCGGCCAAAATTCGGCGGGATCCTTAGATAGGTCAAATCGCGCCCAAATTACGGCGGTCGCTTTTTCGACGCATAGGTCCGGCATTTTAACTTGGGGGGCTCTGGGGAAACTAAACAGGAGTCTCCACATTGAACAAAGCGATTTTCGTAATCTTGGTTCTTTTTGTGACGATTTCCCGCGCGGAAGCCGGCTGGACCGGCCAAGCGTCCTATTATCGTGAAACGAGGCACAACGGGCTGACCGCCGCGCATCGCACGCTGCCTGTCGGCACGCATCTGCTGGTCACCAACCTCGCCAATGGCCGCGCCGTGGTTGTCGTGGTGGTGGGCCGCGGCCCTTTCATTGCCAGTCGAATTATCGATGTCTCGACCGGCGCCGCGGACGTGCTTGGCTTCCGGGCTGCGGGGATCGCTCCGGTGAGAATCGAAGTGGTTGAAGAAGTGAAACCCTTAGCGCCCGCGCCAATCAATGGCGGCGTGGTTCAACCGCTGGGGCCGTTGGGGCCCTTGGGCCTGATCCTTCGCGGCTTGGTTCCCCGCAATTGACGCTGTGGCGATAACTCACCCGCCTGCGCCCCGCGACGATCGCGCGCCCGCCTTCGTTGACTTGTGCAATGCGGTCAGCAACCGCAACGCGCGCTGGTCGCCGCTGGTTGGGTCCTGCATGAGGTTCATCGCATAGGAGAAGCCAATTTTCTGTTCGGGCCAGGCGCCATGGCTGGAGCCGCCAGCCCCGGTATGGCCGAAAGCGTCGTCGGGAGGACCCAACGGCCGGAGCTCTGTCTGTAGCTGGAATCCGACGCCGGTGCGCAGCCGCGCGCCATGCACCTGGTCAAGCCCATCGGCAATCGTGCGACGGCCCAGCGCAAGCGCCCGAGGCGAAAGTAAGGGCGCGCCCCCTTGAGCCAGGACGCCGTAGAAAGCGGCGATCCAACGGGCCGTGCCGATGGCGTCGGCTCCCGGGATCTCGGCGCCATGGAACGCGCGGCTGTTCCAGGGAAATGTCTCGGGCGTCCAGTGCACGGGGTCGCCAAAGATAGGAGGATTGCCCCAGATGGATTCGATCAACGGATCGCGCGCCCACAGGGTCGGGTCCAGGAACGGCGCCGTTCCCCAATTGGACGCGAGATAGAGCGTCGACATTTTGGCTTCCTCAGCCTCGGGAAGACCGATCCAAAGATCGAGCGAAAGTGGGGCGGCGATCTCTTGGGCCAAGAAGCGCCCCGGCGACGACCCGGAAACGCGGGTGATTACTTCGCCGCATAGCCAGCCGAAATTCAGCGGGTGATAGCAATGGGCGGCGCGTGGATCGGCATCGGGCAATTGCGCGGCGAGCCTTGCCGCCATGCCGTCGGGGTTCATCAGATCGGCGAGGTTGAGGGGCGCCCCATTGCCCGGCAGTCTGGCCGTATGGGAGACGATATGACGGATGAGAATTTCATCCTTGCCGAACTCCGACCAATAGTGCGAAACCGGTGCATCGAGATCAACGAGGCCGCGATCGATCAGCATCAGGATCATCGTCGCCAACAGGCCCTTCGATCCCGAAAAGATCAACTGCAGCGTATCCCTCGACCACGGTCTTTGGGTCTGCCGGTCGGCGATTCCGCCCCAGATGTCGACGACCAATAGGCCGTCTTGGACGGCGGCGAACGCGGCGCCGAGTTCGTCGTCCTTGGCAAAATTCTGAACGAAGGCTTCCGCCACACGCTCAAATCCAGGCGCAACAAAACCTTCGATCGCTACCTCTTTCGCCACGGCTGCTTCCCCCGACGAGGGGCCCCAGCCACCTCACGAGGAAAGGATATCGGGCAAAATATGTTGACGTCAATATATCGCGACTTTGATGCTTGCGCGTTGAAAGCCGCGACGCGATGCTCCATGGTGCAGATTCACGGCGGTCTGTCGCGAGGAGACAATGGGTTCTTTTGGACAACCAACGATCAACGACGTCGCCCGTCGCGCCGATGTGTCCAACATGACGGTTTCGCGCGTCGTGACTGGCAATGGCTATGTCAGCGCCAAAACGCGCAAGAGGGTGGAGGCGGCGATCGAGGAACTCGGCTATCAGCCGAACGCCGCTGCCAAGAGCATGCGCACGAAGTCTACGCAAAGCATTGGCTTCATCCTGCCCGACCTCGCCAATACCGCCCATGCCCTGGTCGCGCAGACCGCCGAGGGGTTGTTGGCGCAGCAGGGATACCGGATGATTCTGGGCAGCACCGGCTATTCCGCCGAACGCGAGGCTCAGTTCTTTTCGTCATCGCAGCAGAATACGGTCGACGGCGTCATTGCCGTCATTACCGATGAGACCCAGACCTCGATCCACGATCTGATCCAGAAATCCCGAGTGCCGATCGTCGTGCTGGATCGGGATCTGCCTTTCCCTGTCGATACCGTCTATTCCGAGGATCGCAGCTGCATTCGCGATGTCGTCCAATATCTGGCGCGGCTTGGCCATAAACGCATCGCGCTGATGACCTGCCCGCTGAAGGCGCGCCCAGGACGGCTGCGTTATCAGGCCTTCAACGAAGCGCTCGAGGAAATGGGTCTCGACCCCGATCCGTCGTTGGTGCGGCTGCGCCATCAAATATCGTCCAACGGCTATCAGGCAACCTTGGAGCTGTTGAAGACGCCGAGGCCGCCGACCGCGCTGATCGTGGCCGCGGATCAACTGACTTTCGGGGCGTTGCGGGCGATCAAGGAACTGGGGCTGCGCATTCCCCAGGACATTTCGCTGGTCGGATCGGATGAGGGTTTCATCTCCAGCGTCGTCAATCCGCCGCTGACAGTCATCTGGCGGGATATGCAGCAGGTGGGAACGCATGCCGCCAACATGCTGCTCGCCCGGCTTGCCGACGAATCGCAGCCGGCGCTCTCGGCGACCGTACGCTCTGAGGTCATCTTGCGCCAATCCTGCGATCGCCCGTCAGCGCTCGCCGCCAAGGCGAGTTAAAGCCCGAGTCAATTTCGATTCGAGTCATGGCTTCCTCGCGGACGTTGACAGGCGCGTTTCGGCGCAATATTGTTGACGTCAACACATCGCGATGAATTCGGCTCGAAAAGACTGGCGCGATGGGTGAGGGCGCTTGCCTGCGTCGCGCTCGACCAGGCGACAAGGGGAGGAAAAAAATGAAGCAATTCGTTGTTGCAGGGGCGCTCGCCGCTGTCGCCGCTGCCGGGCTGACCGTACCGGCTCAAGCCAAAGACCCGTTCATCATCATGGTTTCCGGTCCGCTCATTGAGCCCTTCTTCGGCCCGCTCAAAAAGGGCGCCGACGACGCCGCCAAGGCGCTGGGCATCGAATATCAATATTCGACGATCCAGGATTTCAACAACGTGCAGGCCGATCTGACCCGCCTCGTGCAGCAGGCGGCCGCCCGACAGCCCGACGTGCTGGTCGTATCGAACTTTTTTCCCGATTCGATGGGGCCGCAAATCAAGAAAGCAGCGGACGCCGGCATTCCCGTCATCATCATGGACGGCGGCTTTGCCCAATGGCGCGAGGTCGGCGGACTCACCTATGTCGGCTACGATCCGCACGACGTGGGCCTCAAGGCCGGCGAAATCGAGAGTAAGGCCGGCGTCAAGCACGGTCTGTGCATCAATCAGGTGCCGGGCAATCCCGCGCTGGAATCGATGTGCGCCGGCTATGGCGAAGCGATGAAGGCGGGCGGCAGCGACAGCAAGGATCTGACGATTCCACTGCAGGACACGCAAAACCAGCAGGTCAACCTGCAGGCTATCAAAGGCGCGCTGCAGGCCGACGCGGCGATCGACGGCATCTATGCGTTAGGGCCGACCCAGGTCGACGTTTCCGTACGGGCGGTTCAGGAAGCAGGCCGGGAAGGCAAGGTGCAGATCGGCGGCCTTACATTGGCTAGAAAGGTTCTCGAGGAAGTGCGCCACGGCAAAGTTCTGTTTGACGTCGATCTTCAGGGCTATCTCGATGGTTATTTCGCGCTGACGATCGCCTATCAAAAGGCCAAATTCGATATGGTTCCGGCCACGCCCGTGTTCGCCGGACCGCATTTCGTCTTTCAGAAGGACGCGCAGCGCATCATCGACCTCAATAAGGAATATGCGGGCTATCGCGGCACGGAATGAACGTTTCAGCCGGCCCGGCAGTCTTGGCCGCCGGGCCGGAATCCTTGCCAATAGAGGCGTCAAAGCGTGCAAAAGCCGACGAGATTTCAAATGCGCCGCTTGCTGCGACGGCCGGAGGCGGGCGCCTTTTTCGCGGCTCTTCTCGTCTATTTGTTCTTCGCATTCGCGGCTTGGAAGGCGAATTTCGTCTCGCTGAACGGCACGGCCGCCTGGCTCGACACGTCGGCGGAACTCGGGATCATGGCGCTAGCGATCGGCCTGCTGATGATCGCGGGCGAATTCGATCTGTCGATCGGCTCGGTGATTGGCGCGACCTCGATCATCCTCGCCATCGGCACCAATCATTACGGCGTCAATCCGTGGATCATGCTCGCCGTCGTTTTCGCGTTCGGCGGGCTGGTCGGGCTGATCAACGGCCTCATCGTCGTTCGCACGGGCCTGCCCTCGTTCATCGTGACGCTCGCCACCAATTACGGCATCGTCGGGGCGGCGCTGGGTTTCTCGCGCCTGCTGACCAACACAACTTCGTCTTCGATGCTGGCGACGCCAGGCGTCGATTTCCTGTTCGCCAGCCAATGGGGCGAGGCCAATATCGCGATCCTCTGGTGGATCGGCCTCACTTTGGCGGCGCTGGGCGTGCTGACGCGCACGCCGTTCGGCAATTGGATTTATGCGACAGGGGGCAATATCGTCGCGGCGCGCGGCGCTGGCGTGCCCACCTCCCTTGTCAAAGTCGTGCTGTTCGTGACCACCGCGCTCACCGCCGCGCTGGTCGGCGCGATCCAGGCGGTCGAATTTCACTCCGGCAATGCGGCCAACGGCCAGGGCTATGTCTTTCAGGCGCCCCTCGCCGCCGTCATCGGCGGCGTGCTGCTTGGCGGAGGATATGGTTCGCCGCTCGGGCTGTTCTTCGGCTCGGTGATCTATGGCGTGATCAGCGTTGGCATATTCTATACCGGCTGGAACACCGACTGGCTGCTGCTGATCCTCGGCGCCTTGCTGCTGGCCGCCGTTCTGGCCAATAGCTATTTCCGGCGCCTTGCGCTGACGACCCATTAGCAGGCTGTTGAAAAAGGCTCTGGCCACGGGAATCGCGGTGTGATTCTGTCTTTCGGCGCTGCTGCGGGGACTGAATCATGCGAGGCGGGGACGAGCGGTCTGGATCGCTTTTCAGCTATG
>Ga0182024_10014227_pt1 | contig 15404 bp, 18 predicted proteins | sample P32metaG_FD_120480 | JGI IMG/M metagenome (GOLD analysis project Ga0182024, IMG submission 120480) | Permafrost microbial communities from Stordalen Mire, Sweden - P3-2 metaG (Illumina Assembly) | ecosystem: Environmental > Terrestrial > Soil > Wetlands > Permafrost | place: Sweden: Stordalen... | reverse complement strand
GAAAGCCAATGATCCTGCTCGATTTCCCAACGCGTCGCTTCTGGAGCGTATGTTTAACCTTGGCCGCCGTCCTGCTTGCAGCCGCGCCCCTTTCGGCCCAGCGCTCCGAGCGCGCCTCCCTCGACATCACCGGCTACGTCATCGACGCCGAGCTCGATACGGCCACGCACCACATCGCCGCCAAGGCCCAGGTCACATTCACCGCGCCAGAGAGCGCCGACGAGGTCAGCTTCGGCTTTCATCCCGCCCTCAAGATCAACAAAATTACCGACGACGCCGGCAAGCTGCTCACCGGCGAACGCCTCGCCGATGGCACCATTCGCGTCGCTCCCACCAAGCCCTTCGCCGCCGGCCAGGCCAACCACTGGACCTTCGACTACGAAGGCGTCATCACTGGCAATGAAGACGGCCCAGTCGAAGGCCTCAAGCTCGCGGCGATTCAGGAGCCGATCACTTATCTGCTCTACCCCGCGCGCTGGTTCCCCACCACGGGCTTCATGACCGATCGCTTCACCGCGCAACTGCACATCAAGGTCCCGCAGGGCGTGAAGGTCTTCGCCAGCGGCGCCCAGGGCGCATCCCACTCCGTCGAGCTCGCCAGCGGTAAACCAGGCGATGAATTCGATTTCAACTGGGACAAACCCGGACTCCCCGGCACCGTCATCGCCGGACGCTATCTCGGGCCCTTCACCGCCGGTCCCGGCAACGTAAAGGTCTATCTCACCGTCAGCCACCAAGCCTCCGGCAACCAGGTCGCCGAAACCGCTGCGAAGGAATACGACTTCTTCACTGACAGCTTCGGCTCGCCTGAAACTCCTCACCTCACTGTCGTGGAAATGCCCGATGACACCCTCCCCGCCGCATGGGCTCCCGAGCTCGCCGGCATCATGGGTTCGCGCATCGCCGACAAATCCGGCGTGCGCCTGCTCGCCAACACCATCGCCCATCAGTGGTGGGGTTCTGAAGTCAGTCCGCGCACCCTAAACGATGCCTGGATCACCAACGGCATGGCCCGCTACGGCGAGCTAATGTATCTCGAAGACGAAAGCGGCCACAGCGCCCTCCACAACGCCCTCCAGGACGTCTCCGCCGGAGCCCTCGCCTATGACACTGTGCCCCTATCGAGCGTCGGCCGCATGAGCCCATATTCCCCCGAGTTCCAGTCGATGACACTCGAAAAGGGCGCCATGATCTTCCACATGCTGCGCGGCGAAATCGGCGACAAGGCATTCCTCGCCACATTAAAAGGAGTCCTCAGCGAGTACACCGACAAGCCCATCCGCGCCAGCGACTTCGAAAAAGTCGCCGAAGCCCAGAGCCAGCAGCAGCTCACGCCCTTCTTCGCCCAGTGGATCGACGGCACCGGCGCTCCCACGTTCACCGACAAGTACACCGTTTACCGCCTCGGGAATAACAAGGGCTTCCGCACCATCGGCTTTATCAATCAGGACCTCGACCTCTTTCGCATGCCGGTCGACCTCCGCGTCGAGACCGACGGCAAAACCGTCAATCAGAAGATTGACGTCGTCGGCACTGACTCGCAATTCGTCGTCGACACCTTCGGCCGCCCCCGCCGCATCGCCATCGATCCCGGCGACTGGGTGCTCAAATCCTCGCCCGACCTCCAGGTACGCATCTCCATCCTCAAAGGCCAGCAGCTCGTCGCACAAGGTGATTTAACCGGCGCACTCACCGAGTACCAGAAAGCCCTCACTGCCAATCCGCAAAGCTCGCTCGCCAGCTACCGCATCGGCGAAGTGCTCTTTACCCAGCGCAACTACCAGGCCAGCGTGAACTCTTTCCGCGATGCCCTCCGTGGCGACGACGAGCCCGCCTGGACCGAGGTCTGGAGCCACATTGCCATCGGCCGCATCTTCGACATCACCGGCCAGCGCGACCGCGCCGTCAACGAGTACCGCCTCGCCGTCCAGACCAACGACAACACCCAGGGCGCCATCAACGAAGCCCGCATGCTCCTCCAAAAACCCTACAAACGCCCCGACACCGACTAACGTGGGACGGGAAGCATCGTAGAGCCTCCGGGGACTAATCGCACTCAAGGTTTCTAGACGGAGGGAGCAGGGGCCTTCAGGCCCCTGAATAAACGTACATTTTTCGTCACCACCGTAACCGCCAATCGCCGCCGTCTCTTCCAAGTCAATGCCAACGCTGCGCTTCTTCTTGATGTCCTTCGAAACTATCGCGAACAAGGTCGATTTGCCTTACACGCATTCGTCGTGATGCCGGATCACCTGCACGTCCTTCTCACACCCGCACCGGATATCTCGCTCGAAAGAGCAATCCAATTCATCAAGGGAGGATTCTCTTTTCGCCTTAAAGGCAAGCCGCCGGTCTGGGAGCGAAGCTTCAACGAGGTGCTGATTGCCACCCCGGAAAAGTTCGAAGCGTTCAGGAAATACACAGAAGAAAACCCAGTTCGGGCAGGGTTGCCGGCTTTCCGTCGCGAAATACGCACATTCGTCGGCGAACTTCCTCGAAGGCATCGATCCTATCCCGCGACACTTCGAACAGGTGAAATAAAAATGGCCGGGGCTGAAGCCCGGCCATTTAATCCCGAAGGGTTTCAGGAGACTGAAGGCCCCTGCTCCCTCCGTTCCGACCTAATTCGTCTCCCGATGCTCCGAGGGCAACACCTGAATCGTGACCGGCGCAACCCCCACTTCCGCCATTCCAATCTGTTCGGCAGCGGCATACGAAAGATCGATCACCCGCCGTCCATACAGGATCCCGCGGTCCGTAATCCGTACGACCACCGCCCGGTGATTCCTCGTGTTCACCACCCGCACCTTGGTGCCAAACGGCAGCGTCGGGTGGCAGGCCGTCATTTCATTCATGTTGTACACTTCGCCGCTCGCCGTTAGGCGCCCATTAAAGACCCCGCCATACCAGGAAGCGAATCCATGCAACAGCTTGACCGGCGCCTTGTGCTCCGCTGGCTTTGCGGCTACAACCACAGGCGTCGGACTCGTGACCGGCGCAACGGAAGGAGCCGCTGCCTCCGGTCGGGACAGAAGCGCATCGGCCTGCACGGTTCGCGCGGGAAGCGTCAGAACCGCACCGGCAAGCGCAACGCACGAAGCTCCCACCATCAGCCAGAACTGGATGGGATCTTTCGCGTTCACGTTGTTCGCGTTTCGTCTCATTAGCATCTCCCCATTTTACTAGTTGGACACTAGTAACCCCAAATTATTCGAAGAGATACAACAGGAGACCCAGGGCGGAAAGGCCGGAGTTTTGAGGTTCTTGCTTGCTAAACCCATACCCCAGACAAAGTTACAAATTGCACCATATTTGGTGCAGAAATCTTCATTTCACTTTGTGAGACCCAATCGCATTTACCCATAAAATAAGAGCGTTTTTCAGGTCCCCAAGGGGCTCGGCCTGAAAATCCTGACCTGTCCCAATCGCGAAAGGCTATCACGCGACCCCCCGGACCGTATAGCAACATTTCGCCATCCGGAGCCGTCTTTTTCCACAGAAGTTTGGAGGGAAGTCCCATGAGAAAGAACATAGGATCCAGCCTTCTCGCATGCGCCGTTTTCCTGTCCACCAACGCCGCACCGGCTCAACTCGCCGACACCGCACCGCCCGTCCCGCCCGCACTCGCCGCAGCCAGAAACGTCTTTATTTCCAACGCTGGAGCGGACAGCGGCCTCTTTCCAGCTCCCTTCAGCGGAGACGCCAACCGGGGCTATGCCGAGTTCTACAACGGCCTCAAGTCCTCTGGCGCCTTTTCCATCGTCAGCGACCCGTCCGACGCCGATCTCGTGCTGGAATTGCGACTCATCGCCCCCTACGGGCCCACCAATGCGAACAAACAGAACGGTGCCGCCGATCCCCTGCCCATGTTTCGCCTCACCGTCTATGACCGCAAGACCCACTATGTCCTCTGGACCGTAACCCAATCAGTCGACTTCGCATTCCTCCAGAAAACCCATGATCGCAACTTCGACCAGGCCCTCACCGCCGTTCTGAACTCGTTTCTACAGGTCGCCGGAAAACCGCCCGTGCCGATCCACTAAGCATTCCGCGGTTGTTGCAGAATATTTCGCGTCTCCTGCTAGCGTGAAAAGAGTGCGGAGGGAGCGTGGGGCTTCAGCCCCACGAATTCGGCGCATCGGAATTTTGGGGCTTTAGCCCCGGAGAACGCCACCCTTTGTAGGGTGGCGTTCTCTTTCTAGGAGGAAACATGAAGTTGTGCGCAGCAGGTTTGGAGCTAATCAAAAAATCAGAAGGTTTTCGCAGCAAAGTCTATCTCGATATGGCCGGCCTGCCGACCATCGGCTACGGGCACCGCCTCGTCCATCCGGAGTGTTATCCCGACGGAATCTGCGAAACCCAGGCCGAAGTAATCCTCTTATGGGATGTCCACGAAGCCGAGCAGGCCGTCTCCCGACACGTCACTGTGCCACTGACCCAGGGCCAATTCGACGCACTGGTCGACTTCACCTTCAATCTCGGTTCCGGACGTCTCGCCTCTTCCACCCTGCTCCAGAACCTGAATGCCGGCAAATACGATGCCGCCGCCACCGAGCTATTACGCTGGGATCACAGCGGTGAGCACGAAATCGCTAGCCTCAAAGCGCGCCGCGAAACCGAATTTCAGCTTTGGACTGGCGCCAAATCCCAACAACAAGCAGCAGCCTAAACCACGGTACGCAGCGAATGGGCGATTCCTCCGCCTCGAATCAAGGCAAAGACACAAGAGCCCCAGAGCAGGATTCCCGTCCCGAGCGAGACCGAAATGACAAGCGCATTGGAGCGAAACAGCACCCAGCAGAGCGCGCACCAAAGCGTCATCAGGATGCCGAGGACAACGAGATGAGGCGCTCGAAAGATCTTCGCAAGCGGTAGAAAATGGAGCCCCACAACCATTGCGCACCAGTCGGTCCCAAGGTCTGCGCGATGGAGTCGATTCGCCAGGCTCATAACCAGAAGAACTCCAAGGATTTCCATCAGCACGACAAGCAAATACCATTTCAGCGTGGTTCGCGTGGAAGCGCCCACTGCCGGGTACTTCTTGCGGAGCAGCCGGCCTCTTCGAAGCACGTAGATCGAGCAAGCTAGAAGCAACAGAGTCATGAATCCAAACATGGGAGCGGTGAATCCGTTGAACGCCTTGGCCTCTCCCAGGCCCCACCCGAGCCAGCCCGCTCCGAACATAGCCTCAACCAACGCACCGCGGCCAGCGCCGACAACAGCTTGCGCCTGAGACGACGGATCGATGCTCGTATGCTCCATCGAAACGCGGCCTGTCAGTTGACTTTCCTTTGGATCATGCTGAAGTCACCGTAGTCTTCTTCCGCGGAGGCGTCAGCACATTTCTTCGAGCCCCACCGATGGGTCAGCCTACAAGCTCAGAAACCTCCAGCCGCTCCCCCGCCTGCAAATACCCCTTGCGTCGAAACCAATCCTCCATCGCCGGCTGCAGTCGGTCGAGCGGCACGCGGTGCCCAGCCTCCAACAAACCATCGCCCGCCGGCAGCGTGTCATCGAAGATCGCGTCGTTGGTGAAGTTCCGCATGGCAAAGTTGTCGATCCAGCGAACCGGGCATGGATGCCGCTCTCCCGCCACATCCACCCTCTTCACCGAAAGCTTCCGCGCAAACATGCCTACCCTCTATCGCGCCCCACGGCTCGTTCACGCACTCACGGCTTCTTAGCCACCGGCAGTTGCGCGTCTTTCGCCTGCTGCGTCTCCACCCTGAACCGCTTGTAGTCGTAGTCGCGCTCGATGAAGTGTTGGCGCAGATTCTTTACCAGCAGAACACGCGCCTGCGTCGTCCCCTCGCCGCCCGTAGGCAGCCAGAGCTCGCCATTCCCCGCGGCCGCCGGCGACGGGTCCAGGTCGCCGGGATGGGTCACCAGCTCCTGGTCGAAATGAAAATTCGAGCCCTTCTGGATATTCGCCAACAGCCCGCCGACTACATGGAAGTTATCGATGAAACTCACTTCGAGGTGCGCCACCTGGCGATCGGCTTCGTCGATCCAGATCGTCCCTTGCAGCTTCTTTGAAGCATCTTCTGCCAGCCCGTGGGTCTTCGCATCCTTGCGGCCTACAAAATCGAACACAATGGCCGGGCGTCCGCGGAAGTTCACCCGCCGCTCATTGCGCACATCCATAATCTCCAGCACTCGGCTCACACTGATGCTCGGCCCTTCCAGCGGCTGCCCCGCCGGTGTCTTCTCCGCCTTCTCCACCAGCTTTGTCACGCGCTCCGTCTCTTTTTGCTGGTCATGATCGCTGAGCGGCTGCCCATCTTTTTTTACCGTGCGTTCGATGACGTGGCCATTGACGAAGAAGTCTTCGTGCTCCTCGGTCTCCGTCTTCTTCACCTGCCCATTGCCATCAATATCCTGCGTCGTTTGCATCGAAGTATAGGTATAGGATTCGCGGACTTTATCCAGCTGCCGCTGGTGGTCCTGCACTCCCTGCATCAGTTGGCGAATATCGGGCAGAGGAGGATTCGCCGCTTGGCTCCCATGTTGTCCGGCAGCTTGCTGCGCCGCCAAAAGCAACGTGGCCCCGATTACGACACAGCAGACAATGGCTCGAGCCAGCATGCATCCTTTTCCCGGTTGATAGCTTGTGAAAGAGGGTCCGCTTCGCGTACTTGGGTCTTTTGACCCGGCGCGCATCGAAATGGTCACGGCGACAGGAGAAATCGTCCGCCGCATCTCCTCATCGCCATGCTATACCGTAACAATCAGGGTTTTTACTCGCAGGCGCAGAGAAAGGCGATGCACCCATGTTTCGATTGCTGATTCACTGGCTTCTCAGCGCAATCGCATTGCTGCTGGTGTCGCGCATTGTTCCAGGATTCTTCGTGACCGGCTTGCAGGCCGCTTTGGTGGCCGCACTGGTCATCGGCTTCCTCAACGCCACGTTGGGATTCCTGCTGAAGCTGATTACTTTTCCGCTCGCCATCCTCACCTTCGGCGTGTTTCTGCTTGTGATCAACGCGGCCATGATCCTGTTCGCGTCGCACTTGGTGGGCGGCTTCTACGTGTATGGCTGGACTCCGGCATTTTGGGGGGCTGCCGTGCTCTCGATTCTTGGCCTGATCATCCGTGCCTTCGCAAAGGAGTAATCGGCGATCCTGCAAGTCTCGGACGACAGTTCATCTGCCATCTCCGTGCCCATCCTTTCTGTCATCCTGAGCGCAGCGAAGCGAAGCCGAAGGACCTGCTATTCAATTTCCTGGCGAGAGGGTGGGAAAAGCACGAACCCCAAAAGCGCGATGTCCCAAGGTCCGTGGCCGAGCATCGCAGGGTTTCAACCGGGAATTCCTCTTACGGCGCCGCGACCGGCTTCGCGGCTTCCGCCTTGGCCTTCTTTACCGGCTTCTTCGCTGAGTCCGGTCGCTTTTTCCCTGCAACCGCATCTGCAAGTGGATGCGTCAGCACAGCGCCGTTCAGCGTCTTCGGCGTCCGTATCGCGTTCGCACTGGAGAATCCTCCGTGCGCAGCAACAGGGGGAAGAGCGATCGCCTTAGGTTCCTGTGCCGGTTGAATGCGCGAGTAAACTTCCCAGCCGCCACCCGCCACCACAAACACAATCGCCGCAGCTGCTGCGCTTCGCGCCCAATTGCTGTTCATCCAGCCCGCACCCGTCGAGCCTGAACGCGTCGGATCAAGCCGCGTCGCAAGCGGCCAACGCAACAAGCTTGCGCTTCGCGGAGCCTGATGCAGTGTCTGGTGAAGACCAGCTTTCACACGCTCTTCCAGCCCCTCAGGCGCAGGCAGACCGGCAATCAGGCGCAGCGTCGTTTCAGCTTCGCCCGATCCTGAGCCAGAGCCTGTATGCGAATCAAACGTGTTGTGAGGATGCGAATTCATCGGAGACTCCTCGAGTGATTCAGCAGGTCGGCCATCAGGTTGCGCGCGCGAAACAGGCGGGAACGAACGCTCGATTCAGTGATCCCCAGAACCGAAGCAATCTCCACGCTGGTCAGTTCCTCGAACGCTGAAAGAACCATCACTTCGCGTTCCTTGGCGGGCAGCTGGTCTACGCAGGCCAACACATGCGCGTGGTTTTGCGCAGCCGCGGCGCGCTGTTCGGCGCTCAATCCATGAGCAGGCAGCACCCGCGCAAGTTCAGCGACATCGTCGGTTTCAGGGCGGGTCTTGGCGCGGCGCTTGCGGTCCAGAACGATGTTCCACACGATGCGGATCAGCCACACACGATGATCCCGAATCTCACCCAGTGTGTCGCGATGGCGCAGGACACGCAGAAATGCCTCCTGCACAGCATCTTCGGCGTCCGAAGGATTGCGGAGGATTGAGAAGGCGACACGATAGAGGGTCGACGCGTACTGGCCGACTAGTGCCTCGAGTGCTTCCTCTTCCACTTGCTCGCGGGCCTCGTCCTGCACGGCGCTTGGTGCGATTTCCATCCAACCTGCGAATACGGATTGGCTTGCGCTCATACATTATGCTGACGCAGCCATCCGAGGAAATGCTCGAAATTTAATCTAGCCAAGCCGGGTTCTGGAATCTCTATTGCCCGATTACTGTCCGGTCAGCTTCTGAGCCGCGATCGATCCCGCAGCCCCGTCCTTGTCCGTGTCCTTCACCTTGGCCCAAAGATCGCGTGCCTTATCGCGCTTGCCTGAGGCTGCGTAGAGGTCGGCAAGATCCAGCTGCGCCACCGCCGCCGACACCGTCACCGACGGCTTCGCAACGATCGCGTTGTAGAGGTCGATAGCCTGGGCATCGCGATTCGTCTGGTGATACAAACCAGCAAGAGCCAGCTTGGCAAGGTTCGCGAGATTCCCATCCCACGAATCCGCCGCCGCTTTCAGCTCCGTTTCGGCCGGACCCGTGCGGCCAAGTTCGGCATCGGTCACGCCCGCAAAATAACGCCCCTTGGTTCCTTCGGGCAGCCAGCTGTATTTATCCGCTACCGCCTGAAACTGCTGGTTGGCCGCCTTCGCGCGCTCAGCAGCGGTGGCATAAATGCCATTCTCCGGCGGTGCGCCGGGAGTGGCCAGCGGAGACGAATAGGTATCCATCGCCGCTCCCAACTCGGTGCTGGCAGCAGCGGAGCGCATATCCCAAAAAATCCATCCGCCCACGAGCACGATTACAACTACGGCAAGGGCAATCGCACTGCGCACGACGCCGGAGCGATGACCGCTGAGCCAAGTCACACTGGTTTTGGTGGCCTGGGCAAATTTGTCGCCCTTCAGGGCGTGGCGAGTTTGTGTGTCCACTGAGTCCTAGAGTCCTTCTGAGTCCAAGTTTCCTTCGTCGAATGACTTGCAGGCGGGGTCCTTACAGGAGGGGGCACAGCGACTGCAACCTTACTAGTCTATCAGTGGGCAAACAGGAGCGTCCACCTATGGACGGACACTCCTTAGCCTTGCGACGCAGTCACTTTTGGCCGCAGCGCGCGGATCCGCTCAATCGCACTCGAAACGGCTTTGCCCTCGACCATCGCTTGCCGGCCCTTGGCAATCAGAAAATCGACGTAATCAATGAGCGGCATGCCGCCCGACTCCGCTTCGCGGCGCATCTCGTCCGTGACATCTACTGAAACCTGCATTGGGCGCGATCCCTCTTAAGGAATCATCAGCAGAGACGAGAAAACGTGCAGCGCCCTTCCGGAACGCCATGCGAGTAGGTGCCTGCGCGGAGGGTACCTGCGGCTTGTGCCCAGCAAAAACATCGAAGGGAGAGTCGGCCTTCAGCTCTACGAACTACAGGGGTGCGTGCGGCTTCCGGCAAGCGAAAACAGCGGAGGGAGCGTGGGGTTTCAACCCCACGGAAACTGCGAACCCCAGAGGCGGGGCCTTCAGGCCTGGCCTCCTTCAACACGAAACCGTCGCCGCCAACTTGCCCTCAACACTGGCGGAACGATAGCCTAGGACCATGTACGAAGAATTCCACGTCAAAGATCGTTGGACCGGCGAAGACCTGTATTGCAAGTGGAAGGCGAACATCGTCGCCATCGCCACCCGCCACGCCGACGCAGTCGATGTGCGCTTCGATGTCAACGACCGTCCCATGTGGATCGCGCTGCCCTGCACTGCGTGGGTCGAACAGAAGAAGCGTACGGGCAAGGTGATCACTGACCATCTCGCGGTACAAATCGCCGGACGTTATCTGAAACAGCTTGTCGAAGAAGGTTACGATGCTCAACGTGAGATGTACACCATGAGCGTGCCCGAAGTCATCGAGCACCTGGATGCTGTCGTCACCGAAGCCAAAGCACGAGGGGGCATGCCTGCATTACCCGTCGGCATCTGAATTCAGTGAGCAGTTCTGAGTTCACAGTTCGTAGTTCCTTATACCCGCGGTTTCACTCCTGCCCCCTAAGGCTTCTTTCCCTATTACCTGTTCCCTGTTCCCTGCCGGGGTCCCCATCGACAGGTCTTCGTCGATGCGGTGGTTATTCGTGCCGCAGCGCCGTCATTGGCTGCACCCCAGCAGCGCGCCGCGCCGGAATCCAGCTAGAAGCCAGCGCAACAAAAAGCAACAGCCCAACCCCTGACGCCAACGTGACCGGATCGTACGGCGCTATCCCATAAAGCATTGACTTGATCAGCCGCGTCAGCCCGATCGCACCCGCCAGTCCCGCAGCAACTCCAACTGCGGCAAGCCCCGTACTCTCGCGCAAAATCATCCCGCACACCTGCGCCGGCTGTGCGCCCAGCGCCAGCCGAATCCCAATCTCGTTCGTCCTCCGGGCCACCGAATACGCCATCACCCCGTAAATCCCCACCGCCGCCAGAGCCAACGCCAGCAATCCAAAACCAGAGGTCAACGTGACAAAAAGCCGCTCCTGCTGCAAGGCCGATCCGATCTGCTGATCCTGCGTTCTGATGTTCATCAGCGGTAGGTCGGGGTCGACTTGCTGCACAGCCCGACGCAGCGCGGGCACAATAGCCTCCGCCTTCATCCGCGTACGAATCTCATAAGTCATGCCCTGAACCTGTGTCTGCTGCACATAGGGCACGATGAACTGCGGCGGCGGTTCCGCGCGCAGCGTTGCATACCTCACATCGCCGCAAATTCCTACAATCTGGATCCCGTTCCGCGCCAGTGTGCCCCTGCGGCCATCGGCGTCATGTGTATCGATCGCGAATCTCTTCCCAATAGGATTCTGGCCGGGGAACCGGCTTCGCGCCAGGCTCTCGTTGATGATGCCAACCTTTTGCGAAGTTGCTGTATCCTGCTCCCCAAAAGCGCGCCCCGCAATGATCGGTATCTCCAGCGTCTGAAAAAACCGGTCACCGACTACGTTGAAATACTCCGCTTGCCCCTTGTACGGACTGTACCTCTCTCCTTCAGGCAAAAAATTCGTCCTCGATGTCTCGTCGGCAACATACACCTCAAGGGATGGCGCCACCGCGTCCACCCCCGGTACAGCGGCGATGGCTTGCTCCAGCCGTTGGTGCAGCGCAATGTCCTTGCCTGCCGGGTATCTCCTCTCGGGAGGCACGATCTCTGCCAGTAGCAGATGATCGGTACGGAATCTCACATGCACCGCGTTCAACCTCGCAAATGTCCGCACGAACAGTCCGGCCCCAATCACCAACAGCGTCGATAACGCAATCTGAAAACCGATCAACGCCTTGCTGCCCATGCCCTTGCGGCGCCGCGTCGTCGTCTGTGCACCCTCCTTCAGCCCGTGGCTCACTTCGGCACGCGCCGCAGCCAATGCTGGCGCCATCCCAAACAGAATTCCGGTCGAAATCGTAATCCCCGCCGTGAACGCGAAGACCTTCCAGTCAAAGCGAACCTGAATTGCGTTCCGCTCCCACGCATCCTCAACCAGTTTGGGAAGGGCCGTGCGGCCGAAGTATCCCGCCAGCAGCCCGCCTGCGCCGCCCAATGCAGCCAGCAGCAAACTCTCCACCAGTATCTGCCGCAGAATCCGTGCGCGGCTAGCACCCAGCGCAAGCCGCACACTCATCTCGCGCTGCCGCCGCGTCCCGCGCGCCAGCTTCATGTTGGCAATGTTGGCGCACGCAAGCAGCAGCACAAAGCCCACCAGCGTCATCAGCACGGTCATCGGTTTGGCGAAGAGTTGTTGCGATACAAACAAGCCGCGGCTGCCGTCCCGCAGCTTGACGCGCGGCAAGTCTTCGCCCGGCTTCACCGGCATCGTTCCGCGAACAAGCGCGCCCAACTGCCCGTCGAGCGTGGCCTGCGCTTCGTCATCGCTCACCCCGGACTTGGCACGGCCCATCACATTCACCCACCATGTCCGCGTATCGCTCAGCAACGAGCCCCAGGCGCGGTGAGGCGCAAGCAGCGGCTGCATGGATAGCGGCACAAAGAGGTCGGGCGACTGCTGCACATCCTGCGCACCCGTAAAGCCCTTCGGAGCGACCCCGATAATCGTCAGCGCCGTGTCATTGAGCTTGATCGTCTGACCTAGCACCGCCACCGACCGCCCAAACTCTCTCTCCCACACCCCATCGCCGATCACCGCCACAGCACCCTGTCCCGGAACTGCATCATCCGTCGGTTCGATTACGCGCCCTAACTGCGGCTTCACACCCAGCGCGGTGTAGTAGTTGCCCGAGACCATCTCCGTTACAACTCGCTGCGGATTCTCGCGGATGGTCGCATTCATCTCTGTCCACTTGAAGGCGAACAGGACATCCAGCACGCGATTCTCCGTCTGGAGCTGTCGAAATGCAGGATACGAAAACGCCGTACTAGTTCTGAGTCCGCCGAGCAACGGGTCATAATCGCCCCAGATGGAATGCACAGCCATGTGGTCTTCGGTGGCCGTCCACGCCAGCAGGCGCAGATTCTCCGCATTCGCCACGGCGAGCCGTTCATACAAGAGCTGCTTGGCCACCGAAAAAATGGTCGTGTTCGCGCCAATCGCAAGCGCCAGCGACGTTGCCGCAATCGCCGTGAACTCAGGACTCTTGCGCAACATCCGCGCCGCGTAACGCAGGTCGCCGGTCGTTTCATCGACCCACCGCAGCCCAAGCGAAGCACGCATCTCCTCTTTGTGCATCAGCACAGGCCCAAGCTCCATCCGCGCACGCCGCGCAGCGTCTTCCAGCGAATAACCAGCCCGCATCAGATCGCCCGTTCGCTCTTCGAGGTGGTTCGCGAGCTCAGCTTCCATCTCCGCCTCAAGCCGGCCGCGATGAAACACAGCCCGCAACCATGAACGCATCCGAGCAAAGCCACGAATAATGGGTTGATTGATTCTCATGGTCTTCTATTCCCTATTCCTTGCCGGGGTCCCCGCGGACAGGTCCTCGTCCGTGGGTTGGCTATTCCCTGTTCTTTTCACGCCCTCTCCGGCTTGGCGCGCAAGATCCCATTGATGATCCCGGACATGCGATTCCACTTGGTCCTTTCAGCTTCGAGCCGCCCGCGGCCCGCCGCGGTCAACCGGTAATATTTCGCCCGCCGATTGTTTTCGCTCTCTCCCCACGAACTCGCAATGGCTCCTTGATGCTCCAGGCGGTAGAGTGCCGGGTACAACGAACCTTGCTGGATGACCAGCTCTTCACCCGAAATCTGCTGAATGCGCAGCAGCACGCCATAGCCGTGCAGCGGTCCAAGCGACACCGCTTTCAGAATCAGCATGTCCAGCGTTCCCTGAAGCACATCGTTCGTCTTGTCCTGGCTTGCGTTTGTCTTTTCCTGGCTTGCGTTTGCCTTGTCCTGACTCGCGTTTGTCTTGTCCTGTCGCAATGGGCCCATGCGTGCTCTCTCCTTGACCGTCTAGGAAGCAGAATAAGCGCAATTCCCCTAGACCGTCAAGGAAAGCAATACGGAAATTTTGTTCGAGTTCGTCGCAAATTGCATCGAAGTCATTGGAGGAGAAAGACTATGGACAGTGGACATGGGCTCATTGCATGGATCGTCATCGGCGTTGTCGCCGGATGGCTGACCGGAAAATTGATGAAGGGTTCCGGATTCGGATTCCTGATGGACATGGTGGTCGGGCTGATCGGAGCGGTCGTGGGCGGCTTCCTTTCCAGTCATCTGGGATTCGGCGGAGTCAGCCAGCACGGAATGATCGTAAGCATCGCGATCGCCGTCGTCGGCGCGGTCGTGCTCACATGGCTGTTCCGCCTGATCACGGGCAGCCGCACAGCGGTGATCTGAGCGCGACGCACTCCAAACCGTCTGAAATTGGAATCGTCCAAAAACAGAAAGGCCGCGCCGCAATGGCGTGGCCTTTTGCTTTGAGATCCGAAATGAACCGCGCACACGCTGGTCCCAATACCACAACTGCAGATGGTGTACACGGAGGGAGCCGGAGGCTTCAGCCCCCGGAAAACGAGCACAGATCGTCGCGGCCTTCAGGCCCGGTTCCGGACTTCTTCGGGGGTATGGAGAAATTACGGCTGCATCACCACGTGTGAAACGCTAAGTATGCATCTTTGTGCTATAGTTCATAGTGTTAGAGAAACGCCATGCGCGTCTTCAAAACCAGATGGTTCGGACGGTTCTCCCGGCAAGAGGTAATTCCCGACATAAGTCTGCGAGAAGCAGTCTCCAGGGCCGAGCGCGGCCTGATAGATGCCGACCTCGGTGGCGGACTCATCAAGCAGCGCGTAGCACGGCAGGGCCAGGGACGATCAGGCGGGTATCGCACGATTATTGCCTACCGTTCTGGAAGCACAGCATTTTTTCTGCATGGGTTTGCGAAGGGCGACCGAGACAATATTGGCGAGGATGAGCTTAGCGAGTTGAAGAAGTTTGGCAGACGATTGCTTACCGCCGATGTCGAGACATTGAACGGAATGTTCGAAGATGGTTCACTCAAGGAGGTCAATGATGACCAGGAAGAATAGCTCCGTCGTGGAGGCAATTCTCGAGACGGCCGGGGACCTTCACCGGCATGGCTTGTTAGACGACCAAGAATATCGTCAAATCACAGTGCGCCATCTAGGCGACAGGTCGCTGCCGACGGCCCAGCCCATCAGCGCCAAACAAATCCGCACCATCCGCAGGCGCGCTAACTTAAGCCAGGCCGCATTTGCCCGCTATCTGAATCTAACCAGCGGCTACGTCTCGCAATTGGAGCGCGGAACCAAACAGCCCAAAGGCCCAGCGCTGGCGCTGCTGAACGTAATTCGCCGCAAGGGCTTTGAGGCGATTCTATAGCAGAAATCTCCAAACCTAGAAAGTTCCCAAGATGAATGATCCTTCGTGATTTACAGGTCCCAAAATCGATACTCGGGGCACCCAACTAATGATCTCGACCGATGCAGAACGCGCCGCGAGGCTTAGGAATGCAATACGCGCAATCGGTGTTGAACGACGTGAAGCGATGGCGATGGTCTTTGTCTTTTCGCCAAGCGTTTGGAGAGAGGTCGTTTTATCTGGCCGCAGGCTACAGAAGGAACTGTTTGTCTGACGCGTGCGCAGTTGTCGATGCTATTGGAAGGCAT
>Ga0182024_10014226_pt1 | contig 15405 bp, 17 predicted proteins | sample P32metaG_FD_120480 | JGI IMG/M metagenome (GOLD analysis project Ga0182024, IMG submission 120480) | Permafrost microbial communities from Stordalen Mire, Sweden - P3-2 metaG (Illumina Assembly) | ecosystem: Environmental > Terrestrial > Soil > Wetlands > Permafrost | place: Sweden: Stordalen... | reverse complement strand
GCGACCTGCAGGAGGACAAGGAAGCGCTCTTCGACACCGCCCGCACCGTCCAGTCGACGCTGCTCATCCTCGCGGAAATGCTCGGCGACATCGCCGTTGACCATACCGCCTGCGCCCGCGCCGCCGCCGACCCGCTCTTGCTCGCCACCGACCTCGCCGACTGGCTCGTGCGGAAAGGCGTGCCCTTCCGGCAGGCGCATCATTTCGTCGGCGAAGCGGTCGCGCTGGCCGAGTCGCGCAAGGTTCCCATCATCGAACTCGATCTCGCTGACTGGAAAAAAATCAGTCCGGTCTTCGATCCCAGCGCGCTGAAAGTCTTCTCGCTCAAGCAGGGGCTCAACGCGCGCACCACCCACGGCTCGCCCAATCCACGGCTCGTCGAAAAGCAGTTGGCTCGCTGGGCCAAGCTGCTGGGCAAACAGGCCTGACCTCTTTCCAAGTTTTTGTTCCATGGAAGAACTCAAATTTCTAACTCCCGTTCTTGCTGAAGAAGTCCGCCAGAAATTCGGCACGCCGATTTACGTCTACGACGAACGGACGCTGAAAGCCCAGGCCGCCAAGGCGTTGGCCTTTCCGAACGCGTTCGGCCTCACCGTCCGCTACGCCATGAAGGCGAGCTCGAACGCCGCGATCCTGCGCATCTTCGACAGCATCGGTCTGCATCTCGACGCCTCCTCCGGCTGGGAGTGCGAGCGCGCCATGCGTGCGGGTATTACGCCGACGCACCTTTCGCTCAGCACGCAGGAGTTTCCGGAGCCGGAGGAGCTGAAGCGGCTGCACGGCGTCGGCGTCCATTTTAACGCCTGCTCGCTCTCGCAGCTCGAGACCTTCGGTGCGCTTTTTCCCGGTGCGGAAATCGGCGTGCGTTTCAATCCCGGCCTCGGCTCGGGCGGTACGTCGAAGACGAACGTGGGCGGCCCGTCGTCCTCCTTCGGCATCTGGCACGAGTTCATCCCGCAGGTGCGCGAGATCGTGGCGCGGCACCAGCTGCGCGTCGTCCGCATCCACACGCACATCGGCTCGGGCAGCGACCCGGCCGTGTGGCAGCGCACCGCCGGACTCTCGCTCGACATGGTGCGGCAGTTTCCGGATGTGACCGTGCTCAACCTCGGGGGCGGCTACAAGGTCGGCCGCATGGCTTATGAGAAGACCACTGATTTGCAGGAGATCGGCTCGCCCATCCTCGAGAAATTCAAGGCGCTCCACGCCGAGACGGGACGCGCCATCAAGCTCGAGATCGAGCCGGGCACCTACCTGCTGGCCAACTCGTGCTCGCTCGTGACCTCCATCCAGGATGTCGTCCACACCGGCGCGGAGGGCTATCACTTTCTCAAGCTCGACTCGGGCATGACCGAGCTGCTGCGGCCCTCGCTCTACGCGTCGCAGCACCCGATCATCCTTCTTCCCGCGAAGGACACGGGCCGGACGATGCCGTACGTCGTGGTTGGCCATTGCTGCGAGAGCGGCGACTTGGTCACGCCCTCGGCAAAGGACCACGAGGAACTCGGCCCGCGCGACCTGCCCGAGGTGCAAATCGGCGACCTGTGCGTCATCGAAGGCGCGGGTGCCTATTGCTCGTCCATGACGACGAAGAACTACAATTCGTTCCCCGAGGCGCCCGAGGTGCTGCTTCGGGAAAACGGCGAACTCGTCCTGATCCGCCGCCGCCAGACGCTCGACCAAATCCTGCAGAACGAAGTCCCGCTGGATTAGCCGTCGGATTCCCAACTCAGTCATCCTGAGCCTGTCGAAGGATCAGTTCTGCTTCGGCCACGTTGTGAGGAAAGACTGAACTGATCCTTCGACAAGCTCAGGATGACGGAAACTACGTCTTCTTCGCTTCTGCCTTCTCCACCACCAGCACCCGTCCGCTCGTCTCGACCTCGGCGGTAAGGAACTTCAGCTTCGGCCCGATCACCGGATCCTTCACGTAATCGGCCAGCGGCCGATCCAGCCGCACGCTCCAATTGTCGTCGGTCGCGGTGCCCGGCTGGTTGAAGCGGATGTCGATCGCGAACACGTCGCTGATCGTGAAAATTGTCCAGCACGAGCGCGCCTCCAGCAGCGTGCGCAGCATGGCTTCGTGCAGCTTCTCAGTCAGCGTATCGGGCGGATTCGTCTCGTCCTCGCCGAGGAAGCGCATCAGCCGCTGCAGCTCCAGCCACGCCTCGTGACCGTCCGGCCCGCGCCAGCGCCGGGTCAGGTCGTGGTACCACGCGACAAGCGGCGAGTGGTCGTGCGTGCCCCACGTCGCGATGCTGATCTCGCGGAAATCGCCCTTGCGGATGTATTCGCGCAATTCCGGGTCGACGCTGAAATGCGGGATGACAAATCCCGGAATGCCCATCTTGAGCAAAAGTTTCGGCACATACTTCGGCACCATGCCGAGGTCCTCGGCGATCACGTTCGAACCGCCCGCGCCTTCCTGGATGATCTTCAACAGCGCCTCGCCCTCGGCGCAGTTCAGCTCGGCGAAATCCTCCGGTTCATCCGGCCGCGGAATGAAATGGGGCTCGCGACCGCCGGTGCGTTCCTTCGCCTCCGTCAGGGTCAGCGAGGAGAACTCGTCGTTGCGCTGCGGTTGCCACGGGAAGGCGTAGATGCGGAAAAAACCGAGCACATGGTCGATGCGGAACGAGTGGAAAATCAGGCTCGTCGCGCCGACGCGTTGCTTCCACCAGGTGAAATTCTGTGCGCGATGCGCGTCCCAGTCATAAAGAGGGATGCCCCAGTTTTGGCCCCAGCGACGCACGAACTCGCCCGCGGTGAAGAACGGTTCCGGCGGCGCGCCGCCGGACCACTCTAGGTCGAAGAGCGAACGCTCGCACCAGACATCGGCGCTGTAGCGGCTGACGCCGAACGGAATATCGCCGATCAGCTTCACGCCCTTGTGATCGGCCCACGCGCGCACGCTCGACCACTGTTTCCACGCGACCCACTGCACATAGGCGGTGAACTGGCGGTAACGCACCAGCTCCTCCTTGTCCGGGCAGGTGGCCAGCCACGTCTCGGCCTTTTCGAGGTCCTGATGTTCCGGCTTCCACTCGTGCCAGAGCGCGTTGTCGCCGTATTCGTTCAGCAGTGTGCGGAAGAGCGTGTAGCCCGGCAGCCAGCCCATGTTGTTCTCGACGAAGGCCTGGAATTCATAGGCATCATCCGTGCCTTCCTGCAGGTCCATCGCCTCGAACTCGATGTAGGCGTGCGACAGCACTTCCAGCTTGAGCATCTTCACCCGCTTGTACGGCACCGCGCCGGCCTGCAGTTCGCGCTTTACCGACTCAGGAAAAAGTTCCTTCAGCACACCGGGCAGCAGTCCCGGAATTTCCTCCGGCGTCATGTGGAGATAAATCGGATCAAGCGCCACGGAGCTGATCGCGTTGTAGGGACTGTTGTCCGCGCCGGTTTCGTTGACCGGCAGCAACTGCAGCAGCCCGAGCTTTTGCTCGGCGTGGAACGTGATCGCTTCACGCACCGCGCGCGTGTCGCCGACGCCGAAGTCGTCGGGATGGCGCATGGCGAAAACCGGGATAAGCGTGCCCGCGAGACGGGGATAGGCGGAAGCAGACATGATGGCAGAGTATCGGCGGAGCACGCCATCTCGCAAGCCTGCTCCGTCGCGGTCCCTCGTTCCCAAGTTGTACTTGGAAACGCTCTTGTCATTCCGAAGCTTAGCTTCGGGATAGAGGGCACCCGACATCGACACAAAAAACCCCGAACGGAATCCCGTTCGGGGTTTCTGCGCTGCCCGAAGGCAGCTTGGGAGACAAACAATTTAGAAGTTATACTTCACACCGACCGTGGCCAGGTTCTGGGCGACTTGGTCGGGGTGGAAGTTGTACTGGTCACCGCCGCCGATGTTGGACTTCATGTTCGCGCCCAGCGCGTCGATGAACTTGTACTCGGTGAAGAGCGCCCAGTGCGAGGTCAGGTTATAGTCGACGCCGACCAGACCCTGCACCGCGAAATCCACGTCCTCGTCACCCACGTTGCCGGGATGCGCGCCGCTCGCGAAGTTCAGGTCGGTGTGCGACGTCAGGTACTCTGCGCCCACGCCGATGCCGACATAGGGCACCACCTTGGACCAGAAACCTTGGTCATTCAGCTTGAAGCGCAGGATGCCGTTCACAAAGCCGGCCGCGTTGTTCCAGCTGGTGGAATCATGATAGGCACCGGCGCCGCCGCCGCCCTGGGTCTTGCTGTCCATGCCGATGTAAAGGCCTTCGACCTCGACGGCCGGCTGCAGCCGGAAGCTGGAGCAAACGGGGAAGGACTGGAAGTTATAGCCAGCCTTGATGCCGCCCACCGCGCCCACGCTGGAGTGGGTGTTGTCGGGAGTCACGTCGCCGCCGCCCGGACCGTTGATGGTCGTCGCGCGGTCGCCGTAGTTCGTGGAGAAGTTGACGCCGCCTTCTGCAGCGACGTAGAACCCGGCATCGGAGGGGTTCATGGCGGGCGACACCTGCTTCATGTCCTTCATGTCGTTGGTGCTGCCGGCGCGAACGCCGAGGGTGGTGACCAACGCCAGCAGCGCGGTGGAAGTGAGATAAGTAAGTTTCATAGGATTGGGTCTTGTGACGCGCCAACTATTAGTTTTGTTACTCAAAAATGGCAAAGATTTTCTACAAATTTACTTAAATAATGGCAAGTATATTGGGCCTTAATTTCGCCGGAAAAGGTGAGAATTTACCTCTGAAAATGGCGCTACTTCGAGCTTAAAATTAAACTCGGGAAAGGCGACAGAACGAGGAGGCCCGATAGACCGTTCGGGAAACGACCCTACCCCTGCAGGATGGTATCCCGGGGCGGCGATTCACTCAGCCCGGGGTAATCCAGCGTGTAGTGCAGCCCCCGGCTCTCGTGCCGGCTCAGGGCGGAATCGACGATCAGCGACGCCACCAGCACCAGGTTGCGCAGCTCCACCAAGTCGACCGTCATCTTGTAGTTCCAGTAGTACTCCTGCACCTCGGCGCTCAGGCTGCGCAGGCGGCTGGCCGCGCGGTGCAACCGCTTCGTCGTGCGCACAATGCCCACGTAATCCCACATCAACTGTCGAATCTCGCGCCAGTTGTGATAGATCACAACCAGCTCGTCGGGATCCTGCGCCGAGCCGCTCTGCCACGGCGGGATGACATCCTCGCGCGTCGGTACGGGTTCGGTCAGCACGGCACCGGCGGCACGATGCGCCACCACCAGCGCCTCCAGCAGGGAATTGCTCGCCAACCGGTTGGCGCCGTGCAGGCCGGTGCAGCCCACTTCGCCCACCGCCCACAGGCCGGGCAGGGAAGTGCGGCCTTCCGGCGTCGTCACCACGCCGCCGCACTGGTAATGGGCCGCCGGCACGACCGGGATCGGCTCGGTCGCCATGTCGATCCCGCATTCCATGCACTTGGCGTAGATCGCCGGGAAGCGCTGCTGGAGGAACTCACGGCTCTGGTGCGTGATGTCCAGGTAGACGCACTCCGCGCCCGTCCGCTTGATCTCCGCATCGATCGCCCGCGCCACGATATCGCGCGGCGCCAGCGACTTGAGCGGATGCACGCCGTCCATGAACGCCTTGCCCGCGCCGTTGCGCAGCACGCCGCCTTCGCCCCGCACCGCCTCGCTGATCAGGAAGGATTTCGCCTTCGGATGGAATAGGCAGGTGGGATGGAACTGGATGAACTCCATGTTCGCCACCGGCACGCCCGCGCGATAGGCCATGGCCACGCCATCGCCGGTGGCGATGTCCGGGTTCGTGGTATAGAGATACGCCTTGCCGCAGCCGCCGGTGGCCAGCAGCACATGGTTCGCCGCCACGATTTCCACCCGGCCGCTGTCCACCTCCAGCACGTAGACGCCCACGCAGCGGTTCTCGGTGGCGAAGCCGAGCTTGCGGCGCGTGATCAGATCGATCGCGGCGTGGTTCTCGAAAATGGCGACGTTGGGATGCTGCGCCAGCGCGGCCAGCAGCGCGCGCTCGATCTCTCGGCCCGTGATGTCCCGCGCATGCAGGATGCGCCGCTTGGAGTGGCCGCCCTCCTTGCCCAGGTCCAGCTCGTGGCGGCCGTCGTCACCGTTCTCGCGCTCCGTGAAGGACATGCCCAGGTCCATCAGCTCGCGCACGCGGGCCGGGCCCTCCTCGACGATCCCGCGCACCACGTCCTCGCGGCACAGGCCCGCGCCGGCCTCCAGCGTATCGCGCACATGCAGGTCGAAGCTGTCCTCGTCCGAAGTCACGACCGCGATCCCGCCCTGCGCGTAATTGGTGTTCGACTCCGCCCGGTTCTTCTTCGTGATCACCGCGACCGAGCCGCGTTCCGCCACATTCAGCGCAAACGTCAGCCCCGCAATGCCCGACCCCAGCACGGCATAGTCGAAGCGATGATCAACGGGCATGGGAATTTATGGCGGCGAGGACTCCGCTTTGTCGAGGCGTACTACGATTGAATTCCCGTGGTAAAGCAAGTCTCAGTGTCACAAGCTCGGTTTATGGCCGAAGCCTCGAGCAAAGTTTCCTTTTTTTCCTTCTCGCGTTTGAAAAAGAGGATTCCGTATTTTTTGTTTTTCACCGGTCTAATAATCGGTCTAGGGGTTTTTATTGGAGATCACGCTGACGAAATGCCTTGGGTCTTGAGATATATCGCACCTGCCTCATATCACGAAGAGGCGGGGATTGACGCCTTAAAAAAAGGGAAAATCCTAAACTCGGGAGACGAAGGCTTTTTACAGATATCGAGCACTCTAATTGCAAACGTAAAGATGAAGTCAGAGGATTCGGTTATCTCAGAAGATTCGGCTCCCTCCGAATCTGACGTAGAAATTGGGATTCGAGATATCAAAATCTCTGGTTTGGGTGGCTTTACCTCTGGAATGGAGCCGCTTGTTTCTTTTACGGCCTTCTCGCCGAATCATCCTGAAATTTGGCCAACTCCGTTAGAAGGGTCGCTCCAACCAGCGATTCTCGACGCAGATAGGCGGAAGTCGGCAAGTATCTTACCGTTCTGTTTTGGCTTATTTCTGCTTTCCTCAATCCTTGAAATTATTGGTTTCCTCATGGAAAGTCGTGAGGAGTAGAATGGAGCCGGTTGATGATAGTGCGAGTAGTTACACGGAAGGCTAGATCGACAAAACAAGCCGCACCTGAATCCGGCACGATCTGCGCTACGTTGCCTCCATGCGTTCGCCCCCGGTCCATCGGCTCACCGTCGATTCGCACGACATCTTCACCCACCGCGCCGGGGCCTACCTGGCGCTCTTCGATCTCGGCACCTACACCCGCTACGTCGCGCGCGAGGCCGACGCCCTCGACATCAGCGCCCATCTCCAGCGGCAGACGAAGGCGCTGACCATCCTCGCCTGGAACGCGCGCCAGCCCATCAGCCGCCTCGACCTCGTCGTCATTCCCGAGGACGAGCCGGTGGAACGGCAGGTGCCCAGCGGACGCCAGCCCTTCGCCAGCGGCTGGGTGCGCACCTTCGGCCGCCTCGCGCTCACCGGCAACGAGCTGGTGGAAACCTGCGCCCGCGACCCCGAATTCGACCTCCTCCACAGCGCCGCCTCGGGCCGCCCGCGCCTCTTCGACGTCCCGCCCGGCACCTACACCGTGCAGGTCTTCGCCGGCAACGACGCGGTGACCGACGTGGTCATCCTGCGCCACCACCCGTTCCCGCCACCCCGCGTCGCGCCCGTGCGGCTCGGCGGCCATCAATTCTTCTCCGAGGAGGACGACGATCCGAACGCCAGCCACAAATCGCCCAAGATCAGCCTTCCCCCGCAGACTTGAGTTCGACCCGATATGGCTGAATCCCACTGGAGAGAGTGGACTTGTGAAAAGAAACCGCCCAAGGCATCTTAAATCAATGCTGGACGAACCCAAGAAGCTCTTCGATCTCATGGATATTGAGACTGAGCCGACCGACGAGCAGCTGGCGGAACTGATGCATTATGTCGGCGAGGCGGTGCGGGCGAAAGGCGTTCGCCAAAGTTCCGCAGGCAACGACGAAAGACTTCGAGAAAGCAGTCCCTCCCCTTACGGTGCTTGAGTGAGCAAGCGGCCTGAGTTGATCGTCATGGCCGGCCCGAACGGATCGGGCAAGACCTCTGTCACAGAACAGCTTCTTCGGCACGCGTGGGCAGAAAGCTGTCTTTATATCAACCCCGATCAGATCGCGCAGGACGAGTTCGGCGGCTGGGATTCACCCGGTTCGTTCCTGCGAGCTGCCCAAAAGGCGGAGAAATTGCGGAACGACTGTCTCGCCGTGGGGCGCAGTCTTGTTTTCGAGACGGTATTTTCGCGTTTTGAGAAGGTCGAATTTCTGCAGCGGGCCCAAGCAAAGGGTTATTTTATTCGCTTCTTTTTCGTCTGTACCGACGACCCTGAAATCAATGTCCGACGTGTGGCCCGACGGGTAAGTGAAGGAGGCCATGATGTCCCCCGCGACAAGATCATCGGTCGTTACGATCGCTCGATCGCGAATTGTGCCGCCGCCGTGCGCTTCGTCGATCGAGCGTACTGTTATGATAACTCGGTGGAAGAGGCCGATCCACGACTTGTCTTCCGGGCGGACTTGGGAGTAATCAAGAAGGAATACGGCAAGGTCAATGACTGGGCGCGGCCCATTTTCAGCGCCTTAAGACAAGCTTGAGAAACCAAGTCCGCCAAATTTCTCAAAATTTACGAAAAATCTCTTGCACGCCTCCGCGGTTATGAGATGATCCTCGTCCCTCGCAAAACGGGGGACGCCTGGTTGGACCGCTCGATGCGACCCGCCGGGGAGTGATGAGGAAGCGTGTGACGGTCGGCCTTCGAGGCCACAAGCCGTCCTCCATGCGAGCTTCAAAAGCTTAGCACGCCATCGATGGCGTGTTTTTGTTTCTGAAGCCCGGGTGGGGCCAACCGCTTCGGCAGCACCCAGACGAATTTCCAGACCCTTAAATAACAGACATGCCCACGATCAATCAGTTGGTCCGCAAAGGACGCCGCAAAGTCGTCGTCAAGACGAAGTCGCCCGCGCTCAAAGGCGCGCCGCAGCGCCGCGGCGTCTGCGTGCAGGTAATGACCCGCACGCCCAAGAAGCCCAATTCCGCCTTGCGCAAGGTCGCCAAGGTGCGCCTGACCAACGGCCAGGAAGTCATCGCCTACATCCCGGGCGAGGGACACAACCTGCAGGAACACTCCATCGTCCTCGTCCGCGGCGGCCGCGTGAAGGATTTGCCCGGTGTTCGTTACCACATCGTCCGCGGCACGCTCGACGCGCTCGGCGCGGTCGGGCCCAGCAACACCAACAAGCTTCCCCGCAACGTCTCGCGCTCCAAGTACGGCGTGAAGAAGCCCAAGAAGGGCGCCGCTGCCGCTGCTCCTGCCAAGAAGAAATAACCCTTTAATCCCGAACCACCATGGCCCGTCGTCGTCGCGCAGAAAAGCGCCAGATCATTCCCGATAGCCGCTACGAATCCCAGGTCGTCGGCCGCCTCATCTCCGCCATCATGCAGCGGGGCAAGAAGTCTCTTGCCCAGCGCATCGTTTACGGCGCGATCGACTCGGTCAACGAGACCAACAAGGAAGGCGATCCGCTCGACATCCTGCACAAGGCGCTCGAGAACGTGAAGCCCCGCCTCGAGGTCAAGAGTCGCCGCGTCGGTGGCGCCACCTACCAGGTTCCGATGGAAGTCCCGCCCGAGCGCCAGCTCGCGCTCGCCATGCGCTGGATGGTCGGCAATGCCTCCAAGCGCAAGGGCGTTCCGCTCCAGAAGGCGCTCGCCTCCGAGATCAAGGACGCCTCCAACGGCCAGGGCAACGCCGTCAAGAAGCGCGACGATGTCCACAAGATGGCGCAGGCCAACCGTGCCTTTGCGCACTTCCGTTTCTAAGTAGCCCGAGCCACACCCTTCCACGCCATGTCCACCGCAACCGCCGAACCCGCTGCCAAGGCCGTGAATCCCAATTCCCCCAAGCGTCCCTACCCGATGGAGCGCACGCGCAACATCGGCATCGCCGCGCACATCGATGCGGGCAAGACCACGCTCACCGAGCGCATTCTTTTCTACACCGGCGCGATCCACAAGATCGGCGAAGTCCATGAAGGCACCGCGGTGACCGACTGGATGGAGCAGGAGCGCGAGCGCGGCATCACCATCACCTCGGCGGCCACGACCTGTTTCTGGCCGTCCCGCAAGGAAGAGGGCATCGTCAAGCTGTACGAGGGCCAGAAGTTCCGCGTCAACATCATCGACACTCCCGGCCACGTGGACTTCACGGCCGAGGTGGAGCGCTCGCTCCGCGTGCTCGACGGCGCCATCGCCGTGTTCTGCGGCGTTGCCGGCGTCCAGCCCCAGTCCGAGACCGTCTGGCGCCAGGCCAACAAGTACGGAGTTCCCCGCATCGCGTTCGTCAACAAGATGGACCGTGTCGGAGCCAATTTTCAGAACGCGATCAACGAGATGCGCGACAAGCTCGGCGCCAACGCCTGGCCGGTCATCATGCCCTGGGGTGCGGAAGACCAGCTCCACGGCCAGATCGACATCGTCAACCAGAAGGCCGTCCGTTATCAGGACAACGACAAGATCGGTTCCGTGTATGAACTCGTCGACATTCCCGACGAGCTCAAGGACAAGGCCAAGCAGGCCCTGCAGGAGCTGATCGAAGCCGTCGCCGACAAGGACGAGGAAATCGGCAACATGTTCCTCGAGGAAAAGATGCCCACCTCAGCCCAGCTCAAGGCCGGCATCCGCCGCCTCACGGTCACCAACCAGTTTATTCCCGTCGTCGGCGGTTCCGCCTTCAAGAACAAGGGCGTCCAGTTCCTTATCGACGCCGTCATCGATTATCTCCCGGGTCCGCTCGACATTCCCCCGGCCGTGGGCATCAACCCCCACAACCGCGAGGAAAAAGTCCCGACTCCGGCAGACGACAACGCGCCCTTCTGCGCGCTCGCGTTCAAGCTCTGGACCGATCCCTTCGTCGGCAAGCTCGTCTTCTTCCGCGTCTATTCCGGCACGCTGAACAAGGGCACGAACGTCTATAATCCGCGCAGCAACAAGCGCGACCGCATCAGCCGCCTCGTCCAGATCCAGGCCGACAAGCGCGACGAGCTCGAGACCGTTTACGCGGGCGACATCGCCGCCATCGTCGGCATCAAGGACGTCAAGACGGGCGTCACGCTCTGTGTCGAGGATTTCGACATTCAGCTCGAGCCGCCGTCGTTCCCCGAGCCCGTTATCTCCATGGCCATCGAGCCGAAGACCAAGGCCGACCGCGAAAAGATGGGTGATTCCCTCGGCCGCCTGGTCGAGGAAGACCCGACCCTCACGGTCAAGACCAACGAGGAAACCGGCCAGACCATCATCGCCGGCATGGGCGAGCTTCACCTCGACATCATCATGGACCGCATGCGCCGCGAGTTCAACGTCGAGACCAACGCCGGTGCGCCGCAGATCGCGTATCGCGAAACGATTACCAAGAGCAGCCCCGGCGAGGGCAAGCTCGTCAAGCAGTCGGGCGGTCGCGGTCAGTACGGCCACGTCGTCCTCGAGATGATGCCCGTCGAACGCGGCAAGGGCATCACGATCGAGAACAAGGTCGTTGGCGGCAACATCCCGAAGGAATACATTCCCGCCTGTAAAAAGGGCATCGAAGAGTCGCTCCTCAACGGCGTCATCAACGGCTCGCCCGTCATCGACGTTGAGATTCACATCACCGACGGTTCGTCCCACGACGTCGACTCCAACGAACTCGCGTTCAAGCTCGCGGCGATCTTCGCCGTGCAGGACGCGATGAAGAAGGCCGGCCCGATCCTCCTCGAGCCCATGATGAAGGTCGAAGTTTCCACCCCAGACGAGTTCCAGGGCGACATCATCGGCGACTTGAGCCGCCGTCGCGGCAAGATCATGAACACCGAGAGCAAGAACAAGACGACGAATGTGCACGCCGAAGTGCCGCTCTCCGAGATGTTCGGCTACGTCAACAATATCCGCTCGATGTCCAAGGGCCGTGCGGCCTACACGATGGAACCGTCGCACTTCGAACAGGTGCCGGCCGCCATCGTCGCGCAGATCACCGAACAGAAGAAGGGCAAATAATTTTATGGCCGAAACCCGCATCCGCATCCGCCTCAAGGCGTTCGATCACCGCCTGCTTGACCGCGCGGCGACTGAAATCGCCGAGACCGCCTCCCGCACCGGCTCCGTCGTTGCCGGCCCCATCCCGCTTCCGACCAAGATCGAGCGTTTCACCGTGAACCGCTCGCCCCACGTCGACAAGAAGAGCATGGACCAGTTCGAAATGCGCACCCACAAGCGCCTCCTCGACATCATCCAGCCCACCGCCAAGACGGTCGACGAGCTCAAGAAGCTCAATCTGCCCGCCGGCGTCGACATCAAGATCAAGGTCTAGTTTTTCCCCATAGATTTTCACCTCCATGAGCATCGGAATTTTAGGACAAAAGGTTGGGATGACTCGCGTCTATGATGACGCCGGGATCATCACGCCCGTGACCGTCATCCTGGCGGAGCCGAACGCGGTTCTGCAGGTCAAGACGATCGATAACGACGGTTACCAGGCGATCCAGGTCGGCGTGTTCGACCAGAAGGAACACCGCGTGACCAAGCCGGAACTCGGCCACTTCAAGAAGGCCGGTTCGGCGCCCAAGCGTTTCGTGCGTGAGTTCACGCTCGACGGCGCGGAGGCTCCCACCGAGGCCCTCACGGTCAACGGCTTCAAGGTCGGCCAGCTCGTCGACGTCATCGGCGTCTCCAAGGGCAAAGGCTTCCAAGGCCCGATGAAGAAGCACAATTTCCACGGCCAGGGCGCCGCGCACGGTTCCAAGACGCACCGTCGCAACGGCGCCATCGGCATGCGCTCCACTCCGGGCCGCATTTATAAGAACCACGGCATGGCCGGTCACATGGGCGACGAAAAGGTCACCGTTCAGAACCTGCGCGTCGTGCAGATCCGCGAGACCGACCACGTCCTGCTCGTCAGCGGCGCGGTTCCCGGCCCGAGCGGCAGCTATGTTGTCGTCCGCACGGCCATCAAGGGCCAGCCGAAGGTCAAGGGCGCGGCGAACGCGGGCAAGGCAGTCAACCCGATGAAGGCCAGCAAGGCGGGCAAATAACATGAGTGCTTCACCTCTTTCATTCTCCGACGCGAAATCGAAGCTCAAGGTCGAGCTCATCGAGAACGGCATCGGCACGCAGGCCCTGCACGAGACGATCGTCGCCTACCGCGCCAATCGCCGCGCCGGCACCCATTCCACCAAGACCAAGGCCACCGTGGCCGGGTCCGGCAAGAAGCCCTGGCGCCAGAAGGGCACCGGCAACGCCCGTTCCGGTTATCGCTCCTCGCCCGTCTGGTCGGGCGGCGGCGTGGTCTTCGGACCGCACCCGCGCGACTACTCCAAGAAGACCAACAAGAACGTCAAGCAGCTCGCGCTCAAGAAGGCGCTCAGCGCCCGCATCGGCGCCGGCGAGGTTTTTGTCCTCGACGCCTTCACGCTCGACAAGCCCAAGACGAAGGACCTGCTGGCCAAGCTCGGCGACAAGCTCGAGAAGAAGATCAGCGCGCTGATCGTCCTCGAGAACGCCGACGAAAACCTGCACCTCGCCTCGCGCAACCATCCCGGCCTGGAAACCACCACCGGCGATCAGGTCAACGCCGAGCAGCTGCTCCGTTACGACCGCGTCCTCATCACCGACGGTGCGTTCTCCAAGATTTCGGCCCGCCTCCAAAAGTAACTCCCATGCGCGACCCACTTCACATCGTCAAATCGGTTCGCCTGACCGAAAAGGCCACGGCCCTCTCGGAAAAGCACAACCAGTATGTCCTCAAGGTGGCGCCCAGCGCGACCAAGCAGGAGATCAAGCACGCGGTCAAGGTCCTCTTCCAGAAGACGGCCGTCCGCGTCAACACCATGCAGGTCGCCGGCAAGCAGAAGCGGCGCCTCGGCGGCCACCAGATGGGCCAGCGGCCCGACTGGAAGAAAGCCATCGTCACGCTCAAGGCGGGCGAAAAAATCGAACTCGTCTAACCGGACATCACCATGGCCCTTAAATCCTTTCGTCCCCTCACGCCGTCGCTGCGCTTCACGCAGACCAGCGGCTTCGAGGAAATCACCCGCGGCAATGAGCCGGTCAAGCACCTGACCGAGGCCCGGCGCAAGAGCGGCGGCCGCAACAACCGCGGCCGCATCACCTCGCGCCACATCGGCGGTGGCCACAAGCAGCGCTACCGCATCATCGATTTCAAGCGCAACAAGCTCGGGATTCCTGCCGTGGTCGAGTCGATCGAGTACGATCCGAACCGCACCGCGAACATCGCGCTCCTTAAGTACAAGGACGGCGAGCAGCGCTACATCATCGCGCCCGTCGGCCTCATCGTCGGCGCAACGGTCAACAGTGGTCCGGAAGCCGATCCCTCGATCGGCAACGCGCTCCCGCTCGATCGCATCCCGCTCGGCGCGGCCATCCACAATATCGAGATCATCCCCGGACGCGGCGCCCAGATCGGCCGCACCGCCGGCAGCAGCGCGACCGTCATGTCGGTCGACGCCGACTACGCCCAGGTGCGCCTGCCCTCCGGTGAAATCCGCCGCATTTTCTCCAAGTGCTACGCCGTCATCGGCCAGGTCGGCAACATCGAGCACGAGAACATCTCGCTCGGCAAGGCCGGACGCTCCCGTTGGCTCGGTCGCCGTCCGCACGTGCGCGGCATGGTCATGAACCCGGTCGATCACCCCATGGGTGGCGGCCAGGGCAAGAGCAAGGGTGGTGGCGGACGCCAGCATCCCGTCTCGCCGTGGGGCCAGCCGGCCAAGGGTTTCAAGACCCGGCCGAAGTACAAGCCCTCGAACAAGTTCATCGTGCAGCGCCGCCAGAACAAGAAACACTAACCGCTTATGTCCCGTAGTCTCAAAAAAGGCCCCTTCGTCGACGACCATCTCATGGTCAAGGTGGAGAAAATGTCGCTCGCGACCGTCAAGAAGCCGATCAAGACCTGGTCGCGCCGCTCTCTCATCACGCCCGATTTCGTCGGCCACACGTTCCTCGTGCACAACGGGAAGATTTTCAACTCGGTGTTCGTCACCGAGAACATGGTCGGTCACAAGCTGGGCGAATTTTCGCCCACGCGGACCTTCAAGAAGCATGGCGCCCACACCGAGAAGGCGGCGGCCAAATAGGAGAAACGCGAACGGACCTGACCTTACCCATTTCGAACCGCGCCGGCTTAGGCCACGCGGTTCAACGGCGGCGAAACGGGGCCTCGGCCCTGCTCGTTGTCGTCCTGGCGTTAAACACGCCGGGAACCATGTCCGCTCAGCCGGACTTGGATCGCTCTTTGACTGCAACTAATAGGGGAACCGCTCCTGCGGAGGCCACCGCTACGACGTCCACCAACGACGCGCCTTTTGACGCGAGTAAGGACGCGCGAGT
>Ga0182024_10014225_pt1 | contig 15405 bp, 11 predicted proteins | sample P32metaG_FD_120480 | JGI IMG/M metagenome (GOLD analysis project Ga0182024, IMG submission 120480) | Permafrost microbial communities from Stordalen Mire, Sweden - P3-2 metaG (Illumina Assembly) | ecosystem: Environmental > Terrestrial > Soil > Wetlands > Permafrost | place: Sweden: Stordalen... | reverse complement strand
GTGTATAGCAATGGCTATACGCGCTCGCAGAAGAGACAAGCACACCACGCTCCTTCATACCGATTCGGGCCGGTGTATAGCAATGGCTATACGCGCTCGCAGAAGAGACAAGCACACCACGCTGCTTCACACCCGATTGTCCGTCGCTCACGGACATCCGCGGCCGGTCCGCGCAAGCGGCGGCGCACGCTGTGATGTCCGAGACCGCGATCGTGCCGACCGTCGAGGATGCCGTCGCGCTCGGCCTGACGCGCGCCGAGTACGAGCTCGTGTGCGAGAAGCAGGGCGGCCCGCCCAACCAGGTGGAGCTGGCGATGTACTCGCTGCTATGGAGCGAGCACTGCGCCTACAAGCACTCCAAGAGGCTGTTGCGAGGGCTGCCGACGGAGGGCGCGCACGTGGTAATGGGCCCGGGCGAGAATGCCGGCGCCGTGGACGTCGGAGGTGGACTGGCGTGCGCGTTCAAGGTCGAGTCGCACAACCATCCCAGCGCGGTGGAGCCCTTCCAGGGTGCGGCGACCGGCGTCGGGGGCATCCTGCGGGACATCTTCGCGATCGGCGCGCGCCCGATCGCGGTGCTCGACTCGTTGCGCTTCGGCGAGCCCTCGGGCGCCCGCACGCGATACCTGCTCGACGGCGCGGTGTCCGGGATCGCCCACTACGGCAACTCGATCGGCGTGCCGACGGTCGGCGGCGAGGTCTACTTCGAGGCGCCGTATGAGCACAACTGCCTCGTCAACGCGATGGCGCTCGGGCTCGCGCCCCGCGAGGAGCTCGTGCGCAGCGCGGCCGCCGGACCGGGCAACGCGGTCGTGCTGTTCGGCGCGTCCACCGGTCGCGACGGAATCGGCGGAGCATCGGTGCTCGCATCGGCCGAGCTCGGTCAAGCCGACGCCGTTGGGGAAGCGGGCGCGGACAAGCGCCCGAGCGTGCAGGTGGGCGATCCGTTCGCGGAGAAGAAGCTGCTCGAGTGCTCGCTTGAGCTCTTGGAGCGGAAGCTGATCGTCTCGCTGCAGGACCTCGGCGCCGCGGGTCTCAGCTCCTCGGCCGCGGAGATGGCCTCAAAGGGCGAGGTCGGAATCGAGATCGACGTCGCGAAGGTGCCGCTGCGCGAGCCTGGGATGGAGCCGTTTGAGGTGATGGTGAGCGAGTCCCAGGAGCGGATGTTGTGCGTCGTTGAGCCCGCGAACGTCGAGGCCGTGATGAGCGTGTGCGAGAAGTGGGAGGTGAACGGCGCGGCGATCGGCAGGGTCACGGACGCGCAGCGGATGCGGGTGCTCGCGGGGGGAGAGCTCGTCGGCGACATGCCGGTGCGCGCGCTGGTCGATGAATGCCCGCTGTACGACGTGCATCCGGAGAAGCCGGCGAGGCCGCTGTACGAGCCGCCCGCGGCGACGCTCGCCGCCGACGCGACGCCGCAGCAAGCGCTTTCGGCGCTCCTGCGCTCGCCCAACATAGCCTCGCGCAGGCCGCTGTTCGAGCAGTACGACGCGATCGTCCAGTCGCGCACGGTGCGACGGCCCGAGCAGGCGGACGCGGCCGTGCTGGCGCTCGCAGACGGGAGCGCCCTGGCGGTCAGCATCGACGGCAACGGGCGGCGGGTCGCCTCCGACCCGTACTGGGGAACGGTCGCGGCCGTGCTCGAGTGCGCTGCGAATCTCGCGTGCGTCGGCGCGGAGCCGCTCGGGACGACCAACAACCTCAACTTCGGCAACCCGGAGAAGGGGCACGTCGCGTGGCAGCTGACCGAATCGGTGCGCGGCCTGGGCGACGCCTGCCGCGCCCTGGAGGCGCCAATCGTCGGCGGCAACGTGTCCCTCTACAACGAGGGCGCCACGGGGCCGATCTACCCGACGCCGGTGATCGGCATGGTCGGCCGCCTGCCGGACGTGCGCCGGGCGGGGCGGCTCGGATTCAGGCGCGCGGGCGAGCAGATCGCGCTGGTGGGACCGTTCATAGCGTCGCTTGAGGCGAGCGAGCTGGCCAAGCTGCGCGGCGAGCCGCTTCCGGAGGGGCTGGCCGCGATCGACATCGAGGCTGTCCGTGGTGCACAGCTCGCGGTCCGCGAGGCCGTCCGCGCAGGCACGCTGTCAAGCGCCCACGACATCGCCGAGGGCGGGATCGCGGTGGCGCTGGCGGAGTGCTGCCTGGCGGGGGGGCTGGGCGCGGAGATCGAGCTCGGGGAAGACCTTCTTGAGCAGACAAGCTCGCCTCCAGCGCCGGGCCGAGCGCCGGTGTCGCTCCTGTCCGCGCCCATGAGCCCGCTCTTCGGCGAGGGCGCCGGGGGGTTTCTCCTCAGCGGCCCGCCCGATGCCGTGCGCGAGCTGGGCGAGCACGCCGTGGTGCGGGCGATCGGTGTCGTCGGCGGCGACGGGCTGCGGATCAGCGCTCGCGCGCAGGCGGGGGTCGCCTGGCAGGTCGAGACGACGCTCGTCGAGCTGGCGCAGGCGTACGGTGCGCTGGCGGTGCTGTTCCCATGACGCTCGCCCGGGACGATGGAGCATCGTGAGGGGGCGTGCTAGCGTGAATCGGGCGATGGCTGGTGCAGGGGCCACGAGGCCCCGGTTGGAGGGCCGCGATGGACCGCGCGACGAGTGCGGTGTGTTTGGCCTATACGCGCCCGGTCACGAGGTCTCGCGGCTGTCGTACTTCGCGCTGTACGCGCTCCAGCACCGCGGGCAGGAGTCCGCCGGCATCGCGGCGGCCGATCGCGGCGGGCACATCATCACCCGCCGTGAGCTGGGGCTCGTCAGCCAGGTCTTCAGCGAGAACGACCTCAGGACGCTCGCCGGCGAGCTGGCGATCGGGCACGTTCGCTACTCGACGACGGGATCGAACGCGTGGGAGAACTCCCAGCCGGTCCAGCGCTCGGAGGGCACGAACGGCTCGCGGCGCGAGGTTGCGCTGGCGCACAACGGCAACCTGATCAACGCGGTCGAGCTGCACGACGAGCTGCTCGCGCGGGGAGTCACGTTCAGCTCGACGTCTGACTCGGAGATCATCGCCGCGCTGATCGCAACCCATCCGGCGGAGCTGGTCGAGGACGCGATCGCCGACGTCCTCCCACGCCTGCGCGGGGCGTTCTCGACGGTCGTCATGACCAAGGACCGTGTCGTCGCCTTCCGCGACCCGCACGGCCTGCGCCCGCTCTCGATCGGCGCGCTGGAGCCCGGGCCGGAGGATCCGGATGGGGCAGTGCGCTACTGCGTGGCGAGCGAGTCGTGTGCGTTCGACATCATCGGCGCGAAGCTCCTGCGCGATGTCGAGCCGGGCGAGATGGTCACGCTGGGGGAGGACGGCCTGCAGAGCCGTATGGTCGCGCCCGGCGGCAGGCGCGCGTTCTGCGTCTTCGAGTACATCTACTTCGCGCGGCCCGACTCGCGTATGAACGACCAGGTCCTCCAGGTGGCGCGCGGGCGGATGGGCGAGATCCTCTGGCACGAGGCGCCGGTCGAGGCGGACCTGGTGATCGCGGTGCCCGACTCCGGGAACCCCGCTGCCCGCGGGCTGGCGCGCGCGGCCGGGCTGCCCCAGGACGACGGCTTCGTCAAGAACCGTTATGTCGCGCGTACGTTCATCCAGCCCGGCCAGGAGCTGCGCAAGCACGGGCTGCGCCTGAAGTTCAACCCGCTGCCCGAGGTGATCGCGGGCAAGCGGCTGGTCGTCGTCGACGATTCGATCGTGCGCGGCAACACGACCCGCCAGATCGTGCAGATGCTGCGCGACGCGGGAGCCGCGGAGATCCACATGCGCATCTCCGCACCGCCGATCAAGCACCCCTGCCACTACGGCATCGACATGTCAACCCGCGAGGAGATGATCGCTCACGGGCGCACGACCGCCGAGATCGCCGCCGAGCTGGGGTGCGATTCGCTGCATTACCTGTCGCTCGACGGTGTCTATGAGGCGGTGGGCGCGACGCGGGCCACCCACTGCGACGCGTGCTTCACAGGCGAGTATCCCCTGGCGGGCAGCGACGGCGCGGCGGGCAAGTTCTCGCTGGAGGAGACGCCCGCAAAGGAGGGGCGGCAGCTGCCGCCCCGTCCCCTGATCAGCGCTTAGTCGCCTCCAAGCAGATCGGCCACGGTCGCGAAGCTCGTCTGTCTCTAGATGAACGATCCGTCGCGAGCGCCGGAGGCGTCGTTGTAGCGGTTGTTGTACGGCCGGCGGATGATGATCGCGCCGTCGCGTCCACCACGCTGGGCGTAGCCGAGCGCACCGGCGATGATGATGGTGATGATGATCGCTGTAAGCATCTGGATTGTCCTGTTGGTTGTCGGTTGGACGCTCTCCTCCGACGCCATTGACTCAAACAGCCATCGCGACCGCCCTCTGTGAGGTTGCTCACAGCTATCGTGGCGCGCGTGCCCGCGCCCCTTCCCACCGCCGTGCTCGTGTCTGGCGAGGGCACGAACCTGCAGGCGCTGCTCGACGAGGTGCATGGCCGTGAGGCAGAGATCGTGGCCGTAGCGTCCAGCGTCGCGGATGCGCCGGCACTCGGGCGGGCCGCGACCGCGGGCGTTCCCGCCAGGGCGTTCCCCCGCTCGGAGTACGTCGATCGCGCGGCCCGCGATGAGGCGATGGGCGACTGGCTGGGAGAGCGCGGCGCGCGGCTGATCGTGCTCGCGGGATACATGGAGCTGCTCGGCGCGCCCTTCCTCGAGCGCTTTTCCGGCGCCGTGATCAACGTGCACCCGTCGCTGCTCCCGGCCTTTCCCGGCGTCGGCGCGATCGAGCAGGCGCTCTCCTACGGCGTGAAGGTGGTCGGCGTGACCGTGCACTTCGTCGACGCGGGCGTGGACTCCGGCGCCGTCATCCTCCAGCAGGCGGTCGAGCTGCCCGGCACGCGCGATGCGGGTCATGTGCGCGAGATGCTGCGCCCGCTCGAGCACGCGCTGCTGACGGAGGCCGTGCGCCTGTACACGCGCGGCGCACTGGCCGCCGACCCGGAGAACCCGCGCCGGATCTCCACCGACGCGATCGCGGGATAGGCTCTTGTAGTGGCCCCCGATCAGGACACTGCGATGACCGACGATACGCTGGAGCGAGCCGAGGATGCGGCGTCCGCAGGGCCGGACCTGCCACCGGCCGGGGGCTCGGTGCTCCGAGCCGGCCGGGGCGGGAGGATGGAGCGGGCCGCGCCTGGCGAGGTGCGCGTGCGCCGCGCGCTGCTGTCAGTATCGGACAAGGCGGGGATCGTCGCCTTCGCGCGCGGGCTCGAGGGGCTCGGCGTCGAGATCGTCTCCACCGGCGGCACCTCGCGGGAGCTCGCCGGTGCCGGGATCGCGGTCTCCTCGATCGAGGACTTCACGGGCTTTCCGGAGATCATGGACGGGCGCGTCAAGACGCTTCACCCGCGCCTGTACGGCGGGCTGCTGGCGCGCCGCGACGACGATGCGCACGTCGAGGCGGCCAGCGAGCAGGGGATCGAGCCGGTCGACTTGGTCTGCGTGAACCTCTATCCGTTCGAGCGGACCGTCGCACGAGGCGACGCAGACGCAGAGGAGATCATCGAGAACATCGACATCGGCGGTCCGACGATGATCCGAGCGGCGGCCAAGAACAGCGCGTTCGCCGCCGTGCTCGTCGACCCCGCCGACTACGAGCCGGTGCTGGCCGAGCTGCGCGAGTCCGCCGGCCGGCTGTCGCTCGACACGCGCACGCGCCTGGCGACGAAGGCGTTCGCCTGCACCGCCCGCTATGACGCAGCGATCTCGACCTGGTTCTCGATGCGCTCCTACGAGGGCTTTCCGCCGTCGTGGCGCGACGCCTACGAGAAGGTCAGCGATCTGCGCTATGGCGAGAACCCGCATCAGCGCGCCGCTTTCTACGCGCGCGTCGGCGCTCCCTCGCACCTGCTCGACGGCGTCAAGCAGTTGCACGGCAAGGAGCTGTCGTTCAACAACCTGCTCGACCTGAGCTCGGCGCGGGAGCTGGTAGAGGAATTCGACGTGGCCGCGTGCGTGATCGTCAAGCACAACAACCCCTGCGGCTGCGCTCTCGGCGAGGGCGGCAAGGAGGCCTACGAACGCGCTTTCGCGTGTGACCCGCAGAGCGCCTACGGGGGAGTGATCGCGGTCAACCGGCGCGTCGATGTCGCGTTCGCGCAGGAGCTCTCGAGGCAGTTCATCGAGGTGCTGCTCGCACCCGGCTTCGACGATGACGCTCTGGCGGTGCTGGAGGAGAAGAAGAACGTGCGCCTGCTGGAGCTCGCGCAGTGGCCGCAGCCCAGCCGCGAGGTCGAAGGCAAGCCGGTGATCGGCGGGCAGCTCGTGCAAACCCACGACGTCGTCTCTGAGACGCGCGAGCAGATGCGCGTGCTCACGCGCCAGGCGCCGAGCGAGGAGCAGTGGAGCGATCTCCTGTTCGCCTGGAAGGTCTGCCGGCATGTGCGCTCAAACGCGATCGTGATCGCCGCTCACGGCGCGACCATTGGCATCGGCGCCGGGCAGATGAGTCGTGTCGACTCTGTGCGGATCGCCGTCGAGAAGGCACAGGCGGCCCAGCCCGAGCTGCTCGCGGGCGCGGTGCTGGCCTCGGATGCCTACTTCCCGTTCGCCGATGGCCCCGAGCTCGCGATCGAGGCGGGCGTGAGCGCGATCATCCAGCCGGGCGGGTCGGTGCGCGACGAGGACGTGATCGCCGCCGCGGATGGGGCGGGGATCGCGATGGTGGCGACGGGCGTGCGTCACTTCAGGCACTGACTGGGCGCCCACCCTCGCTGGTGGCGTCGACCCGTCGCTCGCCTGATTGCAGGGAGGACTTGACATATTAATTATAAAGATATATCGTGAGCGTACTTTGACAGATCACGATAGGAGATGGATATGTTCGCGCATGCGATCTATGCAACAGGTGAAGGACGCTGCGAGCGCGGCGAGGCTCATGACTTCGGTGCCGTGCTGCGCGCAATGACGGGCGGGCGGGGCGGCGGTCGTGGCCGTCACCGCGGCTTCGGCCCCGGGGCGGAGAGCGGCTTCGGCGGCTTCCCGTTCGGCGGCCCCGGCGGCGGACCGCGGGGACGCGGGCGCAAGGCACGCCGCGGCGACATCCGTACCGCTGCGCTGCTGTTGCTCGCCGAGGAGCCGCGCAACGGATACCAGATCATGCAGGAGGTCGAGGAGCGCAGCGAGGGCGTCTGGCGGCCGAGCCCAGGTTCGGTCTACCCGGCGCTCGCGCAGCTCGAGGACGAGGGCCTGATCCGCTCGCAGGAGTCCGACGGGCGCAAGCTGTTCGCGCTCACCGACGAGGGGCGGGCGCAGGTGGAGCAGCGTGACGCCGACAGGCCGGCCCCCTGGGAGCAGATGAGTGGCGACGTGAGCACCGCGGCCCACGAGCTGGGGAGGCTGATGCGCGAGGTTGCCATCGCCTTCAGCCAGGTGATGCGCACGGGCAGTGAGGCGCAGATGGCCAAGGCCCGCGAGGTGCTGGCGACGGCCCGCCGCGACCTGTACCGGATCCTCGCCGACGGCGAGCCGGAGGGGGAGGGCACTATCGTTGACGATGATGCCTGAGCCTCCCGCGGTCGTCTCGGTCAAAGGCCTCCTCAAGAGCTATGACGAGGTCGAGGCCGTGCGCGGCGTGGAGTTTGACGTCCGCGCGGGGGAAACGTTCGGCTTCCTCGGGCCCAACGGCGCGGGGAAGTCGACCACGATCAACATGCTGTGCACGCTCGTGCGCCCGAGCGGGGGCTCGGCGCTCGTGGCGGGCCATGACATCGTCGATGAACGCGACGAGGTGCGACGCAACATCGGCCTCGTCTTCCAGGACACGACCCTCGACGGGTATCTCAGCGCAGAGCAGAACCTGCGCCTGCACGCGGAGCTCTACGGAGTCCCGCGCGAGGCGGTCGGCGAGCGAATGCGCCAGGTCATGGAGATGGTCGGGCTGTGGGAGCGGCGCGCGAGCCTCGTGAACACCTTCTCCGGCGGGATGAAGCGGCGCCTGGAGATCGCGCGCGGCCTGCTGCACTCACCGCGGGTGCTGTTCCTGGACGAGCCGACGGTGGGGCTTGACCCACAGACGCGCAGCTCGATCTGGGGCTACATCCGTGAGCTGAAGGAGCGCGAGGAGATCACGATCTTCCTGACCACGCACTACATGGATGAGGCCGAGTACTGCGACCGCATCGCGATCATCGACCAGGGGCGCATCATCGTGCTCGACACCCCCGAGTCGCTGAAGGCGAAAGTGGGCAAGGACCGCGTTCAGATCCAGACCGACGACGACGAGGCGGCGATCGCGGCCCTGCGCGAGCGGTTCGGCATCGAGGCCACCGTCGCCGAGGGCACGGTGACGTTCGGCGTTCCGGCGGGCGAGCAGTTCGTGCCGCGCCTGTTCGCCGAGCTCGGTCAGCAGATCCGCTCGGTGAGCGTCGCGCGTCCCTCGCTTGACGACGTGTTCATGTCCTATACCGGGACGACGATCCGCGACGCCGAGTCCTCCCAGATCGACACGAGGCGCAACTTCGCGCGCATGATGAGTCGATGACGGCCACCGACACCGCCGCCACAACGCTCCAGCCGCCGCCGCCGCCGCCGGTCCGGCGCGACTCGGCGCACGAGATCGCACGCGTTCGTGTGCCGACGCGCAGCCTGCGCAGCGAGCTGCGCGCGATCAAGGTCGTCTGGAAGCGCGAGCTGATCCGCTTCAGCCGCGACCGGCTTCGCATTCTCACCTCGTTGATGCAGCCGTTCCTGTTTTTGTTCGTGCTCGGCACCGGGCTGTCGCGGCTCGCCTCGGCGGGTACTCACGGCGTCAACCTGCGCACGTTCGTGTATCCGGGAGTGCTGTGCATGGCGGTCATGTTCACGGCGATGTTCTCCGCCGCCTCGCTGGTGTGGGATCGCGAGTTCGGGTTCCTGCGCGAGATGATGGTGGCACCTGTGCGCCGCAGCTCGCTCGTGCTCGGCAAGTGCCTCGGCGGCGCCACCGTCGCTGGTTTTCAAGGCGTGATCGTGCTCTGCCTCGCCGGTCTCGTCGGGGTCCCCTACGCCACCTCGTTGATCGTCGAGATCTTCCTGCTGCAGCTGCTGCTCGCCTTCGCGATCACTGCCTTCGGCGTGATGGTCGCGGCGCGCATCACCCAGATGCAGTCGTTCATGGCGCTGATGCAGATGGCGATCATGCCGATGTACTTCCTCTCGGGCGCTCTCTTCCCCGTGGCGGGACTACCCCAGTGGCTTTCGATCCTCAACCGACTCGACCCCTTGACCTATGCCGTTGATCCGATGCGCAGGATCGTGTTCGCGCATCTGAAGATCAGCGCCGCGGCGCGTCACGCGTTGGACCCGGGAGTGACGTGGTGGAGCTGGCACGTTCCGGGACTGGTGGAGGCGGCGGTCGTCGCGCTGCTGGGGAGCCTGATGCTGGGCATCGCGATCGTGGAGTTCTCGCGCGCCGAGTAGCGCGCGGGCGAGGCGGCTACGCCCGCACCTCATGGAGCGGACAGAGCCCACTCCACCTCAGCGCTCCACGAGCGCCTTCGCCGCCACGCCGAGGAGGGGGTCTTCCTCGTCGACGTTGCCCGGCGCGGGCTCGCTCAGGCGCAGGCCCTCGGCGAGATGGGCCGGATCGCTCAACGTGCGCTTTTCGATCAGCGGCTGCAGGACCCCGCGCAAGGCGATCGCTGCGCCCACCCAGCGCGGAGAGAAGATCCGCGCCGCGCGGCGTTCGATCCCCCGCTCGATCGCTCCGACGGCGCTCGACAGCGGCGCCGCGTTGCTGAAGAATCTGGGCACCTTCGTGTTCATATGTGCGGCCGACGGCAGGGCGTAGCTCGCGCGGACCAGGTCGGTGTCGATGAAGCCGAAGTAGGCACAGCCGACGCGGGCGCCGCTGGGAAAGCTCTCCATGCGCAGCGCGTCGGTGAGCGCCTCGACCCCGGCCTTGGCCGCCGTGTACGGGCCCATCAGGGGGGCGTGGGCAGCAGCCGACAATGACGAGATGTTCAGCAGGTAGCCGCGCCTCTGCGTGATCTGCTCGATGACGGAGCGGTCGGTGCGCCAGACGCCAAGCAGGTTGACGGCGAGCGTGCGCTCTACGTGCTCGATGGGCGCCGTGGCGAGAGTGCCGCTGAACGCGATTCCGGCGTTGGCGATCGCCACGTCGATCCCGCCGAAACGCTCGACGGTTGTGGCGACAGCGCGCTCGAGCGCGTCGAAGTCGGTGACGTCGGCCTCGAAGCAGGCGGCGCGGCTGCCGAGACGGGCGACATTCTCCTCCAAGCGCTCCGGCTCAAGACCGACAAGAGCAACATTCGCGCCCTTTGCATGCAACCGCTCGGCCGTCGCTGCACCGATACCGCGGGCGGCACCGGTGATCAGGACGGTGCGGCCGCTTACGTCGTAGCGCTCGCGCGGCTCACGGCTCATGCCGAGATCGCCTCCTCTTGGGATCGGGACACCGCGGTACGGGGACGCAGCTCGTAGTCGTCGGCTTGAAAGCGGCGCAGGCGCCGCCGGTAGGGCCAGGTCGAACCAGGCCAGATCGTCGTGTTCTTGCCATGGTCGTCCAGGTACCAGCTGACGCAGCCGCCGGAGGTCCAGACGGTCCCCTGAAGGCGTCTCTGGATCTCCTCGTTGAAGCGGCTCTGGACCTCGTCGCGAACCTGGATCACCTGGAGTCCGCGGCCGTCCATGAAGCGCAGGCATTCCATCAGGTAGTGCAGCTGCGACTCGATCATGAAGATGATCGAGTTGTGGCCGAGACCGGTGTTGGGGCCGACGAGCAAGAACATGTTCGGGAAGCCGGCGACGGCGGCGCCGAGGTAGGCCTGCGGGCTGCCCTGCCACACCTCGGCGAGCGTGCGGCCGTCGCCACCGTAGATCCACTCCGCGACCGGCATGTCGGTGACGTGGAAGCCGGTGCCGAGGATGATCGTGTCGAGCTCGCGTTCGCCGCCGTCGGCGGTCACGATCCCGCGCGGCGTGATCGCGCTGATCGACTCTGTTACGACCTCGACATTCGGCCGTTGCAGCGCCGGGTAGTACTCGTCGGAGATCAGGATCCGCTTGCACCCGATCCGGTAGTGCGGCTTTAGGCGAGCGCGCAGCTCGGGGTCTGAGACCTGCTCCTGCAGGTGCTTGCGCGCGATCCGCTCGGGCATCGAGCCGTCGCGAGGGTTCATCAGGGGCAGGACGAACAGCTCGCGCGCCCAGTAGACGAGGCCGCGCACGAGCTTTTGGGCCGGTGGGAAGGCGCGATAGAGGAGCTGCTCCGCGCGCGAGATCGGCCGGTCGCGGTGGGGGACGATCCACGGGGGCGTGCGCTGGAAGAGATGCAGCTTGCCGACCTTCGGCTGAATACGCGGGACGAGCTGGATCGACGAGGCGCCCGTGCCGATCACTGCCACGCGCTCCCCCTCGAGCACGTGCGCGTGATCCCAGCGAGCGGAGTGGAAGATCGCACCCTCGAAGGTGTCGATCCCAGGGATGTCGGGCAGCTTCGGGTCGCTCAGCGGACCGGCGCCGGCGACGAGCATGTCGGCCGTGAGCTCGCCCGAGGTCGTCTGGATCTGCCATAGCTCGGCCTCCTCATCCCAACGCGCTGCCGTGACCTCGTGGCCGTAGCGGATGTGTGGGTCGACGCCCTGCTCGGCCGAGACGCGGCGCAGGTACTCCCATATCTCCGGCTGTGGTGAGAATGTTCGGCTCCAATCCGGGTTCGGCGCGAACGAGTACGAGTACAGGTGCGAAGGCACGTCGCACGCGCAACCCGGATAGGTGTTATCGCGCCACGTGCCACCAAGGTCCTCCGCCCGCTCGAGCACGACGAAGTCGTGAATCCCTTCCTGCTTGAGGCGGGCCGCCATGCCCACGCCGGAGAAGCCGGAGCCGACGATCGCGATGCGGTGGTGGCTTGGGATGGCCATGAGCAGACGCGCCGTCCAGCCTAGCGCTTGCTCCGATCTCTTGGCTGGCCGGCCAGGCGTTCGCGAGGATGGGCTGACCGCGACGTGTGCTGCTCCTGCGCTAGCGGGCCGACTGCAGCCGACCCCGACCGCAGCCGACCCCGGCCCGCTGGCCGTGCTAGCGCTACTCGTCCCAGGCCTGTACCCCGATCTGACGGGCGACGACCCCGTTGTCGATCTCGAGCACTGTGGCGCACACGACGCCGGTTCCGTCCGGGTAGCGGCAGGCCTCCGTGAAAGCGGCGCCACCGTCATCCTGGACCGTGTGCTGTACGCGGTGGGTCATGTCGCGCCCGCACACGTCCTCGATCCAGGCCTGGATCTCCTCGCTTCCGCGCAGCACCCGGGGCGCACTCGGTCGGGAGGCTTGGTCGACGAGGGTCACCTCGGCGTCGTCGGCATACATCGCCAGCTGCGCGCTGCCGTCACGCTCCTCGATTGCCTGCTTGAAGGCGTTCAGGTCGAACATATGGGTCGTGGTCATCGTGGCTCCTTGAGTTGAGTTGATACGCGGCATGTTGAGGCGGTCGCGTTTCCTCACCGTCAAGCGAACGTCAAAGCGAGATCGAGTCGGCCTTCCGAGGTCGCGCAGTCGCTCACGCCCGATGCGGAGGGGTACGCTTGGCTCGTGCTGCGCATACAGCTGTTCGGGCCTATGGGCGTGGAGTGCGACGGCGAGGAGCTGGTTGCACCGAGTGCACGGCGCGCCTGGTCGCTGCTGGCTCGCCTGGCTTTCGCACCGGGCCCCCAGCCCCGAGGAGATCTCGCGTCACGCTTCTGGCCGGACGTGCTCGACACCAGCGCCCGGGCGAGCCTGCGCAGCGCTGTCTGGTCGCTGCGCCGCAGCCTGGGCCCGGCGGCGGAGCGGTACCTGATCGTCGATCGCAACTGCGTCGGCCTCGCGCCCACCCCGGAGCTGTGGGTGGATGCGGTCGAATTCGACAAGCTCGTCCGTGCGGGCCGGGAGAGAGAGGCGGTGGAGCTCTGCCGCGGAGAGTTGCTGTCGGGCTTTGAGGAGGAGTGGGCGCTGATGGCCCGCGATGCTCATCGCGAGAGGATGCTCGACGTTCTCGAGCAGCTGGCCGGAGGCTGCGAGGCCGCCGGCGAGGAGGATGAGGCGCTCGAGTGGAGTCGCCGCTCGATCGCGGTCGATCCGCTCAGCGAGGATGCCCACCGCGGTCTAATCGCGAGGCTTGCCGCGTCGGGGGACAGGGCGCGGGCGCTCGTGGTATATCGGGCGCTCGTCGAACGCCTGAAGCGGGAACTCTCCGTTGCTCCCTCTCCCGCGACCCGCGCGCTGGTCGAGCGGCTGAGTATCGACACCGAGGACGGACCGCCGGACGCGCCCGTCGCCCCGCCGATCGCTGCTCGCCCCGTGCAGGGGGTTGCGGCCGGGTCAGGCGCGACGAGGAGATCGAGACGAATCGTCGAGCAGCGGCGCGAGCCGATCTCCTCGCTGCCGCTCATCGGGCGCGCGCGGGAGCTGGAGCGCCTGCTCGAGGTGTGGCGAGGTGTGCAGCGCGGAGATGGAGCGGTGGTGAGCGTCTGCGGGGAGGCCGGCATCGGCAAGACGCGGCTCGCGAGTGAGCTGCTGTCGCGTGCGGCTGAGCAAGGTGCGACAACGGCGGCGTGCGCGCCCCTCGATCTCGGTGGAGCGGCGCCGTTCGGGCTGTGGGCCGAACTTCTTCGCAAGCTGCTTCCGACCGTTCCCAGCCCTCCGGTCGAGGCCGCCTGGCCGGAAGACCTGGCGAGGCTGGTGCCGGAGATCCTGTCCCTGCTGAGACGTCCGGGCGCCGAGCGTGCGTTCGTCTCTCCCGATCTCGAGCGCGCGCGACTGCTCGAGGCGGCCGTCGCCGCGATCGAATGGGCAGCCGCCGACCGTCCCGTGGCGCTGCTGCTCGAGGACACGCACATCGTCGATCCATCGAGTCTCGAGCTCACCGCCTACGTGGCGCGTCGGATCGCCCGTCTGCCGGTGCTGTTCCTGATCACCCGTCGCCCGCTGCCCCGTCGCACCGAGGCGGATCGCCTCGAGCACGCGCTCCGCTCACGTGGGCTCCTGCGGGCGGAGCTCGAGCTCGCTTCGCTGGAGCCGGCGGCCGTCGCCGAGATCGCGCTCGACGTGGCGGTGCTGGCTCAGGAGGACGTGGCGCGGGTCGTGCAGGCGTCGGAGGGCAATGCTCTGCTGGCGGTTGAGACGGCGCGCGCGATCTCACGTGGTGAGCGGGAGCTCGCGGAGGGTGTACGCGGGGCGGTGCGCGGGGCGTTCGGGTCGCTCGGCGACACCGGCAGGCGCTTCGTCGAGCTGGCCGCGGTCGCGGCGCGTGAGCTGGAGCACGAGGAGGTCGCGGCGTTGCCGATCGAGGACTGCGCCGAGGCCGCAGTGCAGGCGCTCGACAGCGGGATGCTTGTGGAGCGGGAGCGCCGCATCGGGTTCCGCCATGTGCTGCTGCGGGACGCGGCCTACTACGAGCTGCCCCAGCCCCGCCGGGCCGCCCTGCACGAGAGTTGGGCGCGGACGCTGCTGAGCCGCGCCACGGACGGGAGGCCGAGCCGGGCAGCCGAGGTCGCGCGCCACCTGCGACTCGCCGGCAAGGACGAGGAGGCCGTCGAGCAGCTCGCCCTCGCGGCGGCCGAGGCGCGTGCGGTCGGCGCGCTCACCGAGGCCGCCGGCTATCTGGAAGAGGCGATCTCGATGACGGGCGACAGCGCGGAGCTGTGGCTGGAGCTGGCCGAGGTACAGGCGTGGCGCGGGCTTCGCCCGGAGACCGAGCGGGCGTTCGCGAGCGCCAGAAGGCTGGTGAGCGGGACCCCACTCGGACTTGCCCGTGCCCTGCTGCGCGCCGCGCGCTGGTATCACGGGCCGGTCTGCGTGCCGGCGATGGTTCGTCAATGCTGTCGCGAGGCGCTGGCGCTGCTGGATCAGGCGGGCGCGGACGTGGCGCAAGAGAGGCGTGAGGCGCTCGCGGCGCTCGCCTGGGCTGAGGCGGTCGCGGGCAGCGTCGAGGAGGCGGACCGGCTGCTGGTGGAGGTCCATGAGCTGTCGGCCGGGGCTCACGCAGACGACCTGTCGATCTACGACGTGGCGCACGCGCGAGCGCTTGCGCTGATGCGAAAGGGCGATTTCGTCGAGGGCTATGCGCCGGCGATCGCGGCTGGCGAGGCGATCACACGCGCCGGGAGGCCCGACCTCGCCTACGGCTGCTGGGCGAACGCCGCGGGAGCGGCCGCGGCGGCCGGCGACCACGGGCGGGCCCTGGAGTTCATCGACCGTGCCGTAGCAGCCCTCGCGGGCAAGGGCCTGGTCGGACTGGAGGTGCAGCTACTCGCGATGCGCTCGTTCGTTCTCCTACGCGTCGGGAGGATCACCGAGGCATGGCAGGCAACGGAGGAGGAGGCACGGCTGGCGGACCAGCTGGGCGACCCCGAGCTCGAGGCCATGGCGGCGCATGATCGGGGGATGGTGGCGCTGGCGCAGAGCGACTACGCACGTG
>Ga0182024_10014224_pt1 | contig 15407 bp, 18 predicted proteins | sample P32metaG_FD_120480 | JGI IMG/M metagenome (GOLD analysis project Ga0182024, IMG submission 120480) | Permafrost microbial communities from Stordalen Mire, Sweden - P3-2 metaG (Illumina Assembly) | ecosystem: Environmental > Terrestrial > Soil > Wetlands > Permafrost | place: Sweden: Stordalen... | reverse complement strand
GCGCCCACGTCGGGCAGCTTTCCCGGCCCCCAGATGATCAGGATCACCACCAGCACGATGATGATCTCCGGCAGATGTCCGCCTATGAATCCCATGACAGCCTCCAGTCTAGCACCATTTTTTACAGCCCCTGAGATCAGACTGAGACCGTAGACAGGGTGCGAGCGAACGACTCGACGGTCCTGTCCACGTCCTCATCTGAGTGTGTCGTCGAAAGAAACGCGGTCTCGAATTGAGATGGCGGCCAGAGGATCCCGGATTCCAACCACGCGGCGTGCAGGCGCCCGAAGCGCTCGCGGTCAGCCCGCTTCACGTCGTCAAAGCTGCGCGCCCTTTCGATCCCGATGAAGGGCGTCACCATGCTGCCCACACGACCGACGGTGCATACCGTACCGGCAGCCGCGGCCGCGTCCGCGAAGCCCGTCTCGAGGCGATCCCCGAGGCGCTCCAACCGCTCGTAGAGCCCGGGATTCTCGCGAAGCACGTCGAGCGCCGCGATCCCCGCCGCCATGGCGGGTGGACTGCCCGAGAGCGTGCCCGCCTGATAGACGGGACCCGACGGGGCGATCTGCTCCATGAGGTCGCGGCGGCCGCCGTAGGCGCCGACCGGCAGTCCGCCGCCGATCACCTTGCCGAAGAGGCTCAGATCGGGGCGAACCCCGTAGCGCGCCTGAGCGCCTCCGTACGCAACGCGGAACCCGGTCATCACTTCATCGAATACGAGCAAAGCACCCCATTTGGATGTGTTGTCGCGAAGTCCGTCCAGAAACCCGGGCTGGGGTGGTACGCACCCCATGTTCCCGGCGACCGGTTCCACGATCACTGCGGCGATCTGATCGCCCTCATCTCCGAAAAGCGCGATGACCGCCTCGAGGTCGTTGTAGGGCAGCACGACGGTGCCGGCGACAGCCGCGGCGGGGACGCCGGGTGAGCCCGGGATCCCCAGGGTGGCGACGCCCGAGCCCGACTCGGCGAGAAGCGCATCGGCATGCCCGTGGTAGCCGCCCGCGAACTTCACGATCCGATCGCGGCCGGTGGCCGCGCGGGCGAGGCGGACGGCCGACATCGCGGCCTCGGTGCCCGAGGTGACGAAACGCACCATCTCCACGGATTCCACGGCGTCGACGATCCGTTCGGCGAGATCCACCTCGAGCTCTACGGTATGGCCGTACGCTACTCCCCGCTCGAGCTGGGCGCGGATCGCGGCCACCACTTGCGGCGGCTGGTGGCCGAGGATGTGCGGCCCGTACGCGAGCACGTAATCGATGAAGTCGTTGCCGTCCGCGTCGACGACGTGGGCACCCTCACCGGCAATGATGTGGGGCGGCACGCCGGGAACCGCACGGTAAGCGCGCACGGGGCTGTCGACACCGCCCGGCAGCACTCGCTCGGCGCGCTCGCGCAGCGCCCGAGCGTGGCTGTCCTTCATCGCTACCTTCGCATCGCGCTAGGTCTGCTCTCGCACCGTGATCGACTTCATGAGATCGCCCTGGACGATCTTGAGCGCAACGCTGATCCCGCTCTCGACCTTGCCGAAGAGGTTGTAGGAGGCCGCCAGCTGCGAATCGTTGGCGATGCAGATGAAGTACTGCGAACCGTTGGTGTTGGCGCCGCTGTTGGCCATCGCCACCGCGCCTTCGACGTACTGCTGATGCACCGGCTCGTCGTTGAACTGGAATCCCGGGCCGCCGCCCCCGCAGGTGCCGGATGGCGTCGCGGGCAGTGATGGGACATTGCCGATGCATTGGGGATCACCGCCCTGGATGACGAAGCTTGCGACCACCCGATGGAACGGGATGCCGTCGTAGAAATGATTCCGCGCCAGGGTCACGAACACGTTCACCGTGGTCGGCGCGAGATCCGGCTGCAGGCAGAGGACGATATTCCCCTTCGAAGTGACGATCGTCGCCTGGTACAGCTTGGCGGTGTTGATGGTCATCGCCGGCGCCGCGCTGTACGTGTGGACACTCGCCGGCGCGTGCAGCGGCGCCAGCACTGCGCCGAACGTCGTTTTCGTGCAGTCCGCGAACGGGATCGTGGGGGCGGCCGTTGGCGACGGAGTCGCAGAGACGGTTGGGCTCGGAGTCGCTGCGGGGGTCGGCGTCGGCAGCGCCGGGAGCGGCGCGCTCGCGCCGTTGACGCCGATGGCGATCGCCACAATCGCGATGATCACGACGCCACCCGATCCCAGCACCAATGGAAGGCGGCGCCTGCCGCCGGACGGGTCACTCATGGATCGACTCCTTGCACCGATTCACTCCTTGGTCTCGGCGAGCCAGCCCGCGGCGGCACGCGCGTGGTACGTGATGATCATGTCGGCTCCGGCGCGGCGGATGCCGCCCAGGGCCTCGAGAACCGCGCCGCGTTCGTCGAACGCGCCGGCGGCTGCAGCGTGATGAAGCATGGCGAATTCGCCGCTGACGCAGTACGCGGCGAGTGGCAGGTCGGTCGCGTCGCGCACCCGCGCGACCACGTCGAGGTAGGTGAGCGCCGGCTTGACAATGACCATGTCCGCGCCCTCCTCAACATCGAGCATCGCTTCGCGGATGGCCTCGCGCTGATTGGCCGGGTCCATCTGGTACGAGCGGCGGTCCCCAGAACGTGGCGCGCATTCGGCCGCGTCACGGAAGGGTCCATACAGGACGGTGGCGAACTTCGCGCTGTAGGCGAGGGTCGCGGTATCGGTGAAACCCGACATGTCCAGCGCCTCGCGGATCGCGGCAACCTGCCCGTCCATCATCCCGCTCGGCGCGATGATGTCGGCGCCTGCCGCCGCCTGGCTCACCGCGGTCCGCGCATACAGCTCGAGGGTCGCATCGTTGTCGACCTCACCGCTGTCGAGCAGAAAACCGCAGTGCCCGTGGTCCGTGTACTCGCAGAGGCAGCAGTCGGCGATCACCACGCACGCGTCTCCGAAACGTGTGCGCAGCGCCCGGATCGACTGCTGGACGATGCCGTCATCAGCAAACGCGCCGGACCCCTGCGCGTCCTTGGCGGCGGGGAGCCCGAAGAGCAGAACGCCGCCGAGACCGAGCCCGATCGTCTCCTCCACCGTCGTGCACAGTGACTCGATGCTCTCGTGGCTCTGACCCGGCATCGACCCGATCGGCTGGGGCGATTGGAGGCCCTCACGAATGAACGCGGGGTGAATCAACTGGCCCGGACTGAGCCTCGACTCCCGGGCCAGACGGCGCAGCGCCGGGGTGCGGCGGAGACGGCGTGGTCGTTCGGAAGGGAATCCCATGTCATCTATCAGCGTAGCGGCTGGGGGGTCAGACACTCCGTTAGCGCGGCCACCAATCCGTGCACCGACGCTTCCGGCGCGACCGCCTGGACGGTGAGCCCGGCGGCGCGCGCCTCGGCCGCCGTCTGCACACCGATGCACACGATCGGTACGCCCGAGGGCACTCCGTCGGCGCCCATCGCGCGAGCGAGGTTTCGTGCGGTGCTCCCGCTGGTCAGGGTGATCGCGTCGACGCCGGCGGCAAACGCGGCCCGGAGTCGATCAGGCGCGGCGGCCGGCATGACGCTTCGATAGATGGGTTGCACGTTCACAGCCGCTCCCGCTGCGCGCAGGCGCTCTGCGAGATCGCCGCGCGCTCCTTCCGCGACGGGGAGCCAGACTGTCGCGCCGGCCATCCCGGCCTGGAGCATCGCCGTCGCCAGCCCGTCCGCGTCGTGCTCGCTCGCGACCACCTGGGGCGTGGCACCCGCAGAGATCAGCGCGGCGGCGGTCGCTGGTCCGACGGCTGCGATGAGCATCCCCGACAGCGCGGGCGCCCCGGCGGCGCCGATCACGAGGCGAACGGCGGTGGCGCTGCTGAAGGCCACCCACCGAGGTGGTGGGGCGGCGGCGTTCCGGGCCGCGCACGCCACGATGGCTTCGGGTGCGGCGATGGGGACGGTGGCGATCAGCGGGACGACTTCCACCGATGCACCCGCGTCGTGCAGCCTGTCGACGAGTCCCTCGGCCTGCTCGCGAGTTCGCGTCACCAGAACCCGCCGTCCGGCGAGCGGGAGCGAGGCCCCGGTCATCGAAGCCGGGCCGCCACCGCCTCACCGAGCGCTTCGGGATCCTCCAGGCTGCCTCCGGCGTCCGCTCTGCGAATCGACCCTGCAACCACCAGCGCGGCGACGAGCACCAACGCGCCATCCTCGACCCGTGCCCAGGCGCCGAGTGGCAGCAGGCACCCCCCGCCGAGAGCGCCGAGCACCGCTCGTTCGGCGGTCACCGCCAACCGGGTCGAGCGATCGTCGACCGGCTCGCAGGCGCGTGCCGGAGGCGAGCCGGTGACCGTCTCCAGCGCGATGGCACCCTGCGCCGGAGAGGGCACGAACGCCAGGGGATCGAGGCGTTGGGTGAGCCGATCGCCGAGCTCCAGCCGATCGATCCCCGCGCACGCGAGCACGAGCGCATCGACCTCGCCGGTGTCGAGCTTCCGTAGCCGAGTGTCGACATTGCCGCGGATCGGCACAGCCTTCAGTCCCGGGTAGAGCGCCGCGAGCAGCCCGGCTCGCCTGGCGCTGCTGGTCCCCACGGTCGCCCCGGGCGGCAGCTCGTCCAGCCGACGGCCGGTGGCCGATACGACCCCGTCCCGAGCATCGGCTCGCACGAGGTACGCGGGAACGCTGAGACCTGGCGCCAGCGCCGATGGGAGATCCTTCGCGCTGTGCACCGCCACGTCCGCCCGGCCGTCCAGGAGGCTGCGCTCGAGGTCGGCGGTGAACCACCCCTGGCCCTCGAGTTGATCGATCGGGGCATCGGTGCGGCGATCGCCCTCGGTGCGGATGATCAGCTGCTCCACCTCACTGAGCCCGGCCTCGCGCAGCGCGTCCGCAGCCAGCGCGGACTGTCGCAGCGCGAGCGCGCTGCCACGCGTCGCCAGCCGGAGCGTCGAGATGTCCGCGGCCGGCATCAGCGGTCGAGCCGGAACGCCTCGCGGATCGCCACCGTGGTCGCGGGGTCTCCCGCTTCACGCAGACGGGTGACCGGTCCATGCAGGAGCTTGCGCACCATGCTCCTGGTCAGCATCTCGACCCGCTCTCGGGTCGCGTCATCGATGGGACGCCCGTTGCCGAAGGTTCGAGCCACCTCCTGGGCGCGCAGTTGCTCGGCCCACTCGACGAGGGCGGCGATGGTCGGGCCGGCCGTGTCGCGCTGACCGATCACGGTGACCGTCTTCTCGAGCTCGACGTCGATGATCGCTTCGGCCGCGGGCACGGTTTCCCGGCGCTGATCGAGCCGATGCCCGACCCGCCGTCCGAGCTCATCGATGTCTATCAGGGTCACTCCCGGCACGTCGGCGGCCGCGGAGTCGATGTCGCGCGGCACCGCCATGTCGACGATGCACAGCGGCCGGCGGCCGCGCCGGCGCTGCAGCACCTCGACCGCTGCGGCGTCGAGGACCGTCGTCGCGCTGTTGGTGGACGCGATGATCACGTCAACCCCGTCAGCAACCTCCGCGATCGCCCCGAGGGCGACCGATTCCGCACCGACCGCCTTGGCCAGCCGGCGGCTCGACTCACCCCGCGAGGTGGTCATGATCCGCGCTCCCTGGTCGTGCAGGCGATCGGCGGCCAGGCGGCTCATCTTTCCCGCGCCGATGAGCAGGACACCCTTGCCATCGAGGTCGCCGCAGGACGCGCGCGCGCACTCGACGGCGACCTCGCTGAGGCTCGCCGCACCCCGGCCGAGCAATGTTTCGGTACGGACGCGCTTGGCGGTCGAGACGGCCCGGCGCATCACGTAGTCGAGGCGAGCGTCCACCGTCCCCGCCTCGGTGGCGACCCGATGTGCGTCCTTGAACTGGCCGAGCACCTGCGCCTCGCCGATCACCATGCTCTCGAGGCCGCTCGCCACCCGGAACATGTGCTCAGCGGCAGCACGGTCCTCGAGGGTGACCATGTGGCGTTCGACCTCGCCCGCGCCGCCCGGATCGAGGTATCGAGCCAGGCGGGGGGTCACCTCGGCGCTGAGGTGGTCAGGGCAGACCACGTAGAAGTCGGTTCGATTGCAGGTGGAAAGCACTGCCGCGCCGTGCAGGCCCGCATGTCCCACGAGGTATCGCAGGGTCGTTGCAGCACGCGCCGCTGGGATGGCCGCAGCCTCCCGTACAGCCAGTGGAGCGGTGCGAAAGCTCAGCCCGGCGGCTACCAGTCGCATCACGAGCGAGTATAGGTTTCCGGTGCGTCCCCACCGGTTCTCCTGCCCAGGAGTTCTAGGATGTGGGTGTATGGAAGCTCGCCGGCGATACGGTCGCCGCCGAGGGAGGGTCCCCACGGGCGACAAATTTCTACCGCGCCTCGGTCCGGCGGGAGCCGAGCCGTTCGCCACGCTCGACGATGCACTCGATTCCTGGTCTGCCGAGCGACCGTCGCCGGAAACCCTGATCGAGGACCTGCATTTCGTCGCCCTGGATTGCGAGACCACGGGGCAATCCCCGCACCACCTCGTTGAGCTCGGCGCGGTCGCCTTCACATTGCGCGATCACCTGATGAGCTTCGAGACGCTGGTGCACAGCAACGATCGGATCAACCCGTATGCGCGACGCATTCACGGCATCGACGCGTCGACCCTCAACGGCGCGCCCCCGGTCTCGATCGTGGTCGAACGGTTTCAGCGCTTCACGAAAGGGGCGGTGCTCGTGGAACACAGCGCCGACGCGTTCGACACGCGACTCATCGGCCGCGCCATCGGATCGAGCCTCGATGCGGACAACGTCGACACCACCAGGCTCGCGGCGAAGCTCTTCGATCTCAAGGACACGATCGGACTTGAACGGCTATGTCGCGAGCTGGGCGTCGTGCACCGCAGGCCGCACCACGCGCTCGCAGACGCCGAGGCGACCGCGGCGTGTTTCGTCGAGCTGGTGAAGCGCGGAGGCGAGCGCTTCAGCTGGCGCACGCTCGGCGACCTCCTCCTGGCTGGAAAGCCCCCGGTATTTGCCGCGGATGCGGGTGTCGTGCCTCCAGGTGGAGCTCCGAAGGGCGCTGTCTCGAGTGGTCGATCGCGCCGGCGGCGTTGACAGTACGCCCAGCGCTGCATACCATCCACTCGAACCAACCACACTCATCCGGGTTCGCGTCAATGCGGTCCGGTACTTCATCCAGGTTCATCTCGAGGACATTGCATTGCCCAGCCACATCAACAGGGCCGAGGCGATCGGTACCGTATCCGCCGCCCTCGGCGTCCTGGTGGCGTTCCTGCCCTGGTACGCCTATGCCGCCGGCACTTCCCACATATCGGTCAACGCCTTTCGCGCCTCGGCGTTCGGCGATCTGTTCTTCATCGCAATTGCCGCCACGATCCTCCTCCTTCTGATCGGGCGCGGATTCGTTGACGACGTGGTCACACCATATATTCCGGAGACCACGGCACATGCCACTGCGGCCGCAGTGGCGATGGGCAGCGTGCTCATTCAGCTGATCCTGGCGAGAGCCACCGGACGTTCGCTCGGCATTGGAATCTTTCTGGCTCTGATTGCGGCGGCGGGTCTTTGCACCGCCGCAGTGCTACGACGGCTCCATCCCGACCGTCGCCGAATTGGTCGCGAAGGCCTTTCCCACGAGGGTCTGCTTACCCCATAATCCAGCGATCCGCGATCGGGGGACGTGGCGCCCCGGTCCACGGCGATGAACAGCTGCTCATTCACCCTGGGAGGAACCACCCGAAGCAATGGCCAACATTCTGACCGACCCGCCTTTCGCAGCAGATCCACCGTTCAAGCTGAATATCCCGGCCAAGACGCTGGGATTGGTACTGCTGATCCTGGGTGCAATCGGCATCATCTTCGGCATCCTCGGCCTCACCGCCACCTTCGGGGCGTGCTCGCTCGGAGGCTGTGGTTTCCCCATCCTGTGGCTCCTGGGAGCGATCATCGGACTGGTCGGTGTGTGCGTTGGCACCTACGGCGCCTACCAGATGTATCAGCTCAATCGCGAGGGGAAGCGCCTGGTCATCTACGGCCTCGCACTGGGATTTCTCGGCGGGATCGTCAGCACCATCGGGACGATCATCTTCTACGCCGGCTACGCGGTCCTCGGAGTCGGCTACGGCGGAGCCATCGTTGGTCTGATCATCGACGTGATCATCTACGCGATCGTCTGGTACATCGTGATCATCAGCCGCTTTCCCGGCGAGGCACCGCTGGTGACCGCTGGACCGACGGGTGGGTACGGCAATCCTCCCGGTGGGTATGGCACGCCGCCACCACCGCCTCCCCCCAGCGTCTGACGCCAGGATTTGCCGACCGACAGGAGCGGTCCGTATCGTCAGGGGCATGTGACGTGCTCCTGACGGTGGCGGGCGACGGAGAGCGACATGCCTGACGCCCCGGAGGCTCCGCAGCCGCCGGCATGGGGAGGAGCCCAGCCCGACAATCCCCCGCCATCACCCGGGCTCCCACCCCAGCCGGGGTATCCGCCGCCCCAGGGCGCTCCTTATGGGTACTACCCGCAACAACCGTATGCCGTCGCCCAACCCGGTAACGGTCTCGGGGTCGCCGGTGGCGTCTGCGGCATCGTCGCGGTGGTGCTCTGCTGGATCCCGTTCGTCGACTATCTCAGCATCGTGCTCGGGGCCCTGGCGATCATCTTCGGGGCCCTCGGTATCCGCCACTCGAATGCCCATGGCGGGGGCGGAAAGGGCATGGCGATCACCGGGCTGGTCACCGGGATCGTCGCGCTGGTGATCTCGATCCTCTTCCTCGCCCTCATCTACACGGCGGTGTCCTCGATCAACATCAACGGAGGCAGCCTCGGGGGCTGAGACGAGCGGCGCGGCACCGCCCCAGCCGTGTCAGACGCCGAAGTCGGCCACGACCGGGTAGTGGTCGGACGCCACCGCGGCGTCGGGGTCTGGCCACGTTCTGGCTCCGACAACGTCCGCCCCGACCACGTGGGCCGCGAGGTCGTCGGTGGCGAAGATGTAGTCGACGCGCGCTGAGAGCTGCCAGGTCGCGCAGGTGAGCCCTCTGGCGCGCGGATGGACGTGCCGGTAACAGTCGACGTAGCCCTCCTTGAGCAGGCGCTCGACCGTCCAGCGCTCGATCAGGCGGCCCAGGAAACGGTCCATGGCGCGCGACACCGGCAGGCCGACGGTCAGTGGCGCGACGACGCGAGGCAGTGCCGGGATACCGCCGAGGAGGCGCGGATCCACACCGGCTCGACGCCAGCGATCGGCGAGGCCGTCATCCGTGCTGTTTCCGTGGGGTGCCAACGGAGTGAGAATGCCGTTGGATCCCACCACGAGCAGGCCGGCCCGGCGCAGATCGTTCATGCGCCGAAAGAACGAGGTCGCAAGGATGTCGTCGCCCGGCGAGAGCGCGTTGAAGTCGCCGATGAGCATGTGCGGCAAAACCGGCTCGTCAGCGATATCGGTGAGCACCGCGCCGATTTCGCGGATGCGCCTCGCCTCCCCTTTGTTGCGATCACCAAAACGCGCCGCGAGGTGCAGGCAGTGGACTCCGATCACCGGCAGCTCGGAGCCGCCCGTCTCGATATCGCAATGCAGGTGCGAGCGCAGCATGCGGCCGTGGTGACGGCGGTTGCGCCAGGCCCGGACCGGGAGGCGCGTGAGGATCGCCGTGTGCATCGGCGAGTCGGGGTCGCTCGGCTCCCCGAGGAACATCTCCATGCCGAGGTCCTCGGCCAGGTCGCGGATGCGATCCACCTCGCGAACCTCCTGGAGCGCGACGACATCGGCGTCGATACGTCGGAGCACATTGCGAACCAGCTCGCGGCGCTGCTCGCCTCCGAGCAGGATGTTGTAGGTGGCGACGCGAATCCTGCGTGGTGTGGTTTTTCTGGTTCGCGACATCGACCGAACTTACAATGCCACGGTGCAGCCACAGCGCGACGCACAACTCACCGAGCTCGTCTTCCTCGACCGCGGTCCGATCGCGCTGCGTTTTCTCGCGGTGGCGGCGGTCGCGGCCGTGTGCGGCGTCGCCGGCACGTTGCTCGTTCGCCTGCACCAGACCCTGGCCGGCCAGCTCGCCGTACACGTGTCGCTCAATCCGCTGCAAACCGTCATCGCCACGGGGTCAACCCTGCGAACGCTCTGGCCGGGCTGGGTTGCGGCACTCTGCTTTGCCGCCGCCGTGCTGCGGCTCCGCCACGGAGCGACCGAACCCCCGCCGGGGCGCACCTCGGTCGAACACCAGACGCTCGGCCAGCTCCGCGCCGGGCTCCGGCGTGAGTATCGAATCGTTCGTTGCGCGCTGGTGGTGGTGTGCGTCCTCGCTGCCATCGACGTGGCCCGCACGGTTGCCAGCGTCATGGCCGCGCAGTCGGGCGACCGGCAGGTCACCACCACCATGCCGGCGACCGTGGTCGAGGCTCTCGGGTACGTCGCCGCCGCCCTGATGCTGGCGGTCTGGGCTCGTGCCTTCGGGTCGGAGGTTCGCCGGCTCGGCGCGCTGTGAGCAGGCCGACCGAACCGGCCGGCGCTCCGAATCAGATCCTGCGCTCGACGACGTAGTCGCAGACGCGCTCCAGGGTTTCGCGCGCAGCCGACTCCGGGAAGCTCTTCAACTCGGCCGCGGCTTCACGCGCGAACTCCTGCGCGCTTCGCTCCGCGGCGGCAATCGCATCCGACCCGCGAACCAGGCTCACCACGGTATCGAAGTCCTCCTCGTTGAGGTCATTCTTGGCCAGAATCCGCTGAAGGCGGGTGCCGACCTCGCGGTCCTTGAGGGCCAGCATCAGCGGTAGCGTCACCGTCCCCTGACGAAGGTCGGCGCCAACCGGTTTGCCCACTTCGGCGGTGGTCGCGACGTAGTCGAGGACGTCATCGGCGATCTGAAATGCCATGCCGAGACTGTGACCGTACCGGCGCAGGCTCTCGACCGACGGCGCGTCCAGGCCCGCGATCAAGCCGCCGCCGTAGCAACTGGTGCTCACCAGCGTCGCCGTCTTCCGGCCGATCTTGCGGTGGTAGTCGGCGAGGGACTGTTCGTACTCGTTGCGGCTGGTCATCTGCAGCAGCTCGCCCATGCAGATGGTCATAACCGCGTGGCTGATCGCCGAGTCGATCGCCGGCATCCCGATTTCCGCGAGGAGATAGGCGCCCTTGGCGAAATAGTAGTCACCGATGATCACGGCAGGGTCGGGTCCGAGCGCCTCGTGGATGGTCCTGATCCCGCGCCGCGTCGGTGCCTTGTCGATGAGGTCGTCGTGGACCAGGGTCGCGGTGTGGATGAACTCGATCCCCATCGCCAGGTTGAACACGTTGCTCGAGTCGGCGTCGCCGAGCTGGGCGGCGAGGATGACCAGCGCCGGCCGGAGACGCTTGCCGCCCGCCTTGACGATGTGCGACATGGCACTCGCCATCGGCCCCAGGTCGGACGCGATCTCGGCGTCGAGGCGCCGCTCGAACTCGATGAGTTCCGCGGAAATCGGCTCCAGGAGTTCCTCGGCGGCGATGCTCATGACCCCGCAGCCACCCGAATCGCCTGGGGCACCGGCCGGACCAGGCGGGGTTCAGGGAGGGGCTCGTCGAAGATCCGGGCGGCACTGGTCCGGAACCGCGCGGGCGCCGCGGTGACCAGCAGCTCGGTCCGCGCCGCAAGGGTCTCGGAGCCGGTCGCGGATACCCCTTCAGCGCCGATCCGGTTGACCGCGACGATCCGCTTGACACGAGCGGCGGTCGTGTCCGCGCTGTCCACGACACGGAGCCGCCGGGTTCCGACGATGCGGCTCAACGCCGGACGGAGCAGCGGGTAGTGCGTGCACCCGAGGACCAGCGTGTCCGCCCGCCAATCGAAGATACGGTCGACCACCGGCGCCAGGGCGGCGTCCGCCCTCGGGGTGTCGGCGTCCCCGTCCTCGACGATCTCGACAAGGTCGGCAGCGACCTCACTGAGGACTGCGATCCCCGGGTTGGCCTCCTTGATGGCATGGACGTATTCCCCGCTCGCTCGGGTCCCCTCGGTGCTGAGGACGGCGACCCTTCCGTTGCGCGTGGCCGCGGCTGCCGCCTGCGCCCCTGGAGCGATGACGCCGACCACCGGGATGTCGAAACGCTCCCGCGCGATGTGGAGCGCGGCGGCGGTTGCGGTGTTGCAGGCGATCACCACGAGCTTGGTGTCCATCGCCGTGAGCATTGCGATGATGTCGAGGGCGAGCCCACGGACCTGGCTCTGCGAACGAGGTCCGTAGGGGAAGTGCTCCAGATCGGCCACATAGATGAGCGCTTCGCCCGGCATCTGGTGACGGATCTCGCGGAGCACGGTCAGGCCGCCGACACCGGAGTCGAACACGCCGATCGGGCGCGAGTCGCTCATTCGTTTCGCAGGATAGCAGGGCCGCCGGTCACGTCAGGTCCGCCCAGGGCGAGGCCCATGAGCAGCATGTCCCGGTCCCCGCCGGGCATGCGCACCTCGCGCCGTGCCAGGCCTTCCTCCTCGAACCCGAGCGATCGATAGAGCGCGATGGCGCGCGTGTTGTCGGGAAACACGCGAAGGCTGATCTTGGCGAGGCCGACCGCTCGCCCCCAGTCAATCGCCATCTCCATCAGGATCCGTCCGAGCCCAGACCCGCGCTGCGCGTTGCTGACAAGGATGGCTATTTCACCGACGTGCGCGTAATGGCGTCCGGCCCGGCGCTGCACCATCACGTGGCCGGCGGGGACGCCGTCGACCTCGAGGGTCAGGGTCAGGCCACCCTCGAGGACGATGGACACGAGCCGCGCGCTTTGCTCGATGGTGTCGAGTTCACCCGGCACCGCCGCGATCAATTCGCCCTCGCCTGCCACCGCGTCGATGAGCCCGGCCAGTCCGGGGGCGTCCGCATCCTGCGACGGCCTGATCGCATATGGCCGGCCGTTCCGAGTCACGCCCTCGCGGCGAAGCACCGGTCGGGTCACCGTCATACGGCGACGGGCAGGCCGGGATCGTCGTGGATCGTGGTGGCTCGATCCGCGATCCGGCGCGCGATCCCGCTCGCGCTCATCACCGTCATGTGACCGTGCGGGTAGGTCCACAGGTCCGTCTCCCACTCGGTGCTGAGACGGGTGACCGGGTCGGGTCCAACCACCAGGTCCTGCATGGCACGCACCAGGGTGATCCGATCCCCCGGCGTCCGCGGGGTGAAGTTCCGGGCGACCAGCGGTGCGAGCGTCGAGTCCAGGAAGCGGCCGGCGCTCGCTCGGTCCGGCCCCCAGGACCCGCTGTACTCGCCGATCATGCCGAGGTGGCGAAGCGAGGGGGTGGGCGGCCGCTGCGACAGCGTGGCCGCGGGGTCGCAGAAGGGCGCGACCGCGATCACCCGGTCGAGATCGAGCTGGGCGGCGAGCAGGGTGGCGATCAGGCCGCCAAGGCTGACGCCCACCACTGTCACGTTCGGACTGACCTCGGCACGAGCCCAGGCGATCACCGCGGCGGCGTCTTCAACGGATTGCCGAACCACCGCCCGGATGTGCGCAGGATCAAGGCTGAAATAACCGTCTCCGCTGCGCTGACCGGGCAGGGTGCGGCGAAGGTGCAATGGAAGGTCGAGCCTCGCGGTGTGCGCGCCCCGGAGGCGCATCTGCTTGGCCAGCCATCGGTCATAGGTGGTCTGAGGTACCGCATAGCCGTGCAGCAGCAGAACGAACGGCGCCGGGCCAGGATCACGCCGGACATGTGCGGTCGCGACCAGGCGGCGGCTGCCCCAGTGGCCCCCCGGGCCTTCGCTGTCGCCCTCGAGCTCCAGCTCACGCCACCTGGGGCCGCCGAGGGACTCCCATTCGCGGTTGACCCGGATCGGGCGCGGATCCAGCACCCGGCTTGCATCCCAGAACGCTGCGGGCTCCACCGGGACCCGGTCGATCGTCTCGGGGCGGCTGAGGCCGACCGCAGTCAACCGGACATGCACCATCCGATCCAGGATCAGCGAAACCGTGCCGATCAGGCGGTCGTGGGAAGTCTCGGAACTCATCGCAAAACCCTCTGCGTCAATCATGCCCTGAAGTGGCGATTGCGTAACTCCCTGGCGTAGGACATCATCGAACGTGGCAATGGCCGAATCGTCGCCCCCGCTTCGCGTGGTTGGCGCGCCAGATCGCCAGAGCGACTGGGAGTCCGTCTACCAGGAGCACGTGGCTCCCCTCTATCGATATGTCTACTCAAGAACCGGCAACACCCCGGATGCTGAAGACGTGACCTCGACCACCTTCCTCCGCGCGTTGCCCCGGCTCCGATCCGACGTCTCCCCGGGGGAGATCGGCGCCTACCTGCGGACCACGGCGCGCAGCGTGCTCGCCGATGTCTGGCGGCAGCGGCACGGGACGGTCCTCATGGAGTTCGATGAACAGCGCGACGCCGCCGCCCCCGCCGAACCAGAGCGTGACGTGGACGTCAGCCCGATTCTTGACGGCCTGCCGGAGAATTATCGGAGTGTGCTCGAGTTCAGGTTCCTTCGGGGGTACTCCATACGGGAGACCGCTGCGGCGATGGGCGTGAGCGTCGCCAATGCCAAGGTGCTGCAACTGCGAGCGCTCCGTCGCGCCGCGGCCACCGGAGTTCGTGATGTCGAAGGCTGATCGCCGCCTCACGCGTTTCGTCAACGCGCTGATTGCCAACCGGCGACCGCCCCGCTCGCCCGCCGGTGATGATTCCGCGGCGATGCAGGTTGCGACGCGCCTTCGGGCGGCGCATCCGGGTGGCTCCACGCCGTCGCCGGCATTCGTCGACAACCTCGCCCGGCAGCTGCGCGAGGCGCCCGCCCACGATCCTGATTGGACCGAGGCGGGCATCCGCCGCCGCAGGTTCCTGGTCGGCGGGCTCGCGGCGCTGGCTGCCTCGGTGGCGGGCGGCGTCGCTCTCGACCGCGTCACCGAGGCGCTGACCGAACCGGCCAGTGGCGGCGGAACGATCCAGCCCTACATCAGCACCTGGGTCGCGGTCGCGACCCTCGCCGAGGTGACTCCGGGGAAGATCAAGCAGTTCTCCGCCGGCGGCATCCAGGGAGTGCTCTTCACCCTTGACGGCAAGATCCGCGGCCTCAGCGCGGTGTGCACCCACCAGGGATGCACGCTGATCCCCCAGGCCGCGCAGAACAGGCTGGTCTGCCCGTGCCACCCGATGAGCTTCAACCTCACCGGGGCAGCCAACCCGGGCGACTATCGCCTGAACCCGCTCCCGGCGATCGAGACGCGGGTCAATCTGGACAACGTCGAGGTGCGCGTCCCCAACTGGACCTGAGGCTCGGACCCTCGCGACCGGTGACGCGACCGGTGCGGCGAGACAGTGATCCGGTGCTCTGGGCCGTGCGTACCAAGCGGTGACTGGGCGGTGACAAGACGACCAACCGGATCGCCAACGACCGCCCCAGAGAGGTGTACACATGGCCAAGGTGACACGGCGGACGTTTCTGTCCACAACGGTGGGGGCAGCGGGCGGAGTCGCGGCGATGGGGCTGATCGCCGG
>Ga0182024_10014223_pt1 | contig 15407 bp, 16 predicted proteins | sample P32metaG_FD_120480 | JGI IMG/M metagenome (GOLD analysis project Ga0182024, IMG submission 120480) | Permafrost microbial communities from Stordalen Mire, Sweden - P3-2 metaG (Illumina Assembly) | ecosystem: Environmental > Terrestrial > Soil > Wetlands > Permafrost | place: Sweden: Stordalen... | reverse complement strand
TCGGCGGCAACAAATATCCCTGTTCCGGGTTGTACTCGTAAAAATTTGGCATCGCGCAACCTCCTGCGCGAAGTATACCTGTACTGTCAAGCCGAGTTGCCACACAGACTCTTTAGCCTGTCCCGCTGGGATCCCGGAACGAATGTGGTGCAGATTCTCAAGCAACAAAAACCAAAGACAGAAATAGGCCCGATGAGATATGTGCGCTACCCCTACGAGTCTGACCGAACCTGCACGCCTTCCCGGTCAATCCGCAGCGGCAGCAACGTTCCCCCCGCAGCCGAAACGGCTGCTTCGACGCGGGCGCGAGCCTCGGGCTCAATCACGAGTGTCAGGCAACCGCCTCCGCCCGCGCCGCACACCTTGCCTCCCAGCGCGCCCTGTCGCAGCGCGGAGGAGATGATGCGGTCAATGACGGGGGTTGAAATCGTGCGAAGATTACGGCGACGGAAGTCCCACTCTTCGCGAACCAGCCGCCCGAGTTCCTGCCAGCGGTTGCGTTCGAGCGCCAAGCGGACTTGCCGCGCGACGTCCGCAATTTTCTCCAGATTTTGTGCCACGCGGCGATCGCCATTGATGTGGCGCATGAAAATTTCCCAGTTGTTGATGCCGGATTGCCTCGGTTTGCCGGTGTAGCAAAGGACCAGCCGCTTTTCGAGTTCGTCCAGGTCGCAGGCGAGAGCCTCGCGGCGTTCCCCGCCGGGCGCGAGAACGATCGCCGCAGCGCCGCCGAATGCGGGAGGGTAATGGTCCTGCGTCCCGGTGGGCACGCGGATGACGATGGCTTCGACGCCACGGCTGATGTGAATCCAGTTTTCGCGGCTCAGCCCTGCCCCCGTAAGCCGGTCGAGCGCCGCGCAAATTGCCACAGCCATCGCGGAGGAACCGCCGATGCCAGCTCCCGCGGGCGCCTCGGAATCCGTAGTGAGCGTGAAACCGGAAGCCGGACGGAAAACCTTGATCAGGTGCGCGAGCAGCGGCAACGCATAGCGCTTCGCGCGGCACAACACATCAAGCGACGCAAATGTTTCCTCCCGCTTGGTATCCCGCGAGACAAGCACGATGCGGCGTGATTTTCCGGGCCGGGTGCGGGCTCCCCGCCCTGCCCGTCCGGCAGGCGGGCTGCCGGACGGGCAAGTACTTGGAGCCCGCCAGGAATCAGTTTCGATCACGCACGACGCGTAGCGCGTGATCGCGCAATTGACCGTCAGAGCCCCTTCATGGAACAAATACAGCGGCCAGATATCCAGTGTTCCCCCGGCCAGATCAATCCGCGTTGGCGCACGTGACTCGATTCTCACTTTGACTTGCTTCCTTTCTCCCGCTAGCCTTTTGAATGCCACGATGGTGCAACAACGCGCGAATCATACCAGATGAACTCACAGCCCCAGACCAAAACGAGCGCGCATGATTCCGTACTTGCACGTTTCATGCTGGGCTTTGAAGGCGATTCGCTCCAGGGCGAGCTCTCGGATTACCTCGCCCGGGGCCTCGCGGGCGTGGTCCTCTACGCGCGCAATTTTCAAAGCGCCCGGCGCTTAAGGGAACTGACAACTGATATCCGCCGCGCCGCCGGGGGTCCCGTGCTCATCGGCATCGACCAGGAAGGCGGCACGCGCTTCGCTTTGCGGGAGCCGTTCACGGCGTGGCCGTCGGCGGCCCAGCTTGGCCGCATCGGCGATCCTGCACTCGTCGAGCAAGTGGCGCGGGCGATGGCAGTGGAACTTCGCGCCGTGGGATGCAATCTGAACTTCGCGCCAATGCTGGACCTGCACATTAATTCGGACAGTCCCGTCACCACGGATCGCAGCTTCGGCGCCGATCCGCACCGCGTGGCGAAGATGGGCGTAGCGTTTGATCGTGGACTGCGCGCGGGCAGAGTGCTCTCCTGCGCGAAGCATTTCCCCGGCCACGGCGACGCCATAGTGGATCCTCATCTTGATTTGCCCGTATTTATGGGCACGATGGAGCGCCTCGAATCGGTCGAGCTGGTTCCCTTCGCCGCAGCGGTTACCGCGGGCATGCCGCTCGTGATGACCGCGCATATCCTGTTGCCGCAAATTGATGGCGAAAATCCGGCGTCGCTTTCCCGCATTTTGCTGGACGGAATTTTGAGGCGCCGCATGGGGTTCGATGGAGTGATTCTTGCCGACGATCTGGGCATGGGCGCCATTGCGCGGAAATACGGGCCGGGTGAAGCTGCCGTGCGAACGCTCCTTGCGGGAACTGATATTGCCATGCTCTGCCACGATTGGTCCGCTGTCGCGCCGGCCGTTGACGCAGTCAGGAAGGCGTTGCGAGAAGGCCGCTTCGAGAAAATGGAGTGGGAAGCATCGCTCGATCGAATCGAAGGCGTCAGCGCACGGGCGGAATCTCCCGCGTCTGAGGTGCCTCTGGAAACTTTAGGGTGCGAGGAGTTTCGAGCCCTCGCCGCAGGAGTTCGCGCGCGAGGGAGTTGATTTGCTCTGTGCCCTTTGTGATCTCTGTGGTGAAATGTTCTTCCGAAAGGATTTAACACAGAGGACACAAAGAACACAGAGAAGGACACCCCTTACAAATTCACTGAATTCTAATCCGCTGACGTGGCCGCTTTTGCGGCGCGGGGAGTCACAACCGAGGACGATTTCTTTTCCGCCGCAACTTTCTCGTGCGCGAGTTGCGGCTCAAAGCAGCGCCGGCACCGCGGTTCGTACATCCCGGCGGCGCCAACGACGATCAGATCTTCGGAAGCGACCAGGCGCTGCGTGTGCACCGCTGGATTGCCGCATTGCACGCAAATTGCCAGCAATTTTGTGATCTCTTCCGCGACAGCCAGCAACCGCGGCATCGGATCGAAGGGCCGACCCAGGTAATCCGTATCGAGTCCGGTGACGATCACGCGCTTGCCGGCGTCGGCCATGCGCATACAAACGTCAATGAGGCCGTCACCCAGAAACTGGCCCTCGTCAATTCCAACGACCTCGGTTCGCGCCTGCACTTTCTCAAAAACTTCGCTCGCGTTCTGGACGACTTCGGAGGGAAGCTCGAATCCGGAGTGCGAAACGATGTCTGAGTGAGCATAACGCTGGTCGATGACCGGCTTGAAAATCTGGACACGCTGCCGCGCAATTTCGGCCCGCTTCAACCGCCGGATCAGTTCTTCGCTCTTGCCTGAAAACATCGGGCCGACGATCACTTCGATCCAGCCCATGTTCCCCTTTACGATATCCACGGTTACGTCGCCTCCCGGCGAAGGATAGCATACTGCACAGTGACTTCGACCCATCTTCCGCGGCCGATCAAAATATCAATCTGCAGTCTTATTTCATCTGTGCTCATCCGTGTTCCCGCCTGCCGGCAGGCATCTGTGGCTTTCCACGCTTCAGACTCACCAGAGCGGAGCCTGTTTTTCCTTGCCGTAGCGTTCGAGCAGGAATTTCTTCAGCTCATCAATGTCGGCAAAGACGCGATCGGCGCAGGCCAGCATCCATCCCCTCAATTCTTCGACGGCGGAATCGGTCACCAGGTAGACAGGAATACCCCGGCGGTAGGTGAACGTGAGTTCGGAGGAAGTTCCTCCGCTAGTTGCCGCGGCCGCGTCCCCGCTCAAGTAGCAGATGATGTAGGCCGCCTTGTTCTCAATGATATCGAGATCAAACTGGATGATTTTGCGCACGACGCGCCGGAACCTCTCGATATCGGTTTGCTTCCATTCCCTGAAGTGCGCGGCTTCCTCGTCAGTCAGGCTTTTCTTTTCGTCTTCGGCGGGATCGTAGACCCGATGGCCGAGCTCATTGTGCAGGAACGGGGTGAGTTTGCGGCGCCACATCTTCCCGCCCCCGGCCGCGAATTCAATCGGACCACACAGGTATGCCAGCATGAGAATTCGAAGGACCAGACCGAGAAGGAATGGAGCGGTCGACGGGATTCGAACCCGTGCCTGGACCTTGGCAAGGTCCCGTACTACCCCTATACTACGACCGCCCGAAACAACGAAACTTTAACACGGCCGCCGCACGGCGACAAGTTCCGGGCTTGGGTAATGCAGGGGTTGCCGACGGCCAATTCAAGGGGAGGTTTCGGGATATTCCCCTCGGAAAATCCGCGCCCGATCGGGCGTCCGAGGTCACCCGACCTGCAGCACCCGCGCGGTCTTCACGACTGGAGACTTGCGCTGCCGTTCGGCAAACTTGGCTGCCTTTGCCCGATCGGTGTACACACGGGCGAAGCGTTCACCATCTTTATAAAAAACAGTGACCTGCCAGTGCTTGTGTTTGCGCCGCTTGTCTTTCCCCAGCTTGGTGCGCTTCCGTGCTTTTTTTGTTTTTGGCATAGTGACTGACTATCTCAACCACGACCCGTCCGCGCAAGTACTCATTCAAGTAATAATTTCCAAGGAATAAGAAAAACCCATATTAACGGCATAATATCGCGCCCTGCGAGGGTAGAGCCGCGTTGTTTCATTTTGGAACATGGCCGGTCTGTTCGACGCCAAGTGGAACGTAACTGCAATTCAAATGAACATCATCCAAAATTCGGAATTCCCCCGCTATATACCACAGCGTTTAATTATCTAAGGAGGAATTACGGATTCCGGGCTCGCCCCAGTTAAGGCAATCGGAAAGCGCGGGGTGTGGCTGTGGAAACTTCGACAACTTTTAACGCAGTTTTTATCGGCTTGCGGGTTGACTCAATCATCCTATGGCAAGCAGCGATGCAGATGTCTTTGGTACGGAAGAGAAAGGGTCCACGTATGCGGCTCCAAATGAGAGAAGGATCTACAATCGAAAATCCAAGGGCGTACGCAAATCACGCAGTGGAAGGTCTCCGGGAATTGCTTGCAGCTGAAACCCATTTCCAGAAGGATCCAAACCGCGATCATTTTTACCATCTTGAGGATGACAAGAACACCTATTACATTCATGTTTCCCCGATCACCGGAAATGTGATTCTACTGGCCAAATGGGCGCGGCAGGCCGAGCCCTGTTACGCGAATGAGGGCAGTCTGGTCGCGTAGCGAGTTGACCTCCAGCGGATTTTGCCCGGTCCAGCGGTACAGCAACTCTTTTAATTCCAGCTTGTTACATCGAACAGGTGTGCGAGGGTAAACGATCCCCAGATCGGGCTTTCTTCCTGGTGAAGTTCGCCGTATACTCCCACTGGAAATTCAGGTCCGGAGCGCCCAGTCCTGATTCGTGCCCCCTCGTTCGCGCAGAGTGCCCGCGCGGCAAGCGAGGCCGAAGAGGGTAAGTTGTGAATTGCGCTTGCCCAGCCCTGGTTATGGTGTCCCGACGGTGAAAGAACATACCCCTCCCATCGCGGCGTCAGGCGCCAAGCGGCGCAGCACGCGCGTGGTCCAGGCCGTTCCCTTGGTGATTACCTGGGACGGAAACCATTCCAGGGAGCTTCTGGAAAAGACCGCGACCCTCTCCATTAATTGCCATGGATGCCAGTACTTCTCCCGCTTCAAAGTCCGAAAAAATACTCGAATCAACCTACGGGTTGGGGGAACGCAGGATCCAAATTCCACGCCGCACAATTTCCCCGCGCGCGTCGCCTGGATACGGAAATCCCGGCGGTTGGGCGGAATGTATCAAGTGGGCGTGGAATTCGATACGCCGCAAGACGTTTGGCATATCGGGGACGCGCCGGAGGATTGGAGTTCCTTCACAGCCTATGAGAAGAAGGATGATCCTGCCTCGCTGGAGGCCGAGGTGGAACACTTGCTTCAATTTGCACATGAGGGGAAGCTCCACCAGCTCCTGGGCGTGCGGCCCGACGCCCCTGCGGCTGAAGTGAAGCGGCAGTTCTATCATCTTGCCTCGCGATTCCACCCGGACCACCATATGGATCATCCGGAACGGACGCCGCGCCTTCTGGTTTTAATGGACTCGCTTACGATGGCGTACAAGACGCTTTCCGGCAATAAATCAAAAAGGCAAAATGATTCGCGCCAAAATCATGGGGAGCGCCAGGAAACGCAGGGACTTCAGGCATCAGCGCGTGAATGTCTGGAGAAGTCTCGAGAGTGCCTGGCGATAAAGAATTATATTGGTTCAATTCTCTGGTTGCGCCGCGCGATTGAGGTCGACCCGCGTTCTTCCACTTACCGCACGATGCTGGGCCACAGCCTGGCCGCCGTCCCCGAGTACAGGCACGAGGCAGTGGAGCAATTTGAGAAAGCCATCGAACTCGGTCCTTCGCAGATCGCCGCGCATTTCGAGTATGCAAAGATGCTCGAACTGATGAAATTGCCCGGACGGGCGCGGCGTTACTACGTTCGCGTGCTCGAACTCGACATGGACCACCGGGAAGCCCGCGTGCGGCTGAACCGGATCGACTCCGCCACCCCTCGCCCCGCCTCGCGATCCTCCCTGCTCGGCCGTCTGACCGGCCGCCATTAAAATCGAATTCCCATGGCTCCGCAGCAACGTGATAAACGCAGGGTGCTGCCGCGAATCAATAATCTTCTACGGGTTTCTTCTTGTAAGGGCTTGTGGAGTGCTTGGGAGTGTGGCGGCCGCGGTAATCGTCGAGCTCCTCATCGGTAATCTCAAAGTGTGTGTTTGCAGGATGATTTGCATCCACGGCCAGCTCCCGGTGTAGCCGCAGGGAGCAGATGTCGGGCGCGTCCTGGAAACGCGCGCGCCGGCAATCGAAGGACGCATTGGAAATCGTGAGTGTAAATTCGCGGGCTTCGGTTTTGGATTCGCGCACGGTAAATCGGTACTCGCGCACGAGCGGGTAAACTTCATACCCGACAAACTGGACGATGAGGTTATCGGTCATCAAACCGCTGGGACCTTGGCTTCGGCGGCAATCGTGACAGGGGCGAGAACGGCGGCCGTAACCTTCTTCTTCCGTTTGGCGCGGCCACGTTTGGGAGGAGTCCCCTCGGCGGGCTCCACGACCATGATGCTGGTGACAAACTTTTTCAGGCCGTGCAGGTCAAAATCAATCGAGGTACGTTCGGAATCGGAGTCGGTAACAACTCCCAAACCGTATTGAAAATGCTTGATATAAAGACCTTCCGCGAGGGCTTTCAATCGACTGCCTCCTTCTCATCATGACAAAAAAATGGGGCGACACGGCGGTCGCCGTATCGCCCCGATTCATTACAGGCTGGTGACGTTCGCTGCCTGCAGGCCCTTCGGCCCTGAGGTCACTTCGAACTCAACCGCTTGGCCTTCGTTCAGCGACTTATATCCCTCCGCCTGAATCGCGGAGAAATGGACGAAGATGTCCTCGCCGGACTGGCGCTGGATGAATCCGAATCCCTTGCTGGCATTGAACCACTTTACTGTTCCTTGTTCTTTCACGGTATTTCCTTTTCACTGATTTGAGCTATTTGGTGCTTCTCGACCGCCTCCAGCCGTACAACAAAAAAGGGCGGCATATGTTACATGCAGCCCCTTTAATCGAATCTAAAGGTGTTACAAGAGCAACAAACGCAATTGAACGGTATCACGAAAGCGCCACGGTACCTAATGAATTCCTAAGGGCTTTCGCCTGATCTTCACCTCGCTCAAATTCGCCCGTCACGCCTTGCGATGCTTGAAGAACTTGACCTGGCGAAGACGTTTTTTTGCTTCTTCGAGCGTTTTATAAGGGCCACCGAGATTTTTTCCCTTGGTGGAAACTACTTTGTATCCACTTTTTACTTTCCTGGTCATGGCCAGCCTCTTGCGTTTCAATTTTTGAAAACGACCCGGAGGAGTTTTCCACTCGATTCAATTTATTTTCAGACCCGCACGACTCGCAAACGCCGCTGGAGCCCCTGTTGCCGGGTGGCTCGGCCTTCCTTTTTGCTTGATGACACGCCAGGACGGATGGATACCACTCACGTGAGTCAACTCCGATTGAACAGGGTTTGATGTGGGTACCCTCGTTCTTATCGGGGTTCTTATCGGGGTTCTTATTGGGGTTCTTATCGAGAGGGACCAAAAAAAAATCCAAATCAAGGGGCCGGTCCGCGCGCCACACCTAATCCAGAGCGCCACATTACGATCTCGCGGGAAAAGACAGGAATTGAAATTCATGGCCCATTCGATCCCTCAGCTCTGTTTCATCTGAAGGATGAGCACATTCAGTTTGCACTCCAGTTGAAATAGAGGGTTCCACCCAGTCTTCTCCGGGTCATCATCTGACATTGCAACGCACTGGCGCACAAGCTGTACTCTTACTTCTCCCATCAACTCCGACGCCTTGTTCAACTTCAATAGTTGTTCCTCTGTGAGTTTCACTTAGCTCTCGCTGCTTTCCGGGCTTTCCGGCAGTCTTTCAGGCCATACATCCCAATTTTCAAGGCCGCACCACTTGCAAACGCCGTTGGAGCCCCTGTTGCAATTCGTGCTGCTGCTCGGAAGAGAGTTTTGCTCCCTGCCGGGTAATATAGAAGACGTCCGTCGCGGTTCCACCTTCCGTGTCAATCAGTCCCACGTCAATATTGAGTCCAAATTCTGCAAAAGTGGAACTGATGTCATAGAGGAGTCCCGGGCGGTCGAGGGCGATAATTTCGACGAGGGTGCTGTGCGAGGAAGTTTCATTGTCCAGATGGATTCGCATTTCGACGCCGACTTTTGGAGGATATTTTTCAGGCTGGAATTTTTTCCTCATCAGGCCCGCGACATCGAGTTCCCCGGAAATCGCGCCGACCAGTTGTTGTTTCAGGCGAGTCACTTCCGAGGGATTGTGATCGAGCGTATGGAAGCGGTCCGAGAAGCGCAGCACGTCCAGAACGACTCCCTGCTTGTTCGCGCAGGCGTCCGCTTTCAGAATGTTCATGCCCCACGAGGAAATCGTGCCGGCAATTTTCGCGAACAGAAACGGACGGTCCTGGGTGACCAGCACCAGCTCATAATATTCATCCCGCTTGGTCACGCTGATTTCCGCAATCGAATGGCCCAGGCGCCGGTACATCCGGTAATGAGCCGCAACTTCGTCGGGGGAATGCGTCAGCAGATACCGGTTCGGAAAACCATCCAAAAAATTACGGTAACTCTCCGATTCGTTTGAGTGATCATTGCGCGGAACCAGGCGCTCGAGTTGCTGGGCGTCCACGCCGGCCACGTACAAGCGTTGATCATCCACCGAACGATTCAGATAATTCTCGGTGGCGGCATAGAGCTGCCACAGCATCTCCGCCTTCCACGGAGTGAGCGCCTCCGGGTTCACGGCCTTGATATCGGCATAAGTGAACAGCGTCAACATCTTGAGGTGTTCGATCGTTCCCATGGTCTTGGCGAAATCGCGTACGGCTTCGGGATCAAAAATGTCGCGCCGCATCAGCGTGGAGGACATTCGCAAGTGGTTCCCGATCAAAAATGTCACCGTTTCCCGGCTGACGGAATCCAGGCGCAACCGTTCGAACACGCCCTCGACCGCTTCGAGGCTGCCCTCCACATGGCTCTCGTTGGGCATCCCTTTTCCGACGTCGTGAAACAGGAGCGAGAGATAGAGTAATTCCGGGTGCTCCAGCGTGGAGAGGATTTCGCGGAACCTGCGGTCGAGGTCGTTCCCGCCGCCGGTCAGCCGGTGCAAATTTTCAATGGTGACCAGGGAATGTTCGTCCACGGTATACCGGTGGTAGTAATCGCGTATCACCAGGGAGTCAATGGCTTCAAATTGGGGGAACATGAGGTCCAGCAAGCCGAGGCGGAGCATGGCGCGCAGCGAAGCCGCAGCGTAGGGCAAGACCAGAATCTTGCGGAAAGGCTCCCAGAGGTCCGGAATAGTCATGAGCCATTTCTGGATCCGCGGGAGGGCCGCTCCGACCGCGTTTTCGGTTTCAGCTGTCAACTTCACGTTGTGCGCGGCGACAAGTTCGAACAGGCGGAACATCATCCGGGGATCTTCGATGGAAGTGATCAGGGGCAAAGACACACGACCGTCCACGACGGAAAATTCAGCGGTCGAATAGGGCAGCTTGCGGATCCCCAGAATGCGCGACCAGACCGACCGGGACATTGGAATTTCGTCGAACAGAACCGTCAGCCTGTCGATGGCCCTCGCCTGACGAAAATAAACGCGCATCCAGTCATTCGGCGATGCAGCGTATCCGCCATGAAGGCCAATGCCCTGGGACGCGGCTTCGGTCTGCATCTCATACGTCAGGCCATTCAAATCGCGGCCCTGCCGGTAATGGAGGAAGCAACGCACGGCGTCAAGAAAACCGATGGCGTAGACCGCGTCGTCGCGAAGCGCAACCGGCAGAAGTTTGACGGCGTCCTTCCATTCGCGAGAGCGCTTCATTTCCGCAATCTGCACCAGCCAGCATGCCACTTGATAATCGCGTAATCCGCCGGGACCTTCCTTTATATTGGGCTCAAGATGAAAAATCGTGTAGCCGTATTTTTCGTGCCTGGAGCTGGCGAGGCTGGTGAGCTCCTGCATCAGATTTTGCGATTCCCGGGTGACCATCCCCGGGATCACCCGCGTCCGTAGCCGTTCGAAGAGCCGCTCGTCCCCGCAAATATGACGGCAGTCGAGAAGGGAAATATTAAATTCGATGTTTCCCCGGTGAAGTTTCCCGCATTCAGCAAGGGTGCGTGTGGTGGGGCTGACGCGCAGGTGTAAATCCCAGAGGGACTGGCTCAGTGGAGCAATGACTTTCCGGCTAAGGAATTCTTCGCGGCCTTCCTTCTCATACAGGAAGAGCAGATCAATATCCGAATACGGGAACAGGGCGCGCCGGCCATATCCGCCCATAGCCGCAATGCAAAAACCTTCAATCAGAGTTCCCGTCGCCGTGACATCCCGCCACAGCTCACTGACCACGGAATCGATCAACAAAGACCGGTCGCGAATGGCGGCCTTTCCATCGCCCGATTCCTCAAATTGTTTGCGAATTCGCGCGGATTCGTCCGTGTACAGGTCCTGCAGAGTGGAGGTGCGGCCTTCGAGCCTCATAGTAGCGTGACCAAGTCCTTCGCCGGTCCCGGCGCGAGATGGTCCATAGAATCCGAGGGCAATTCGGTTTCCAACCTGCTATCGCGGTTGGCTCGGGTCCTTCCTGGATTTTATCTGAATCCACGCTCCGCGCGAATCGGGGCATGGATCATGAGTTATAGCGCCGCGACTCCGCGTTCCTGGTTCCGAATCCGAATCGCCTGATCCACCTTGGAAACAAAAATTTTGCCGTCGCCGATCTTTCCCGTTGATGCGCTCTGGAGAATCGCGTCAATCGCGGCATCCACCAAATTATCGGGAATGACCACTTCAATCTTGATCTTGGGAAGCAGATCCACGGTGTATTCACGGCCCCGGTAAATTTCCGTGTGTCCTTTTTGTCGGCCGTGCCCCCGCACATCAGAGATGGTCATGCCGCCAATTCCAAGTTCGGTGAGAACTTCCTTGACCGCTTCGAATCTTGACGGCTGCACGATCGCTTCAACCTTTGTCATCATGATCTTTTCCTCAGGCTGGTACTCGGATTCGAATCCTCGCTGCATCTTGGGAGCGCCCTACACTATAGGGCTATTCTACCCGGCATTTCCACCCCGAGGAGATCTGTGCTTAGAATGCCACGCAGCGTGCGACCTGCGCACGTGGTTTATGTCACCATTAGTAGAGACGCAAAATGCAGAAATCTTATTCCCGGTAAATCTGCGCACGGGCGGCGCCCGAATACACGGCGGCGTCGATTTCAAATTTCATCTGAAACGTCACCGTGGGAATTCTGTCTTATTTCTGCAGGACGTTATTTTTTGCTGCAATACATTTGACCGACAAACAGAAGGGCACTGGCTGTAAACCAATGCCCTCCCGCTAGCGGTATCTAAATTACGTATTCGCGCCTACGATCGTTTCTCCCGTTGCAGCCCTGTGCGCCCTTACTTGGCGTTGCGGCTGTCAAAAAGGAAGATCATACCGAAAGTAACAATGCTCTGCTGTTTGACTAACGGGGAATAATTAGCCAGTTGGAAGAAGGGATCCCCTGTCATGTCTCGCCGATACTCAAATCGCGCGAGCAGGTAGGACGCCAGGGTTCGCTGATAGGTAGCTGTGAATTCCTGGATATGGGCGTGCTGTGGGTGGGCTCCATTCCCACTCCCGATTCCAGAAAAGCTGTCGCGGTCGTAAAAGTATTCATACCGCGCGGCAACGTAGTTCTTGTCGTCAAAGGCATACTTCAAGTAGCCCGCGCCGCCAGTAAAATAGGTGGGGCTCGACAAGTTATACGGGTAGCAAGACTCGCTCGTTGTGGAACAGCCGAGGATGAGGCGGTCTCCATGAACATAGTCATAATTCATCATAAAGGTTAATTTGCTGGTGAGGTTGTACATGTAGACGAGATCCCACGTCTGACGCCAGAAATTGTTGACGTTGACAAGGGTTGTTTCTGCGGACGACGTATATCCATATGAGCCCGTAGACATCTCAGGACCGGCGAAGTAATTTAATGTGACCGAGTTTTTCTTTGTGGGGGTCCAGCCGACGCTGACTCCATACGTCTTACCGGAGTTGTTGTCCACCACATTGTTGAATCCGTTCACGAAATATCCTGTCAAGTTGAACTTGGGGTTGAAAGTGTACTTCGCGCGTGCGCCGAAGTGATTCAGGGGTATTGCATAGTTGAACAGCAGGCCGCGAGAGTAGTTCCAGTTGTCCTTGCTTTCAATTACTTCCGCCCCCAAAGGTGTCACGAACTTCCCGACGTCTACCTGAAGCCCTGAACCCACCGGCACCAGGTAAGAAAAATACGCTTCCTTAACGTACTGGTCGAAACCCGGAAAAGTACCGGGACCTCCTTTACCACCATCGAACCCCGGATTTACAGGGCCCGAGGCGGCGAATTCGGCATTGTTGATCGCAACTTCCGTATCTCCATAACCCGCTGCAAAGTGATAGCCCGTGCGGCCTGCCAGTCCGGCAGTCGCATCGGGGGCTTTGTCCAGGATCAGCTCGATCATATTCAAAGACATCGACTGACTTCTGCAATCGAATGAGCAAGCCAGGATGTTATTGTTCGACGGATGGTTGGAATTCCAGTTGTAATAGACATCCACGAAACCACTTAACGAAGTCGGCCCGAGCAGACTCGCAATCGTCGTCTTTTCAGGTGGTTTGCCGGCATCTTGAGCCGCCGGCGTCGCTACGACTTCCGGGACCGCAGCCGGAGCAACATCGGCCGCTTTTTTGGACTCAAGCTCAGTCTTCAACTCCAACAATTCTGACTCAAGCGCTTCGATGCGACGGTCCAAATCGGACGGACTCGACGCCGCGGGCGTGGCCGACTCGCTCGTTGTGCTCGTCTCGCTTGCACTTGCAGCTTCACCTGCGGCCATGCGGCTTTGCGCCCAGCTGGCAGGCGCCCCAAGCACCGCTAGCCCCATTGCTAACATTCCAAAACACACCCCGTATTTTTTCTTCATAAGAATATGCAACTCCTTTTCCGCCGGTAGGCCCCTAAGCCGCAGACCCCGACCAGCGCGCGAAGCTTATGTTTTGTTGATCTCTCCGTCCAATTCATACTTTCTCTGCCAGCAATAAGAAATGTTGGGTTGACATTACGAATGTGTTGTATTTGGAAAAACAATGGGGCTCGAAGGGGTGAAATGGGGGGATTCCGGCGCATCCGCGCCAAAACTGATTTACTCGAATAGGAGTACTACGACTCGAAAGCTGGAGAAACCGAACTTGCCGTTGCTGGGACAGGCGCCCACGGCCGCGGAGTGGTATTTTCCGGTACGGATTCTCTCCTCGAGCATGCCGGGGAGGGTTTCCAGGTCGGCTGTTGCGTAGTGGACTACAAAGGAGGGACGGTGACTTCCGGCATAACCGTTATCGAGGGGGCAAGACCGGCGAGCGTCATCGGTGTAGTCCACGATGTGGACTCCCTGTGTTTGAAGCTGCTTCTCGACCAACCGCTCCTGTTCCTGGATGGACAGTTCGCCCACGGCCAGTGAAAAATCCTCGACGGCGAAGAGCGTCCCATCGCGATCCTCCACCGCTATGCCGACTGAATCCAGATTGGGATCGAGCAAGTTCGCCCGATGAGGGGGCGAATTCATCCACTGCTGGTGGATGCCTTCAGCGCTGGGGCCCAGGGCAACATTTTCAGCCAGAGAACTGAAGCGCGCGCCTGCCCTCGAAGCTCTGTCGGCCAGTCCGGGTTCGCCCGGGAATTGGTGCGAGAGCGCGTTCTGTTGAGCCATCCTGACGGCGTGTAAATGTGCCGCCTCCGCCAGGGCCTCGCTCCACCTTAATGGGGAAAGCCCTCGTGCCGCGCGGTCACGGTTCGCCAACTGGGCCAGGGTCTGTTCACGAGCGTCGTTTCTTCCCTGCGCGCGGGTGGGCCGGGCCAAGAGGCCTGCCATTAGCACTGCGATCAGCCCTAAAATGAGAGACGCTTTCATGGGAGCCACCTGTTATCTTTAACCCATTCCGAATCAAAATGACTGGCCAAATGAAGGTCTTCCATTGACCCATAGGAACGCGCCGCCGTGCCGGTCACACCCCGGCGGAACGATTCCGGGAGGAGAAATGCGCCGGTAGAGATTAAGATATTGCGGGGGAATTACGGACTACATGGAACCTGCACTGATTGATCTGAAGAACATCCGCGTGATTCGCGGCGACAATGTGGCGCTTGACGACTTCAGCCTGCGCATCGCCGCGGGCGAGCACGTCGCGATCCTGGGGCCGAATGGCTGCGGGAAGTCCACGCTGATCAAGACGATTACGCGCGATTGCTATCCCATCGTTCGGGAAGGGTCCTCCATGACGATTCTCGGCCGCGACCGGTGGAACATTTTCGAGCTTCGCTCGATCCTGGGAATTGTTTCCAATGACCTGATGCTGGACGTGACTGGCGAAACCAGCGGGCGAGACGTCGTCCTCTCCGGATTCTTCAGCAGCACGCGCATCTTCGACCACCAGACGGTCGAACCCGGCCAGAAATTGCGCGCCGATGCTGTACTCGAGCGGCTCGGGGTGCCGCACCTGGCCGACCGCCCTGTCGCGGAAATGTCGTCCGGAGAAGCAAAACGCATTCTGATTGCACGCGCGCTGGTCCATGATCCAAAAACGCTGGTCTTTGACGAACCCAGCAACAGCCTGGACGTCTATGCGCAGCACGGCCTGCGTGAAGCGATGCGCGCGCTTGCCCAGTCCGGGATCGGCGTCATTCTGGTGACGCATCATCTCTCCGACGTGATTCCGGAAATCGACCGCGTCGTCTTAATGCGAAAAGGGAAAGTTCAGGCAGACGGGCGCAAGGCGGACCTGCTGGAACCGAAGCAAATTTCGAATCTCTTCGGCATTCAGGTGGATATCACCCGCCGGGACGGGTACTACCACCTGTGGTAGGACAGGCTAAAGAGTCTGTGTGGCAACTCGGCTTGACAGTACAGGTATACTTCGCGCAGGAGGTTGCGCGATGCCAAATTTTTACGAGTACAACCCGGAACAGGGATATTTGTTGCCGC
>Ga0182024_10014222_pt1 | contig 15410 bp, 11 predicted proteins | sample P32metaG_FD_120480 | JGI IMG/M metagenome (GOLD analysis project Ga0182024, IMG submission 120480) | Permafrost microbial communities from Stordalen Mire, Sweden - P3-2 metaG (Illumina Assembly) | ecosystem: Environmental > Terrestrial > Soil > Wetlands > Permafrost | place: Sweden: Stordalen... | reverse complement strand
GTGGAGCAGGCAGACGTCGCGTCGCTTGTTGGGGAGCCGTCCCTGCGGCAGAGCGGCGCGTCGGGGGCGCTCGCTCGCCTATGATCGGGAAGATGATTGCGACGAGAAGGACGAGGCCGATCGGCTGGAGCGCCATGGCGTATGACCCGGTGAGATCTTTGATGATCGCGTAGAACAACGGGGCGAAAAGGCCCGCGCAGCCCCAAGCGGTGAGCATGATGCCGTAGTTGACGCTAAAGCGTTGCGTTCCGAAGGACTCGACGTGAAAGGCGGGCATTGCGCCGAACCCCCCGCCGAAACAAAAGAAGACGATTGCCAAGGCTATCGAGAGTCCGAGCGGATCGCGGATGCTGCCGAGGGCGAAGAAGACGACGGATTGCAGCCCGAAGAGCATGCCGAAAACCAGACGATGTCCGATGCGATCGGATAGCATTCCCCAAAAGATGCAACCCAGCCCGATCGCAAACGCAGGTAAAAGAAAATAACGAGCTGCCGTCGGGCCGGTTTGGCCGGCGAGTTCCGCCATGATCGGCGCCGCGTTAGCGGCGAGCGCGATCCCTCCGGACGCGTTGAGAAGCAACATCGTCCATTGGATATAGAATTGCGGGTTGCGCAGCAAGTCGCGAGTGTGAGAATCGGCCCCGGCGCGGATAAAACGCGCGTCGTCATCCGGGGGAGCTTCCAACAGCAGCGCCCAAACGCCGAGGGCGAAGAATATGATGCCTGAAGCAACCATGATCACCAGCATGGCAGCTCCCATTTCATGAAGGTGCATGCGTGCGGCGGCGGCATATTGGGGCCAGTGAGCTAGTGCTAGCGCGTAGGCGAAGGCGCCGACGCCCAAGCCCATGGTTGCTAGCCCTGAACCCAGACCGCGCTTCTCGGGAAACCACGGCATGACTATGCTAATCGCGGTTATGCAGGCTGCGCCGCACCCTAGGCCTCCCAAAACGCCGTATCCGAAGAACAGCCAACCCGCGCCGAAGCCGACGAGCGTGAATCCTGAGAGCGTATTGCCGACGGCCCACAAACCGATGCCCGCGAGGGCAACGCGCCGGGGGTCCTCGCGCTCAAGCCAAAAGCCGCCGAGTAACGCGCCGATGCCGAAAAAAAAGCTTGCCAGCGCGAAGGGCATTACCCCGACGACCGTATTCCAGGCATAGCCTGCGACCAGCGGCTGCGCGAGGAAACTGTAAGCGTAGAAGGCGCCTGGCCCAAGCATTACCAAGAAGCCGGCAAAGGTTACCGCCCAGCGCTTCATATACTCCGGTGATCGGACGGGCGCAGTGCGCCCGCTTCCAAGCTTACAAATTCTTTACTATTGTATAATCGAAACACCGCCGATAATCCCATAGAGCATATCCCTGAGGCCTTCGGCTTTGTCGTTCTTTGAGCGCGGGCGGGCGTCGGGAATATCGGGTGTAGGAGGCACATGACCGAACCGGCCACAGGCAACTTACCGGCTGAATCTTTCCCGCGCAAGGGCGCCTTCGCGCCGATTGTTTTGGTCGTCGGGTTTCTCATTTTCACAGCGCTGCTGCTCCTCATCGGCTTGGTGAATTCATTCATCGAAGCGCGTTCGGCTCAGATGCTCGGCGCGATCAATCTCGCTGGTCGTCAGAGCATGCTTGTGGAGCGCATGACCAAAGATTTAGTGGAGATGCGCGCGGCGATCGCCGCGAATCAGAGCCCCAAGGTCGAGCAAGCGGAGCTGTTTGAGGCGACGACGCTCTTTGACCTCACCGAGCGCGCATTCGCGTCCGGCGGCCAAACGCGGTACCTTTCGGGGCGCGTTATTACGGTTGATCGTCTTGAACTTCCGGCTGAACAGCACTTGCTCGATCGGTCCAATCAAATATGGGTTCTGTTGCATGCGAGGATCGCGAGGTCGTTAAACGACATTCACGATGCGCCGGCATTGGATGAGGCGGTCCGAACGGCGCTGGGCGTAAGCCCGCAGATGGCTACCTTCATGGACGAACTCTCGGCGGATATGGCCCGCAACGCCTCCGTCGGCACGGCGGGGTGGTCGAATTTGCGCAACGTGCTCGTTGGTCTGGCCGTGCTCACCTTCTTGATCGTCGTGTTCATTTTGTTCGCTCGCGTGAGCTCCGCGCAGAAGCAACTAGCGATATACGCGGATAGCCTGATCAAACGTAATAATGAAGTTGAGGACGGCGCCCGTCAGCTCGCCGAAGCCAAGGCAGGCGCGGATCTTATCATGGACACGGTCAATCAAGGCTTGTTCCTGATTGATGCCAAGTATAAGATTAACGGGCAATATTCGCGCGAGTTGGAGCAGATATTCCGTTTGCCGGATCTGGCCGGGTACAACCTTTTGAATATTCTGCAGCGGTTGCTTACCGAGCGCATGTTCAATACGTCGCGTGATTTCTTGGCGCTTTTGTTCGATAAGGGAAAAAAAGAGCGCACGGTCCTCAAGGTGAACCCGCTCGCCGAGATGGAAGTCAATTTCGCCGATCCCGAAGGCGGGTTCTTGTCGAAATACTTGAGCTTCTCATTTCGTCGCCTCATGGAGAACGGCGAGATCACGCGGGTATTCGTCGCGGTCAGCGATATCACCGAACGCGTGCAACTTGAGCGCCAACTCCGCGAATCCGAGCAGCGCAAAGAACGGCAGTTTGAGTTCTTGCTGGGCGTCTTGCATGTGGAGCCGGTGCAACTCGATGATTTCCTCAAGACGGCGCGCGAGCAAATTACCATTATGAACGATACGTTGCGCGCACAAGATTTCGCGCTTGCGGGAATGGGGCAAATGGAGTTGCTGCGCCAGCGTTTGGACGTGGTGTATCGAAGCGTTCATAACGTCAAGGGCAACGCGGCGATGCTCAAGTTGCAGCATTTCCAAAAATTCTGCGATGAGTTCGAAACGAAGATTATGGACCTCAAGAATCGCAGCGCGCTCGGCGGCGACGACTTCCTCTCGGTGGTTATCGCACAATCCGAATTGCGCCAAGATCTCGATGAACTGCAAGAGTTGCGCGATAAATTCGTGGGATTGGGCCGCATGAGCTCCGTGATGTCCGGCTTCACGACTCCGGGGCAAGCGGACGGAGGCGGAGACGACTTGATCTCCGCGATAACCTCGCTTGCCGTGCAGATCGGCCAGAAGCATGGGAAAGAAGTACGCGTCGACGCAGCCGGTTTTACCACGGGAGATTTGCCCGACGATAAGCGGCGCCTCGTGAAAGACGTGCTTATTCAACTTGCGCGCAACAGCATGATGCACGGCATCGAGGAGAGTCGTTTACGGGAAGCATTGGGTAAAGCGCGCGTGGGAACGATTACGATTCGAGCGTTGCCGGTAACTACTGCTCAAACATTCGGGTTCTCGTTCCGCGATGACGGCCGCGGGCTTGATCCGGCACGCATTCGAGAGCGAGCCGTGGAACGAGGACTGATTACCCCTAGCGCCGCGGCGACATTGAGCGACGGCGAGATCGTGGGATTGATTTTCCAACCCGGATTTTCAACGGCCGAGGTGATGACGTTGGATTCAGGGCGCGGCGTCGGCATGAACGTCGTCAAAGAAGCGATCGTCGATAAATGCGGCGGGGAGATCGACCTAAACTCCGAGCCCGGCGCCTTCACGGAATTCTCATTCGTCTTCCCGTTATTGCCGCCGGCAATAACGGCGATGCCGCCCCCTCAGTTCGCTCACAATTAGACTCTTGAAAGAATGCCATGAAACTGCTTATAGTGGATGATTCAAACGTAATACGACGCTCGATTCAGCGCACGATCGGAGAACGCCATACCGAGGTCCGCACGGCCGGCAACGGGATTGAAGCATTGCAGGTATTCGAAGAGTTTCAACCGGAGATTGTGACCATGGACATCACGATGCCGGAAATGGACGGACTCTCGTGCGTTGAAGCGATTCTCGGCAAGAGACCGACTACGCGCATTCTCGTGATCTCCGCGCTCGCGGATAAGGCCACTGCCGTGGAAGCGGTCAAACGCGGCGCGACAGGGTTCTTACTCAAACCTTTTACCGCCGACACGTTAAACACTGAACTGGCTGAGCTCTTCATCGATTAAGGAAGTACGAACGGATGTCTGAAGATGATCTGAAAGTTTTTGTCAAAGGAGCCGAGCGTTTCTTCATGCAGGCGACATCGAAGCCGGCTGAGGTGAGCACGCCGTTCGTAAAAGAAGATGCGGATCGGGTGATCTTTGATTTCTCCGCCGTTATCGGCATAACGGGGACGCAGCGAGGATGCGTGTATTACACGGCTCCGCGCGCCATGGTGCGAGATTTGGTCGCGCAAATCGGCGAAACCGAGCAAAGCGACGACATCCTTGCGGATTATGTAGGCGAAATCACCAATACGATCTCCGGCAATGCGCGCGAGCATCTCGGCGCGGGCTTTATGATCTCGGTTCCGGTTGTGTTCCGCGGCGCCGAGAACGTGCGTTTTCCGAGCGGCACGCCGGCGTTCGTCATCCCGATTCTTTGGAGCGGACAGCGTTCGTCGTTAATATTAAGCCTCAAAGACGAGGATGTCGCGGTTCCGGATTTCGCTGCGCGTGAGAAAAAGGAGATCGTCGGTGCTCGTGTACGGTAGAGATTTGATATATCGCGTAAACGACTTCGAGAAGCGGGTGGAGACCGTTAGCTTGCGTCCGTGGCAATGGGATCTCTTGTTTGCGTTGGACGGGCTGACGCCGTTGAGCGACGTCGCCAAGAGCGTGGGAGTTGAAATTGACGTCGCCTCAGAGGCGTTGCACTCGTTGAACGAGCAAGGCTTGGTTGCGGTGCGCAGCATGCGAATCGATGAGTATCGGCAGAACGTCGCTCCCGTCGCGTCGTCCGCGGCGCCCACAGCGTCGCCGCCTGCTATTGAAACCGCCCTGACGCCTGCTGCGCAAGCGCTGCTGCCGAGGCCGATGCCGATGCCTTTGAGACCGCGGACGGAAAGCGCGCCTCCGCCGGGGGCAGGGGAGATCGTCTTCTCGCTCAAGCCGCCGCGCCCGGCAAGCGTCCCGGACGCGACGACCGCGCCTGCGCACGGGTCAATCGGCTTTAAGATCAAGTAAGTACGGCAGATCATAGATGAAGCGTAGCATCGTCTTGCGGGCCTGGATGTTCATCATGCTTGCCGCGGGGGCGGCTTCCGCCTCGTCAAGCAAGCACGGGGCTGCACTTAGCTTGCATCTTTTGCCTCGCCCATCGTTTGTTGCCTTGCACGCGCATTGCCCGGGATTTGCGCCGCACGGCGGCGTCACGGTTGCTTCCGATACTGACCCAGGAGCGCAAGAGATGCTCGATGAGCGGTTTCGCGCGTTGGGTATTCCGCTCGTGCGGCAAGCCGCGCCGAACGAGCCGGCTAACGTTCGCGTCCGTATTGAGCCGGGACCGGAGCAATCCTACCGTTTGTCCGTCGGCAGCGGCGGCGTGGAGATTAGGGCGACGGATGCCGACGGAGCGTTCTACGCATTCGCCACGCTTTCGCAACTCGCGCGTAAATCGCGCGACGGCTCGGTATTTCCATGCGTAGACGTTGACGATGCGCCGGCTATGAGTCGGCGGATTCTCTCCGACGACGTCTCGCGCGGGCCGTTGCCTACGATGCGTTACTTCAAAGAGCGCATACGCACGATCGCCGCCTTCAAGATGAACGGCTATTCGCCGTATATGGAACATGTTTTCCTCGATCCCAAGCACCCGCTTCCGGCCCCTCTTGACGGAATCACGCAAAAGGAGCTTGCCGAGCTCGATGCGTACGCGCGGCGCTTTCACGTTGCTTTTATCCCGGATCAACAGACGTTCGCACACATGCACAATACGCTGCGCTGGGAGCGTTACGCGCCGGCAGCGGAACTTCCGCACGGGTATCTGCTCTCGCCCGCCGATCCGCTGGGGCAACGATACGTGCGCGACGTGATCGCTGATGAATTCGCGGCCGTGCCGCATCCGCCGTTTTTTCATATCGGCTCGGATGAACCGTTGGATCTTGGTCGCGGCTTGAGCAAGACGCTGGCGGAGCGAGAAGGCGAAGGTCCGCTATACGTTCGCCATGTAGTCGATACGGCGAAATACGTCGAGAAATTCGGCGCGCGTCCGCTCATTTGGGATGATGCGCTCTCGCGGCATCCCGAGCTTTTCACAATGCTTCCCCAATCATTGGTGTTCGTCAATTGGCATTACGGCGCGGAAAAAACATTTATGCCGTACATCAAACGCATCGCCGACGGGGGGTTCGAGCAAATGGTTGCTCCAAGCGTCGGGAATACCGATGAGCTCTTTCCGGACTTGAACGTCTCGCTCGCGAATATCAATCGTTTCGTAAGCGACGGCAAGGCCGCGCATGTTTTGGGAATGTTTGAGACCGTATGGCACGACGACGGCGAGACGCTTTTCGAAGCAACGTGGTATCCGTTGTTGTATGGAGCGGCGAGCGCATGGGAGCAACATTCCGTTGACCGCGCACGCTTCGCAGCGGACTTCCCGTGGACGTTTTTTGGGGTTGATGATAAGCGGTATTCTGATGATATCGCCGACCTCGCTGCGGCGCGCGGCTTTCTGCATGCCGGGAGCGATCGCGTCTTTTGGCGCGATGCGTTCGCGCCTGATTTTCTGACGGGAGAGCTTGCGGGCGTTCATTTCTCGGCGCTACGTCTTGCCGCGGAGAGGGCTATTGAACACTTGCGTACGGCCGCGTCTGCGCCGATGCATGCGAACGCCGCGAAGGTTATGCATTTAGCGGCGCGGCGGTACGATGTTTTGGGACGCGACGCGCAAATCGCCGAGGAAACGCGCGAGTACTATAATGACGCGCGCGCGCTCGCGGACGGCAAACACGATGATATCGTCTATCACGGGCTTTTTACGGCAAAATATCTGTTGTGGGAGCAACGTGATATGTTTCTTGAATTGGCGCCTTTGGTTCGTTCCGCGTGGGAATACGAAGACCGTCCCAGTCACGAGTTGAGCGTCTTGGAACGTTACCATATGGCGGCGCAACGCGCGATCGAACGCGCCGACGCGATTGACCGCGCAACGTATGAAGGCTATAAGGACGGCAATAAGCTTCCGCCGTTCGACCAAGTTTTTCAACGCTGAGGAGATGTGATCGGGGAGAACGAAAGCGGTTCTCATGTTGGGTGGGATTTGGCGTAAAATTCGTCGGTTCGCGGCTTCCTTAGCAGGTTCCGGCTTTACGTTCCTGGGCTTGACTGCGGCTGCTCTTAGTATCATTGCGAAAGAGCCGAGCCGACGGATGCTTACAGTGGTCTTAGCTATAGCCGGCGTGGGGCTATTCTTTTGGTTGGTTCAGGCATGGTTTGAGTATCGTCGAAAGACGAATGACCCGACTTGGGCTTTGAAATATCAAGAAATGTGGGATAAAGCTGAAGGTACGGTGAGGCCTCGCGCGGCGAAAGCATTGCAGAAATTCGAGGGAAAGCTCTCGGAAATCGGCACCTATGAAAAAGAACTTGCCGATATTGATGATGTTTTGGATATCCTTGAAGATATTGGTTTCTATATGGAGGGCGATCATATTAGCCCTGAGGTAGCATGTCATCATTTTTATCATTGGATTCGAGGATACTGGTATAACGCTCATACATATATCGAGGCTTGGAGAAAAAAGGAGCCGGCTCGATGGAGGCATATCAAGCCGCTTTTACAAGCGACTGCGGAAGTTAATCATCGTATGGAGAAACTGGTTCCGACTGATGCGGAATTAAAGCTTTTCCTGGAACAAGAAGCGGCCGGAGTAGCCGCTTCCAAGCCAAGCTAAGCCGATATGATCGGCATCGTCATGCTCGCGATTTTCGCGCGGTTGCCGGCCCACATCCGCGTCGCGCACGCCGGTCAATGCCGACGGGCTTTCCCGGCCGTGCTCGCATGCAGAGAACGGCTCCGCGCGGCCGGAAAAGCCCGTCGGCATTGACCTCATTGAGAATCTAAAACTGTAGTACTAATAGCCAGGTCCGCGAGCAGCGATCGGCCAGAGCGCTTCTACCCGATCATTGCGAATACCCACAAACCAATCGTAAAGATTCACCGTCGGATCACAATGGCCGGGTATGAGTTTTATTTTCTCTCCTAATGCTAAGGGTCGAGAAGTATCCGCAAATACGATCTTTCCATGTTCATCTGATGCGCCGATATATGTTACGCCTTCAATTCCATAAACAGTAGGCATACCTGAATCGACGCTTACGGCTTTTAATCCAGCATCGAGTACGGCGACCGTAGAATTGGGAACGCTCATGACGGTTGCCAAAATAAAGAGGCTATGGGGAAATTCTTGGAATGGACCGCCGTTACGTCCATAATTTTTTGCATAGTCGGCATCCATAAAGATATACGAGCCGGCTTGTACTTCATTATAGACATGACTTGCTGCTTCGAAATGAAATGTGCCGGTGCCGGCTCCTCCTATGATATCGCAGATCAAGCCGCGTTCTCGTAAAAGATCGCGCGTTGCCCGGGTTAATTTGGTTGCTTCCTCAACGGCAATTCGTCGTTCTTCATAAGAACGGAAATGCTGAGCAGGGCCGTGATAGGCCTGCAAACCTGCAAAACGCAAACCGTGAGCGTCGTGGACGGCTTGAGCAAGAGTATACGCGGGTTCGCCTGGAGCGCTGCCGCAGCGGTGCGCCCCAACGTCAATCTCGACGAGCACGTTGAGATTCGTTGCATAAGAAGAGGCGACTTGGCTTAATGCATGAATGTTTTCGAGGTTATCTACGCAAACGGCAATCGCGGCATGACGGCTAAGGGCCATAAGACGTTCGATTTTGCGTCGACCGACGATCTCGTTCGTGATGAGGACATCTTTGACGCCTCCATGAACCATGACCTCGGCTTCGCTAACCTTTTGGCAGCAGACGCCGACGGCGCCTAAAGCAACCTGTTTTAGAGCAATTACGGGCGATTTATGCGTTTTTGAATGAGCCCGTAATTTCACGCCCGCTTGAGAAGTCATTACCGCCATCGACTGAAGATTGCTTTCAAAAGCATCAAGATCAATGAGTAAAGCAGGCGTGTCCACGTCGTTCACATGCATGCCGATATCAGCAGGCTGAGCGGTCATATTTTCTCCTTCTTCTCACGCGCCTCCGAGCGCTTCGCGCATTCGCACGTCATCGCGTTCATTCTCCCATTTCGCGATCGCCATACCCGCGACGGCATTGCCTAGCATATTGACGGCGGCTCGCATCGAATCCATGCATCGATCCACGCCTAGAATCAGCGTCATTCCCGCGACGGGAATATCGGGCATCATCGTCAGCGCGCCCGCTAACGTCACGAACGACCCGCCGGGAACCCCTACGACGCCTTTGGACGTCAATAAAAAGATTCCGACCAGCTCAAGCTCTTGGAAAAGCGAGATATGCGCGCCGGTCGCTTGCGCAATGAAAAGCGCCGCAAGCGTCATATAGATAGCGCCTCCGTCCATATTGAACGAATATCCGGTGGGGACCGTGAAACCGACGACCGAGGCGGAGCATCCCGCGCCTTCAAGCTTTTCGATCATTCTGGGCAAGCCGACCTCGGATGATGCCGTCGCGAAGACCAAAACGATCTCATCCCAAAGGTAATGCACGAATCGTCGTAGGCTGAAGCCGCTCAGTTGCGCGATTGCTCCGAAAATCACGACGCTGAACAAAATGCAGCTCAAGTAGTACAATCCGACGAGCTTTCCAAGCGATGCGAAAGCTGCAAGGCCGAACTTTCCGATCGCGAAGCTCATGGCGCCGAATACCGCGAGCGGTGCGGCTTTCATGATGTATGAAACGATGATAAAAACCGCTTCGCCTAGGAGATTGATGCCGTTCACGATTCCTTGCGTGCGCTCGCCCATTTGCAAAAAAGCCGCTCCGAAGAGTACGGAGATGAATAAGACTTGCAGTGGGTTGTTTTGTACCAGCGCATCCACCGCCGTTTTGGGAATTATATTCAGAAAAAAGTCGATTGGAGAATGGGATTGCGCTGCCGTCGCAACGTACGTGGAGATGAGGCTTGAATCCAGCGAGGCAGGATTGACGTGCATGGCGGCTCCAGGCTGAAGTAGATTCCCAATCGTTAGGCCCAAAAGAAGCGCGATCGTGCTGACGACTTCAAAATAGATGACGGATCGAAGGGCGATGCGTCCTATTTCTTTGGAATTCCCCATCTTCGCGATGCCTACGGTAAGCGTACAAAAGATGATGAGCGCGATGAGCATTCTAATGGATTTGATGAATGCCGTCGCAAGCGGATTGAGCAGCGCGCCGAAGGCGGGAAAGAAAATACCGACGGCCGATCCGAGCAGCATAGCTACGAACATCTGAAAAAGCATGGTTTGCCAAAACGGCTTCTTCATCGCCTGAGGGACAGAGGATTGCATTGGAGTTACCTTTCGAAGATCACCCCTCTGTCCTCGATGCCTGAGAGTTTAGCGGCGCTGAACGCCGCGTGCCCCTTCGGCGGTCGCCCCGTACGGGTACGGGGAAACGCTCTCCAGAGTTCTATGCAAACGCGGTTCTTTTGCCTGAGCGATATCGGGTGATTACGCCGTCGGCGGCGCCTAGCGGCACGCTCTCCCACGTTTCCCGGAATCCGTTCGTTGAAATAAAAATGCATGCCTGCAAGCTCTTCCGCCCGTGCTGCAGAGCAATCGACCGCCACCCAAGACGAAGCATTCTCGCATGTATCGGGAGCCGTGTCGTCGCAACTCCACGCGATGATCGGCATCGTCATGCTCGCGATTTTCGCGCTTTTCGCGTGGTTGATGTACGCGCGCGTTATGCCGGCGCTGCTTGCTGTACCCTGTATGGCGCTTGCGCTCGCCGCCGTGGGGGGCTGCGGCCCCGTCGCGTTGGGATCGGTATTGGTCGACGGATCGGTGAAGCTGGCGCCGGTTTTCGCCGCGGTGATTTTCGGAGCGTTGCTTAGTCGAGTCACGATGTCGACCGGGATTGCGGAAACGATCGTGAGTTATGCCGCTGAATTCGGGGGAGATCAACCCGCGGTGCTCGCGCTTGCCCTGACGGCGGCGACGGCGTTGCTTTTTACGTCGTTGTCGGGCCTTGGGGCGATCATCATGGTCGGCTCCATCGTTTTGCCGATCATGATGACGGTCGGCATTCCGAGGCGCACGGCGGCAACGCTCTTCATGCTAGCGTTTGCCCTTGGTTTTATCTTCAATATCACGCAATGGCAATTTTACACGAGCACGTTCGGCGTCGATCGGGGCCAAATGCAACGGTATGCTTTTCTTTTAGTGGGAATCGATCTTGCGGCGCTGATTGCATTTATGGTCGTCCAATTTCGTTCAACGCGCGGATCGGCCGTCTGGGCTTTGCCTGCGGAGGAACCTTTTGCACGAAAGCGAGTCCCGGCGGCGGCGTTGGTAACTCCGATTCTTCCGATTGCATTGTATTTCGCGTGGGGTATGCCGCCGGCGGTCGCATTCGTTATCGCGGCAGTCTACGGCGTGCTCGTTGCCAAACCTCGCGAGGCCGTTTCCGTTCTGGTCGCCGCGGCGATTCGCGGCGTCGAAGACGTCGCGCCTGCGATTTTGCTTTTCATGGGCATCGGCATGTTGCTCGCAGCAACGGCTTTGCCTGAGGTCAAATCTGCTTTGGTTCCGGTCGTAACGCTCATTGCGCCGCGTAGTTGGTTCGGATACGTGACGGCGTTCGGCCTGTTCAGTCCGCTCGCGCTCTATCGCGGACCGCTCAATCCTTTTGGGGTGGGCATCGGCGTGTATACTGTTTTGGCGAGTTTAGGCATCCTTCCGCCCGTGGTGTTGGTTGCGGCGATCATGGCGGTGGTACAGGTGCAAAACGCGTGCGATCCCACCAATACGCAGAACGTATGGGTTGCGAACTTCACCGGGGTTCGGATCAATGAAATCACGAAACTCGCTCTCCCGTTTCAAGTCGCCGTCGCCGTCCTTGCGACGTTGTGCGTGGGCCTTTTCGGAAGGTCTCTGTTCGGGCGCTCGCCGTTCGATCTCGTGCAACCCGTTTCGGCCGCGACCCCCGCTCCGGCGGGGTTCTACGCGCCCGCGACCGCGATGAGGACTATAGGGGTGCAAAGTCGTGCTCAAGGACTCTCAACGCAGGCGGCCGACGCGGCGCAACGCGAAATCGCGGCTGCTTGGGACGGTTACCGCGCCGTTTTGGTCAAAAACGATCCGGCCGGCAGCGATTGCGCGGCCAAGCCGTATGTCGCCGTGTTGCGCGTGGGAGCATCGGTGTATCATTGGACGTATCAACCCGATCAGCTGGATGTCGACATGGAGTTGCTTGATTGCGCAGGCTGGCCCGTGGATCAATGGCACGAGCAAGATTGGATTCCTCACGGAGCTACGCCGACGAACGATCAGGTTAGGCGGCTGGGCCTTGCGGCGCTTTCGCGATTCCGTACGTGGATGCGTGAAAAACCCGTGCTTGCAGAAGGTTTGTTGACGCGCGGACTGGCGTATGATCCCGCTCAAGGTCCGACGTATTGGTATACGCTCTTCAAATCCAACGACGGTCAAATGCGCGCGTACGCGCGGCCCGAGGGTCCGGCCTACCTGGCCGGGATGCGCACGAACGACATCGTCGTGAAGCTTGACGGGAAGTATTGGTGGGAATACGGGACGTTCCAAACGCAAAGCCGCGCGTACGACGGTATTCCTCACGGATTTGAACTTCAACGAGGTTCCAAGAACGTGAACGTGCTGCTTGGAGAAGCGTATCGGGGTTGAGCGCCGAGTTCACCGTTGCTCGGTCACGGCGAGTTCGGCCGGCGGAGCTAGGAGGAAGCGCCCCACGAGCGCCGCGATCACGCTGCCGATCATGAGCGGTAAGATCAGCGCGTAATCGCCGGATAGCTCAAACACGATCGAGATCGCCGTGATCGGCGCCTCGTTGGCGGCGGAGAACATCGCGGCCATCCCCACGAGTCCGTAAGCGGCGGCGGTACCCGTCCAATCCGGAAAAAGTAAATGCACCGCGGAGCCGAATCCGTCTCCCAGCATTCCGCCCGAGATGAGCATCGGCGCAAGGAGACCGCCGCTACCGCCGCTGCCGAGCGTCAGCGTCGTCGCTAACGGCTTGAGAAACGCCAATGTGAACGCGCTGAGGGGATTCAGATTATCGTCAAGCATGCGTTGCACGTTCTCGTACCCAAGGCCGAGGACTTGAGGAAAGCGGATTGCGATAACGCCCACCAAGCCGAAGCCGATCATCGCTTTGACGACCATGGGCAAGGCGAGTTCGTCAAAACGATCTTCCATCCAATGCAAAAGGTTCATGAACGCGGCCGCCCAAACGCCGGCAATTGCTCCAAGCAATGCGTAAAAACCTAGCTCCGCGGGCGAGACGAGAACGAACGTTCCTGCATTGAGAGCGGGATGATTCCCCAGATACGCGCGCGAGATGATGGTCGACACGACGCTCGCGACGGCGATGCCGGCGAACGAACGCGGCGCGAAATCGCGCAAGATGACTTCGCTCGCGAAGATGACGCCGCCGATGGGAGCGTTGAACGTCGCCGCGATGCCGGCGCCCGCTCCGGTCGCCACGAGCATCCGCATCATCGGAGCGGGAAAAGCGAGGAGTTGGCCGAGCGCCGAACCCCAGGCTGCGCCGATAAGCACGATCGGTCCCTCGCGTCCGCAGCTTCCTCCAAAGCCGATACAGGTTGCCGCGGTCAACGTTTTTACGAGGATTACGCGCGGCCGAATGATGCCGCCCCGCGAGCGTATCGCCGCGAGAACCTCCGGCACGCCGTGTCCCTTGGTTTCTACTGCGAAGCGATGAATGAAGAATGCCGTCAATGCGCCGCCGCACACGAGCGGAACGATGACGCCCGCCGCGCCGAGCCGCGTCCGCGCGTAGGGCTCCAGCCAATCAAAGGCGATATGATGCTGGAACGCGATGAGGAAACGGAAACCTAGAGAGCTGAAGCCGGCAGCTGCCCCGAGTACGATCGAAGCGAGGAGCATAAGAACGCTTTGGCCGATATGGAAGTCGCCTAGCTGAAGATGATACCGACCCCCGGGACCTTCAACGTATGTGACTTGCCGACTGTCGTCGATGCTTGAAATATGCTTGGACTCCTCGTGCGTGCGTTCCAAAATACGCCGCGAAGCCCTCTGTTGACGCCGAGCTCGCGTAGGCAACGCCGGCTTTTGTCGCCAATTCCGCAGACGTGGAAATCCTTCGGATCGGCATTGATGTCGGGGGCACGTTTACCGACGTCGTTGCGATCGACGCGGGCATGCGGACAGTCGTCGCGCGGGTAAAGACTCCGACGACGCATGCGGCGCCCGAGGGAGTTGCCGCCGGCATTGTCGAGGGACTGCGGCGTATCTTGGAATTTCCGGAGGTGCGCCCGGAAGCGATCGCGTTCATCGCGCATTCTACCACCCAGGCGACGAACGCATTGCTTGAGGGAGACCTCGCGCGCGTCGGGGTGATCGGCTTGCTCGATAAATATGGTTGGTTCGCACGCGCGCAGATGCGAGGTCTGGCGCCCTCCGATCTCACGCGCTTCGTGCGTGCGGGCGATAGCGCCGCATTACGCGCGGCGACGGATGCGTTGCTTGCGCAAGGCGTTGAGGCGATTGCGGCGAGCGACGCATTCGGCGTCGATCGCCCGGCGCGCGAGGCCGCCGTCGTCGCGTACGCACGCGAACGCGGCGTGCCGGCGACGGCGGGTCACGAGGTTTCGTCGCTTTATGGTTTACGGGCTCGCACGCGCACGGCCGTGTTCAATGCAGCGATCTTACCGACGATGACGCGAACCTCCGCCATGACTGCGGCCGCCGTGCGGCGTGCCGGCATTACGGCGCCGTTGATGATCATGCGCAGCGACGGCGGGGTAATGGACGCTCGCGAGGTTGCACGGCGACCGATCTTAACGATGCTCTCCGGTCCGGCGGCGGGAATCGCCGGCGCGCTTTTGCATGAAAACGTCACCGAGGGAATATTCATTGAGGCGGGCGGTACAAGCGCCGATCTTTCCGTGATTCGTCGCGGTTTGCCGCAGATGCGGCCCGCGCGAATCGGCAAGCATCGCACCATGTTGCGCACCTTGGACGTGCGTACGATCGCTATTGCGGGCGGCAGCTTGCCGCGCATGGATCCGGCAGGCCGCGGCGTCGCGGCATTGCGCGACGTCGGGCCCCGTTCTGCGCACATCGCGGGTTTACGGTATGCGTGTTTTACATCGGCGCAAGCGTTGATCGGCGCTCGCATCGTATTCGTACGACCGCGAGCCGACGATCCGGACGATTATCTCACGTTGGCGTCGGACGAGGGAACGCATGCGGCGATCACGCCGACATGCGCTGCGAATCTCTTGGGGTATGTTCCCCAAAGCGCGTTCGCGCGGGGCGATATCGGTAGTGCGCGCGTCGCCTTTGAGATCGTGGGCGCTCGCTTCGGTTGCG